>Ga0155495_1104_pt3 | contig 26757 bp, 25 predicted proteins | sample RifCSPhighO2_12_FD_107153 | JGI IMG/M metagenome (GOLD analysis project Ga0155495, IMG submission 107153) | Burkholderiales bacterium RIFCSPHIGHO2_12_FULL_69_20
GGCCGTTGACGAGTCCCACGGCCATGCCTTCGGCGAGCGCGACGGATCGCGGCAGGCGGACTGAATGCCAGCGATGCGCTTGCGCTGGGCCTGGCTGCCCGCAGCGGCATGCGCCTGGCTGGCGGGCTGCGCCACGTTGCTGGAGGTGCGCCCGCTGGCGACCGGCCACGTCGACGTGTCGGCCTATGAATTGATCGGCGCCGATCTGGTTGACTTGCGCCGCGAAGCGCAGCGTTTGTGCCCGCAAGGCGGCGAGATCGTGCGGCAAGCCGCCCAGGGTCAATCGCCGGAGAAGATCGACGGCCGCATGCGGGGCTGGATGAACGGCGCATCCGCGTGGATCGATCCGCCCCAGCGATCGGCGCAGATGACAGTGGTTTGCCGAGAAGCGGCTGGCCAGAACCAGTTGCAGGCGGCGGCCACCGCGGTGGCCGCCGCATCGACAGCGCCGGCGTCCGACGCCACTGCTGGCGTGCCGGTGGGGCCGTTGAACATCGAGTGGTAGCGAGATCTGGCGGATTGCCTGTCTTTGGGCCCAGGCGCATCTATAAGCGCGACGATGTATATTATGTTAACTATTTGAACTGTGGCATAATGCATTCACCTGGGCCGGATCTTGCATTCAGCCGCAGTGATGCGCAGATCCCTGCGCAGCCACTTCAACGCCCGCCCCACACACCCATGGCCAAAGCCGATACCAAGACCTCCATCGATTCCGACGGGCTGCGTTATCGCAGCAAGACCCCTGGTTCACCGTTCACCGCGGCAGGCGCCTTTGGCGCTGCCACCATGTCGTGTTTCCTGTGCGGCAAGCATCGGCCACGCAGCCAGTTGAAGTCGCGACGGCTGCTGGGCAAGGCGCAGTTCGTCTGCTCGCCCAGCTGCAAGGAAGCCGACGCTGAAGGCGGCAGCAAGCCTTGATGTGACGCCGGCCGCTTGCGGCTGGCGCTGGACCCCGGCACCGAAAGCCCTGCCAGCACCCGTTGCTGGCAGGGCTTTCGCGCTTGTGCTGCCGCGGCGAAATGTTGCACTATAGTGCGCGTCTTGATGTCCCCCGCCGATTGATGCACGGGCGGGCTGACCGGCCGATTCAGCAAGGACCACGAATGACCCACCTGCGCTTGTTCGACGATGACAGTGCCCTGGCGCCGCCGCGCGCCGAACGCATGGTTTTGGACGGCGGCAGCTTTGTGCTGCGCCACCCCGAGCCGCTGCAGCCTTACGCACGGTGTGTGGGCGCGTGGCTGGAACATTGGGCCGCCACCACGCCCGATGCGTTGTTCCTGGCCGAGCGCGACGCCACCCAAGTTTGGCGTGAACTGAACTATCGGCAAGTGCGTGAACTGGTCGGCCGCCTCGGGCAGGCGCTGCTCGATCTGGGTCTTCCGACCGAAAAACCGGTCGTCGTGCTCAGCGACAACGCGGTCGACCATGCCTTGCTGCTGCTGGCCAGCATGCATGTGGGCCGGCCGGTGTGCACCATCTCCAGCGCCTATTGCCGGTTGACCAAGGACCACAGCAAGGTGCATGGCATGCTCGATGCACTGGACCCGGCGCTGGTCTACGCGTCTGATCCGACGGTCTACGGCGCGGCGCTGGCCAGTTGGTCGGGTCGCGCGGCGCCGGTGCTGTTCAGCAGCCGTGCTGCGGAGTTTCCAGGCGCGCTGTCGCTGCCTGACTTGCTGCAGACCGCCGAAACGCCCGCGGTGCTGGCGGCCTATCACGCAGTCCGCCCGGACGATCCTGCCAAGTTCCTGCTGACCAGTGGATCAACCGGCCTGCCCAAGGCCGTGATCAACAGCCACCGCATGCTCACCGCCAATCAGCAGCAGATCGCGCAGGTGTGGCCGTTCCTGAACCGCCATCGATTGACGCTGCTCGACTGGTTGCCATGGAGCCACACCTTCGGCGGCAACCACAACTTCAACATGGTGCTGGCCCACGGCGGCGCGCTCTACATCGATGAAGGGCGCCCGGCCCCTGGCATGATCGACAAGACGGTGCGCAATCTGCGTGACGTGAAGCCGAACTTTCACTTCAACGTGCCACGCGGCTTCGACATGCTGCTGCCCTACCTCGAGCAGGACGACAGCTTCGCCAATGATTTTTTCCAGAACCTCGAAGCGCTGTTCTACGCGGGCGCCGCGCTGCCGCAAAGCCTGTGGCAGCGGCTCGAAGGCGTGGCCCGCCGCACGCGCGGCCCGAACGGACGGCCCGTGTGGTTCACCTCGGCCTGGAGCGCCACCGAGACCGCGCCGGCACTGACCTCGCTGTACTGGCCGATCGAGCAGGCTGGCTGCATCGGCGGGCCGCTGCCGGGCGTGGAGATCAAGTTCGTGCCCAATGGCGGCAAGCTGGAGATGCGGGTGCGCGGGCCCAACGTCTTTGCGGGTTATCGCAACGCCCCCGTGCTCAGCGCCAAGGCCTTCGATGCGGACGGCTTCTACCTGATCGGCGATGCCGGCCGGCTGGTCGACGAGACCGATCCGTCGCAAGGTGTGGCCTTCGACGGCCGCGTGGCCGAGGATTTCAAGCTGATGAGTGGCACCTGGGTGTCGGTGGGCACGTTGCGCACCCGGGCCGTGAGCGCGCTGAACCCGTTGGCCGCCGACGTGGTGGTGACCGGCCACGACCGCGAGGAGGTGGGCCTGCTGGTGTTTGCCAGCCCGGCAGTGCGCGAGTTGTCGCCCGATGCGCTGGCCGAGCGCCTGCGTGAGGCCCTGCTGGCGATGCGCCAGGACGGCGGCGGCTCATCACAGGCACCCACGCGGGCGCGTTTGCTCGACGAGCCGCCCAGCGTAGATGCGGGCGAGATCACCGACAAGGGCTACATCAACCAGCGCGCGGTGCTGGCGCGCCGTGCCAGCGAGGTGATCGCGCTCTACAGCAATGTGCCCGACCCGCAAACAGTGCGTCTTTGACGCGCGGCTATCGGGGCAGGGCACGGCGCCCTGCCCTGCGATGCCTGTCGGCCTTCAGGCCGTCGGCTCCAGCAACATCAGGCCCGACGCCGTGTTCGAGATCGGGATGTGGTAGTTGCGGTGCAAGGCCTGCACCTGGGCACCCAAGGTGCCGCGGGCGGCCAGCCACATCAGCAACTCCACACCCTGTGTGCCGGCCAGCTCCACCAGCTGGTGGGTGCTGTGCTGGGTGGCCCAGGTCGGGTCGGTGAGCAGACTGTCCATGAAGCTCAGGTCGAAGTCCTTGTTGATGAAGCCGGCGCGCTCACCGTCGAGTTGGTGGCTCAAGCCGCCGGTGCCCAGCACCACCACGCGCTCGTTGCCCGGCCAGCTGGCCACGGCACGGGCCAGCGCCTGGCCCAGCTTGTAGCAGCGCGCGGCGCTGGGCAGCGGCGCCTGCACGGTGTTGATGCACACCGGAACGATGCGCACCGGCCATTGCTGGTCGGGCCACAGCAGTGCCATCGGCAAGGTGACGGCATGGTCGACCTTCATCTCCTGGCAGGTGGTGAGGTCGAACTCCTCGCCCACCAGCGACTCGATCAGGTGCCACGACAGCGCCGCGTCGCCCCGAAAGGCCGGCACCGTCGGGATGCCCCAGCCCTCGTCGGCATTGCGGTACTCGGGCGCCGCGCCAATGGCGAAGGTGGGCATCTTGTCGAGGAAGAAGTTCAGCCCATGGTCGTTGTAGAGCACGATGACGACATCGGGCTTGGCCTCGGCCAGCCACTTTCTGACCGGCACGAAACCGTCAAAGAACGGCTTCCAGTACGGGTCTTGCTGCAGGTTCTTGGCGATGGCGCGGCCGATGGCCGGCACATGCGAGGTGGTGATGCCACCGATGATCTTGGCCATGATCAGACGCTCCGCGGTTGATGATTGGCCGCCACCAGCTTGGCCTGGAACTGTGCTTTGCTCAGCCCGGTCTGCTGGGCCCCGATGTCCTGCATGTCCAGCCCGAAGATGCCGGCGAACTTGGCCAGGTAGTAGGCGTTGCCGCCGGCGGCGATGAGCTGCAGCACGTTGCGCGCGCGAATCGCCTCGCGCTGCTGCGGGTTCAACCCATAGCGCGCACAGTACGCGTCCTCGTCGGCCACGAAGGCTTCGCGGTTGGCGGCGTCGTTGAACGAGAAGCACATCTTGTTCAGCGCGTAGCCCTTGATGGCCTGCTCGCCATCAAAGATCACGGTGCCCGGAATGGGTGGGTGCTTGGACAGCTGATTTGGCAGCTGATTTGGCGGCTGATTTGGCGGCTGATTTGGCGGCTGATTTGGCGGGGGATTCGTCATCACGCGGTCTCCATCGATTTGTTTCAGATCAAGCGCACTTCGCTTGGTCGAGACCTGCAGTATTCGATGGGACATCATTCAGAAAAAGCCCAGTTCACTCATTGAACCCATGAGTCAATTCGATCATTCCGACCTCGACGGCCACCTGCTGCAGTTGCTGCTGGCGGTGCACGAAGAGCAATCGATCACCCGCGCCGCCCAGCGTCTGGGCGTCACGCAATCGGCGGTGAGCCATCTGCTGGACAAGCTGCGCACCATCGTCGGCGATCCGCTCTTCGTGCGCAGTGGTCGCGGCATCGTGGCCACGGCGCGCGCCGACGTGCTGGCCCAGCGCGCCCGGTTGTTGCTGGAAGACCTGCGCGGCTTCGTCACCACCGGTGGCTTCGACCCGGCCAGCTTCGACGGACTCATCACGCTGGCGGCCAACGACCTGCAACGTGATCTGCTGCTGCCCGCGCTGCTGCAACGCCTGCGCTTACAGGCGCCGCGCTTGCGGCTGCGGGTGATCCCGTCCAACGTGCCGGTGCCCGAACTGCTGCGTGACGGCCACTGCCAGGCGGTGATCTCGCCACGCCCACCCGACGCGGGTGATCTGCTGCAGAAGCGGTTGTTCGAGGACCACTACGCCGTCTTCTACGATGCCGACCGGCGCACGGCGCCGGCCACGCTGGCCGACTATCTGGCGGCCGAGCATGTCACCGTGGTCTACCAGCCGCGCCGCTCGCTCGACCTCGATCAGTGGCTGGTCGACCGCGGGGTGTCACGCCGATTCGTCGTCAGCGTGCCGGGCTTTGCCGCCGTGCCGGCCTTTGTGCATGGCACGCCCTGGCTGGCCACCGCGCCCAGCCTGCTGGCGGGCACGGTGATGCGCGGCCTGGCCTCGGTGGCGCCGCCCCTGCCCTGCCCCACGATGCCGATGTACCTGATCTGGCATGTGCGGCACCAGACCGATCCGCTGCACCAGTGGCTGCGGCAGGCGATCGAGCAGACGGCGGGCGACTGCGTGGGAGGAAGGGTGTGATCCGGACGTGATACGGGCGTGATACAGGCGTCTTGCCGGCCGGTGATGGCCGGGACCTCATCAACACCTTCTGTCAGGCGCCGGGAAAGTCTTCGGTGTCGATCTCGGCCTGGTTGCTGGCGTTGTAGCGTGGCCCGGAGATGGCGCCGGGGGCAAACAGCGCATCCAGCCGCGCCATCACCTCGGGTGACAGGTGCACGGCCGCTGCACCCAGGTCTTCTTCCAGGTGGGCCAGGCTGGTGGTGCCCGGGATCGGCACGATGTGGTCGCCCTTGGCCAGCAGCCAGGCCAGCGCCAGTTGGGCCAGGCTGCAGCCCACGCCGCTGGCGATGGCGGCGTAATCGTCGAGCAGCGCCAGGTTGGCGGCGTAGTGGTCGGGCGCGAAGCGCGGCATGGCGCGGCGGATGTCCTTGGCATCAAAGCCGCTGACGTCGCGCAGCGTGCCGGTGAGGTAGGCGCGTGCCACCGGGCTGAAGGCCACATAGGCCGCGCCGATCTCGCGGCAGGCCGCCAGCACCGCGATTTCGGCATTGCGGCTCCACAGCGAGTATTCCGACTGCACCGCGGCGATCGGGTGCACCACATGCGCGCGGCGCAACGTGCTGGCTGAGACTTCGCTCAAGCCCAGCGCCCGCACCTTGCCCTCGGCCACCAGCCGGGCCATCTCGCCCACCGATTCTTCGATCGGCACCGCCTTGTGCCAGCGGTGCAGGTAGTACAGGTCGATGACCTCGGTGCCCAGGCGCTTCAGGCTGTCTTCGCAGTTGCGACGGATGGCCGCCGGGCTGCCGTCGATCACCCGCTTGATGCCATCGTCGAACCGGACGCCGGCCATGCCGCCCTTGCTGCACAGCATGATCTTGTCGCGGTGCGGCTTGAGCACCCGGCCGACCAGTGACTCGTTGGCACCAAAGCCATACAGCGCCGCGGTGTCGAACAAGGTGACGCCCCGGTCCAGTGCCGACAGCAGCAGGCGCTCGGCCTGCTCGACCGGCGGCGGCTGGCCATAGGCGTGGCTCAGGTTCATGCAGCCCAGGCCGATGGGTGACACCGCCGTCGCGGCAATCATGCGGTGCGCGGTCATTGGGTGAGCCTCATCACGAACAAGGTGATCGACGGAAACGCCACCAGCACGCCCACACGGACCAGGTCGCTGACGACGAAGGGCAGCACGCCGATGAAGGTGTCGCGCATCTTGATGTCGCGCGCCATCGACTGGATGATGAACAGGTTCATGCCCACCGGTGGGGTGATCAATCCGACTTCGACGACGATCAGCACCAGGATGCCGAACCAGATCGCGGTCTCCTCGGGGCTGAGGCCGAACTCGAGCCCGGAGATCATTGGGAAGAAGATCGGGATCGTCAGCAGGATCATCGACAACGAATCCATCACGCAACCGAAGACCAGATAGAACACCAGGATGGCCCACAACACGGCATAGGGCGACAAGCCCAGCGTGCCAACCCAGCCGGCCAGCTCCTGCGGCAGTTGCGACAGCGCGAGGAAGGTGTTGTAGGCCGCCGCACCCAACACGATCATGAACACCATGGCGGTGCCGCTGGCGGTGGCCTCGAAGGCGCCACGCAGCTTGTGGCCCTGCAGGCCACCCCGCCGCCAGGCCAGCAGGCCGGTGCCCACCGCCCCGACGGCGGCGCCCTCGGTGGGGGTGAAGATGCCGGCGTAGATGCCGCCCACCACCGCGATGAAGATCAGCATCACCGGCCACACGGCCAGCAGCGCCTGCCAACGCTCGGGCCAGGGCATCGGGTCGACCTGCCCCGCCACGCCGGGCTTGACCCGCACGACGGTGGCGATGACCGCCATGTAGCCGACCGCCGCGAGCAGCCCCGGCACGAAGGCCGACGCAAACAGCGTGGCGATGTTCTGTTCGGCCAGGATGGCGTAGATCACCAGCACGATCGACGGCGGGATCAAGATGCCCAGCGTGCCACCGGCGGCCAGGATGCCGGCGGCAAAGCCGCCCTGGTAGCCGGCGCGACGCAACTCGGGCAGCGCCACCTGGGCCATCGTGGCCGCGGTGGCCAGCGACGAGCCGCAGATCGAGCCAAAGCCCGCGCAGGCACCCACGGCAGCCATGCCGACACCGCCTCGGCGGTGCCCGATGAAGGCTTCAGCGGCCTTGAACAAGGCCTGTGACATGCCCCCCAGGCCGGCAAACTGGCCCATCAACAGGAACAGCGGCACGATCGACAGTGAATTGCTGGAGAACGTGCCATAGGCCAGGGTCTTCATCTGGTTGAGCAGCGGCGAGATGCTGCCGTAGACCATCCACGACCCGCCCAAGCCCAGCAACAGCATTGCCAGGCCGATGGGCATGCGCAGCAGGATCAGCAGCAGCAGCAGCGGAAACGACCAGGCTGCCAGAGAGAGCGGGTCCATCAGTGCCCTCCTCCGATGGCGCCCAGATCGTCACCGGGCCGGGCCAGGCCCAGGTCTTCGAGCAGCCGCCAGGCGTAGACCAGGCAACCGAAGGCCGCCGGCACCAGCGAGGCCGCATAGCCCCACCAGACCGGAAACTGCAGGATGAAGGTGACCTCACCGTTGCCGTGGTAGTCGTCCATCGAGACCGCCATGCGCCAGGTCAGCAGCGACCAGACCCCCAGCATCAGCAGGTCCGACACCGTCGACAACAGCCGCTGCAGCGCCGGTGGGTAGTGCGACCAGAGCAGGTCGACCACGGCGTGGCCGTGCCGCAGATGGGCCCAGGGCAGGAAGCAGAACACCGCCAGCGCGGTGCCCGCTTCCACCAGTTCAAAGTCACCAGGCACCGGCCCCAGTCCGGTGAACGACAGCGCACGGCCCACGATGCTGGTCACGCTCATCAGCGCGATGACGGTGAGCACGGCCCCGCCAACCCAGGTCAGCATTCGGCTGAGCCGGTAGATCAAGATGTTCATGATGGTGAGGGCTGGACGGGACAGCCACAGGTTGTCCCGTCATCTGGCGCGGCGCGCGCCTCGCTGACTACTTGGCGTGCTTGGCGATCAGGCGCTCGGCCTCGGCCGCCAGCTTCGGGCCATCCAGGCCCTTGGCGGCCACTTCCTTGTACCAGACTGCCCGCACGCCGGCGGCGGCGCGTTGCCAGCGCGCGGTCTCGGCGGCATCGAGCGTGATGATGTTGTTGCCGGCCTTCTGCGCCAGCGCCAGGCCGGCCTTGTCACCGTCGTCCATCGCGCGGCCGAACATCGCCGCCGCGGTCATGCCGCTGTTGGCGTCGATCACCTTCTTCAGATCGGCCGGCAGCTTGTCGTAGCTGGCCTTGTTCATCGCCACCGCAAAGGTCTGCGTGTAGAGGCCCTTGTCACCGCTGAAGCCGGTGTGGTTCTTGACGATCTGCTGCACCTTCACCGCCGGCACCACCTCCCAGGGGATGGTGGTGGCCGAGATCACGCCCTTGGACAGCGCCTCGCCAACGGCCGGCACCGGCATGCCCACCGGCGTGGCGCCCAGCTGCTCGAGCATGATGTTGATCACCCGAGAGCCGCCGCGCACCTTCATGCCCTTCAAGTCCTCGAGCTTGGTGATGGCGCTCTTGCTGTGGAACATGCCGGGGCCGTGGGTGTGCACCGCGATCAGCTTGACGTCCTTGAACTCGTCCATCGCCTGGGTCTGCACGAACTCCTGGAAGGCCTTGGACGATGCCTCGGCAGAGCCGGTGGTGAACGGCAGTTCAAAGGCTTCGGTCTTGGGAAACCGGCCCGGCGTATAGCCCAGCACCGTCCAGGTCAGGTCGACCACACCGTCCTTGGCCTGGTCGAACAACTCGGGCGGCTTGCCACCGAGCTGCATGCTGGGGAACAACTGCACCTTGATGCGGCCGCCGCTGGCTTTCTCGACGGCTTCAGCCCAAGGCTTGATGGCCTTGGCCGGAATCGTGGCCTGCGGCGGCAGCATCTGGTGGAAGCGCAGCGTCACCGTCTGCGCCCAGGCGCCTGAGGCCAGGGCGGTCAAGGCGGCGCCGACAAGCGCGCCCATCAAGGTTTTGCGGGTCATCTTCATGTTCTGTCTCCTGGGGCGTTGGTAAGGGACTACGGGATGCGGTTGATCGGGGGAGGTTAGCGCTGTTCGGTAGTGGGCTGACAGCGGATTTACGCGGCCAGCTGCTGCTCCAGCTGGTGCAGCACCTGGTAGCAAGGCAGCACCTGCGCCACACTCGAATTGGGCTCGCGCCCTGCGCGGATGGCGGCAAAGAACTCGCGGTCCTGCAACTCGATGCCGTTCATCGACACATCGACCTGCGACACGTCGATCTTCTGATCCTTGCCGTCGAACAGATCGTCGTAGCGTGCCAGGTAGGTGCCGGTGTCGCCGATGTAGCGGAAGAAGGTGCCCAGCGGGCCGTCGTTGTTGAAGCTCAGGCTCAGCGTGCAGATTGCGCCGTTGGCGGCCTTCAGCTGGATGCTCATGTCCATCGCGATGCCCAGCACCGGGTGGATCGGACCCTGGATCGCGTTGGCCTTGACGATGGGCGAGCCGGCCTGGTAGGCGAACAGGTCGACGGTGTGCGCGGCGTGGTGCCACAGCAGGTGGTCGGTCCAGCTGCGGGCCTGGCCCAGCGCGTTCATGTTGCTGCGGCGGAAGAAGTAGGTCTGCACGTCCATCTGCTGGAGGTTGAAACCGCCGGCCCTGATCTTCTGGTTCAGCCACTGGTGGCTGGGGTTGAAGCGCCGGGTGTGCCCGGCCATCGCCACCAGGCCGGTGGCCTTCTGCAGCGCCACCACCTCTTGTGCGCCGGCCAGCGTGTCGGCCAGCGGGATCTCGCACTGCACATGCTTGCCGGCCTTCAGGCAGGCGATGGTCTGCGCCGCGTGCATCTGCGTGGGCGTGCACAGGATCACCGCGTCGACCTTCGGCAGCGCCAGGCTGTCGGCCAGATCCGTCGTCACATGGGCGATGCCGTACTTGGCCGCGGTGTCGCGGGTCTTCTCGATCTCTCGGCTGACCAACGACACCACCTCGACACCATCGATGTTCTTGATGCCGTCCAGGTGCTTGATGCCGAAAGCGCCAGCGCCGGCCAGCGCCACTTTGATCGTCTTGCTCATAGGTTGTTCTCCAGGATCAAGTGGCCGACCGCGGTGTTGCTGGCGGGCACATGGTAGAAGCGGTGCTTGACGGTGGGCGGCTTGCCACCGGCCACGTCGGCCATCGCGCCCCGGGCGATCAGCCACATCACCAGCTCGATGCCTTCGCTGCCGGCCTCGCGCACGTAGTCGATGTGCGGCACGGCAGCCTGCCCTGCCGGGTCGGCGATCAGCCGGTCGAGGAAGTTGTTGTCGAAGGGCCGGTTGATCAACCCGGCACGCTGGCCCTGCAACTGATGGCTCATGCCGCCGGTGCCCCAGATGTGCACGTTCAGGTCCTGATCGAAGCTCTCCACCGCGCGGCGGATGGCCTGGCCCAGCATGAAGCAGCGCTTGCCGCTGGGCACCGGGTACTGCACCACGTTGACGGCAAACGGGATCACCGGGCAGGGCCAGGCCTCCGGCTGGCCACACATCAGGCTCAGCGGCACGGTCAGGCCATGGTCCACGTCCATCTTGTTGACGATGGTGAGGTCGAAGTCGTCCTGGATCACGCTCTGAGCGATGTGCGCGGCCAGCTCGGGGTGGCCGATCACCTTGGGCACCGGGCGCGGGCCCCAGCCCTCGTCGGCGGGCTGGAACTCGGCCGCCGTGCCGATGGCGAAGGTGGGGATCATCTCCAGGCTGAAGGCCGTGGCGTGGTCGTTGAAGACCAGGAAGATGACGTCGGGCTTGTTGTCCTTCATCCACTGCTTGGAGAACTGATAGCCCTTGAAGACGGGCTGCCAATACGGCTCGTTGCTCTTGCCCAGATCGAGCGCGGCGCCGATGGCCGGCACGTGCGAGGTGTAGACGCTGGCAGTGATCTTGGCCATTATTTCTTCTCTCCGATGTACCGATTGCCGTCGGGCGAGCGGCCACCGGCCAGCATCATCGCCGCGTACTCGTCCTGGGTCATGCCGGTCATGCTGGCGGCCATGTACTGAAAGCTCTTGCCGTCGGTGGCGCCGATCTTGGCCAGGAAATAGATGTTGCCGCCGGCGGCGATGCAGCGGTTCAGGTCGCGCGTCAGCACGCCCTGCTTCTGCTCCTCGGTCATCGGCCACTCGTCGAGGTAGGCCCGCTCGCCGGCCTTGAAGCGCTCGCGGTTGGCGGCCTTCATCAGGCTCATGCAGAACTGGTTCAGGTGGTAGCCCTTGCGCGACTGCTCGGCGTCGAAGATGGTCGTGCCGGGCACGTCCTGGTAGGGTTTGTCGAGTGCCATCAGTGGTTCTCCTCGGGCCAGTAAAGGCGCATCGGGTTGTCGACCAGCAGCTTGCGCTGCAGATCGGGCGTGACCGCGATGTGCGGGATGAAATCAACCAGCAGGCCGTCGTCGGGCATGTGGTCCTTCAGGTTGGGGTGCGGCCAGTCGGTGCCCCACAGCACACGGTCGGGGAACTGCTCGACGATGCGGCGGGCGAACGGGATCACGTCGCGGTAGGCGCCATCGGCCAAACCCGGCTCGCCATCCAGCGCCTTTGGGCCGGTGATGCTCAAGCGCTCCGGGCAGCTGACCTTGCTCCACACATTGGCGTGCTCGCGCATGAACTTCTGAAACAAGGCGAACTGCGGGCCGTCCACCGGCAGGCTCACATCGGGCCGGCCCATGTGGTCGACCACCACCGGGGTGGCGCATTGGTCATGGACTGCGGTGAAAAAGTCCCACAGCTCGGGCAGATCCACCGCCTCGAAGTAGATCACCACGTGCCAGCCCAACTCGCTGACGCGCCCGGCGATCTCCAGCAACTCGTCCTTGGGCGTGAAGTCGACCAGGCGCTTGACGAAGTTGAAGCGCACGCCGCGCACGCCGGCCGCGTGCAGCGCCTGCAGCTCGGCATCGCTGATGCTGCGCTTGACGGTGGCCACGCCGCGCGCCTTGCCGCCGCTGTGCATCAGCGCGTCGACCATCGCCCGGTTGTCGGCGCCGTGGCAAGTGGCCTGCACCACCACGTTGCGGGCAAAGCCCAGGTGGTCGCGCAGCGCGTACAGCTGCTGCTTTGAAGCGTCGCAGGGCGTGTACTTGCGCTCGGGTGCGTAGGGGAATTCACCGCCCGGGCCGAACACATGGCAATGCGCATCGACCGCGCCGGCCGGCAGCTGGAAGCGCGGCTTGGCCGGGCCGTCGTGCCAGTCCATCCAGCCTGAGGTCTTGGTGAAGTCACCGGTGGTGGGTTTGTTCATCACTCAATCCTTGGGTTTGGCGTGGGCCGGAATGGGGTCGGCCCCCGCAGCCTTCAGGATGCGGTCGGCTTCCACCCGCCAGTCGGCACGGCGTGCGAAGTCGGGCGTGCCCCTCTCGCCGAACACGCCGGCATCGGCCAGGTCGGCCACGAAGGCCTGGCGCTCGGCGGTGCCGCTGGCACTCCAGGGTGTCAGGCCGGCGTCGCGCACAGTCTCGGCGACCTCGCGCACTTCTTCGCTGCGGCGCCGGCCATGTTCGATCACGCGCTGGAAGAAATACGCGGCCTGCTTTTCCCAATCGATGCCGGGAAAGGTTTCGTAGAGCGAGGCGACCACCGCATCCTCGACGCCGTAGTGGCGAGCCGCCGTGAAGCTCTCGATGACCATCGCCTCCAGGCCCTTGATCATCACGCTGCGGCACATCTTGGTGGCGCTGGCCACGCCCAGCTGGTCGCTCGCCACCTTGGCGGCAAAGCCCAGCGCGTTGAGCAGCGGCGTCAGTTCGCCCGCCCAGGCGCCGCCCAGCAGCAGCGGCACCTTGATGCGATAGGGCGGAATCGAGGTCATCACCGCGCCCTCGACATAGCGCCCGCCGGCCCCGTCGATCAGCGCGGCCGCGCGCTGCTTGGCACCCGGCGAGGCTGAGTTGAAGTCGAGGAAGAAGACACCGGGCCGGATCGCCGGTGCGCATGCCCGTGCCACCGCCTCGGTCTGGCTGGCGGTGACGGCGCTGACGATGAAATCGGCGCAAGTGGCCAGTTCGGCATGGCTGCTGGTGAGTTGCACGCCGTGTGATGCGGCGTGCGTGCGCAGCGCGGCAGCCTGGCCACCGGCCAGCTTCAGGTCGCAGGCGCTGACGGTCACACCCTGGGCGCGCAGGTCTTCGGCCAGGATGCGGCCGACCTCGCCGTAGCCGACGAGGCCGACATGCCACTGCTGGGGGGCTACGCTCATGGCCATCAGTCGATGTACTTCAGGCCGGCCTTCTCGAGCGGCTCGCGCATCTTGTACATGTCCAGGCCCAGCACGCCGGCCGCCAGCTTGGCGCGCTTCTCGGTCTCGTTGGCCTCGCGCGCCTCGGCCGCGTCGGCCACCTGCTGGGCCATCGCGGCGGGCACCACCACCACGCCGTCGGCATCGGCGATCACCACGTCGCCCGGGTGCACCACCGCGCCGGCGCACACCACCGTCACGTTCACCGAGCCCAGCGTGGCCTTGATCGTGCCCTTGGCATTGACCGCGCGGCTGAACACCGGAAAGTCCATCTCGGTCAGGTCCTTCACGTCACGCACGCCGCCGTCGATGATCAGTCCCAGCGCGCCACGGGCGCGGAAGGATGTCGCCAGCAGGTCGCCGAAGAAGCCGTCCTCGTTGTCGGTGGTGCAGGCCGCCACCACCACGTCGCCGGTTTGCAGCTGCTCGGCCGCCACATGCATCATCCAGTTGTCGCCGGGCTGCAGCAGCACGGTGACGGCGGTGCCGCAGACATGCGCGCCGGTGTAGATCGGCCGCATGTAGTTCTTCATCAGGCCCACGCGGCCCATGGCCTCGTGGATGGTGGCCACGCCGAAGCGCGACAACTTCTCGACCGCAGCGCGGTCGGCGCGCACGATGTGGCGTTTGACGACGCCGAGTTGGTAGTAGCTCATGGGTGTTCTCCGTGGCGATCGGGGGTCAGAGGCCCTTGGCCTTCAGGTGGGCATCGAGCCGGCCGAACACGCGGCGGGCGTTGCCCTCGTACACCTGCTGCTTTTGCGCCGGGGTCAGCAGCGTGCTGGCCTCGATGTAGCGCTTGGTGTCGTCGTAGTAGAAGCCGGTCTCGGGGTCGATGCCACGCACCGCGCCGATCATCTCGCTGGCAAACAGGATGTTGTCGACCGGGATCACCTTGGTCAGCAGGTCGATGCCGGGCTGGTGGTAGACGCAGGTGTCGAAGAAGATGTTCTTCAGCAGGTGCTCGGTCAGCAGCGGTTTCTTCAGCTCTTGCGCCAGACCGCGGAAGCGCCCCCAGTGGTAAGGCACCGCGCCGCCACCGTGCGGGATCAGGAACTTCAGCGTCGGAAAGTCCTTGAACAGATCGCTGGTCAGGCACTGCATGAAGGCCGTGGTGTCGGCGTTGAGGTAATGCGCGCCGGTGGTGTGGAAGCAGGCGTTGCAGCTGGTCGACACATGGATCATCGCCGGGATGTCGTACTCGACCATCTTCTCGTAGATGGGGTACCAGCTGCGGTCGCTCAGCGGCGGGCTGGTCCAGTGGCCGCCCGACGGATCGGGGTTCAGGTTGATGCCCACGTTGCCGTACTGCTCGACGCACTTCACCAGCTCGGGGATGCAGGTGGCGGGGTCGACGCCGGGGCTTTGCGGCAGCATCGCCGCGGGGATGAAGCTGTTGGGAAAGAGTTGCGACACCCGAAAGCACAGCTCGTTGCAGATCGCCGCCCAGGTGCTGCTGACGTTGAAGTCGCCGATGTGGTGGGCCATGAAGCTGGCGCGCGGGCTGAAGATGGTGAGATCGCTGCCGCGCTCGCGCATCTTGGCCAGCTGGTTCAGCTCGATGGTTTCGCGCAACTCGTCGTCGCTGATCTTCAGGTCGCTGACCTTGGGCATCAGCGCAGCATCCTGGATGCCGGCGATCTGCTGGTTGCGCCAGTTCTCCAGCGCCTTGGGCGCCGTGGTGTAGTGGCCGTGCACGTCGATGATCATCGAGGTCTCCTGGGGTCGGGTTCTGGGGCCGAGGGTCAGGCCGGCGTCATGCCTTGGCGCTGCTTGGCGTCGGCGGTCAGCGGTGAAGTCAGGTGGTCGAGCAGCGCACTCACCGCGTCAGGCTGGGTCGATGCGGTGCACACGCCGGCCGAAAACACGGTGTCGATCGTGATGGATGGCGGCATCGGGCCGAGCACGTCGATCCCCTCGAGGTGGATCAGCTCGCTCAGTTGCTGGAAGCCCAGATCGATCTCGCCACGCGCCACCAGCGCGCCCACCGGCACGCCCGCTGGTGCCTGGATCAGCCGGCCCTGCAAGGCTGGCGTGATGCCCCATCGATCGAACAGCTTGAGCAACTGCACGCCGCTGGGCCCGGTTGAATGGCCGATGCGGGCGGCGGCCAGCACGGCACGGCGCAGCGCGTCTTCACCGCCGATGTCCGGGTGCGGCGCACCCGAGCGCACCGCGATCGCGACACCCGAATGCACCAGATCACGCCGGCTGCCAGCCAGCACATGCCCCGAGGCGATCAGCTGCTCGATGGCATCGGACGCCAGCACCACCAGATCGAAGGCTTCGCCGGCCTGCACCCGCCTGGCCGCATCAACACCGCCGACCGACTCGAACACCACCTCGATGCCGTGCCGCTGCCGGTAGTCGGCCGCCAGCTCGGCCAGCAGCATGCGCGTGGCCATCGACGAGATGCCGGTCAGGCGCGAACGCATGCCAGTGGCTCGCCACGGATCGACCATCGGACCATTGCAGTGCTCATCAAGCCGCCCTCCAGCGGTTGCAGTGGCCGCATTCTGGCGGCCAGAAGCCGGTCAATACAGGCATGGCTGCGGATAGCAGCTAGATCAATCCGGCATGGCCAACCGCGATGCACCGATGTGCCAGCCCCGCGGGGTCGGGCGCACCGATCAGCCCGGCTGCGACTGCGCTGCCGTGCCCTGCAGTAACGCCCGCACCAGTTCGGTCAGCAAGCGCGTGGCCTGTCGCATCAGCGGGCTGGGCCGCTTGTGCGCCGAGACCGCCAGGCACAGCATGCTGTTGAGGTTGGGCTGCACCAGCGTGCGCACCCGCAACTGGTCGGCGCGGCCCGACGCGGCCACTGCGCTGGCATGCAGCACGGCGTGGCCGTAGCCGGCGCAGACCAGGTCGATGATGGCCGCGATGCTGGACACCTCCCAGGCGATGTTCAGCTTCAGGCCAGCCAGCACGGCCCGCGTTTCCAGCAGCTTGCGGATGGCGTGGCTGCGCTCGGGCACGATCAGCGGATACAGCGGCAGTTCGGCCAGCGGCAGCACCGTGACCGCACCGGCCGCTGCACCGCGGATTGTGGCCCGCGTGCTGCCACCGGGCGAGACCAGGCACAGCGACTCCTCGATCACCGGCGTGATCTCCAGCGCCGTCTGGGCTTCGGGGTTGTAGAGCAGGCCCAGGTCGACGCGGCCGGTGGTGATCCATTCGGTGATGTGGCTGGACAGCCCTTCGACGATGGCCAGCCGCGCCTTCGGGCAGAGCCGCTGAAAGCCGTCGATCAGCGGCAGCGTGAGTTGCCGCCCCACCGACGGCGGCAGGCCGATGGTGATGCGGCCCAGCGGCTCGTCGCGGTTGGCGCCCATCTCGGCCTCGGCCTGGGCCAGCGCCTGCAGGATGTTGACGCCATGCTCGTACAGCCGTTGGCCGGCTTCGGTCAGCACCACGCCGCGGCCGTTGCGCAGCAGCAGTGTCTCGCGCAGTTCGATCTCCAGCGCCCGCACCTGCCGGCTGAGCGCGGGCTGGGCGATGTCGAGCACCAGCGCGGCCTTGCTGAAGCTGCCCAATTCGGCCACATGCACAAAGTATTCGAGCTGTTTGAAGTTCATGGGGGGCACCGGGATCGGCGCTGATTGTCCGGCACGCGGCAGCCGCGGCGCCGCCGCGCCTCGATACTGGACGCACCCTTCACTGTCGCCAGCCCGCATGCACTACCCCACCTCTGCCCGCGCACCGGGCCTGAAGTTCGATCCGTTCAAGGCGCTGGTCGTGCCGCGGCCGATCGGCTGGATCGCCACGATCAACCGCGACGGCGTGCCCAACCTCGCGCCCTACAGCTTCTTCAACGCGGTCAGCGATCGGCCGCCGATGCTGATGTTCTCGTCCGGCGGCCACAAGGACACGCTGCGCAATATCCAAGAGACGGGCGAGTTCACCTGCTCGATCGCCAACTGGGACTTGCGCGAAGCGATGAACCTCAGCTCGGCGCCGGTGGCGCCCGGGGTCAACGAGTTCGGCCTGGCCGGCCTGGCCGAAGCGCCATCGATGTGCGTGAAGCCGCCGCGCGTGGCGCAGGCGCCGGCGGCGTTCGAATGCAAGGTCTGGCAGGTGATCGAGTTGCCGGTGCCCGCCGGCAAGCCCGGCGGCCCAACCCCGGTGGGCTACACCCTGGTGATCGGCGAGGTGCTGGCGGTCTACATCGACGACCGCTACATCGACGACGGCATCGTGCAGACCGGCTCCATGCGCCCGCTGGCGCGGCTGGGCTACATGGACTACTCGGTGGTGTCGCCCGAATCGATGTTCACGCTGAACCGGCCCACCGCCAGCGAGGACGGCCTCACGGCCCAGGTGCAGCCCGGGCCGTGGGACGGCATTTATCGCTGACCGCGGTTCAGGCCTTGGCCGGCGCGTACTTGCCCAGCTCGATCTTGGCGATGGCGTTGCGGTGCACCTCGTCCGGGCCGTCGACGATGCGCACCGTGCGCTGGTGGGCATAGGCTTCGGCCAGCCAGGTGTCCTGGCTGACGCCGGCCGCACCGAAGGCCTGGATCGCCCAGTCGACCACCTTGCAGCTCATGTTGGGCGCCACCACCTTGATCATCGCGATGTCGGCCTTGGCCACCTTGTTGCCGACCACGTCCATGCGGTGCGCGGCGTTCAGCGTCAGCAGGCGGGCCTGGTCGATCATGCAGCGGCTTTCGGCGATGCGCTCGGCCCACACGCTCTGCTGCGACAGCGGCTTGCCGAAGGCGATGCGGCCCGACAGGCGCTGGCACATCATCTCCAGCGCACGTTCGGCCGCGCCGATGCTGCGCATGCAGTGGTGGATGCGGCCCGGGCCGAGGCGGCCCTGGGCGATCTCGAAGCCGCGGCCCTCGCCCAGCAGGATGTTGTCGACCGGCACGCGCACGTTCTCGAGCACGACTTCCATGTGGCCGTGCGGCGCGTCGTCGTAGCCGAAGACATGCAGCGGGCGCAGCACCGTCACCCCCGGGGTGTTGCGCGGCACCAGCACCATCGACTGCTGCGCGTGGCGCGGGCCGTCCGGGTCGGTTTTGCCCATCACGATGAAGATCGCGCAGGTCGACACGCCGGCGCCCGATGAATACCACTTGCGGCCGTTGATGACGTAGTGGTCCCCGTCGCGATCGATGCTGCACTGGATGTTGGTCGCGTCCGACGAGGCCACCGCCGGCTCGGTCATCAGGAAGGCCGAGCGGATCTCGCCGCGCAGCAGCGGCTCCAGCCACTGGTCTTTCTGGGCCTCGCTGCCGTAGCGCTCGATGGTTTCCATGTTGCCGGTGTCGGGCGCGTTGCAGTTGAAGACCTCGGCCGACCACATCACGCGGCCCATCTGCTCGCACAGCGGGGCGTAGTCGAGGTTGCTCAGCCCCTCGGGCGCCCGGTGGCTGTGCGGCAGGAACAGGTTCCACAGCCCGGCCTGGCGCGCCAGCGGCTTGAGTTCCTCGATCAGCGTCATCGGCTCCCAGGCGGTGCCGGCCTGGCGGCGCTGATGCAACTCTTCGTGGTGCCGCGCCTCGTTCGGGTGGATGTGCCGGTCGAAGAACGCTCGCATGCGGTCGAGCAGATCCTGGGTGCGGGCAGAGGGTTCGGCAAACATGGTGGTCTCCAGTGCAATGGCTGCAATGCGGCCGGATTCAACCACCGGCCCCGTGGCCGGGCGGTCGCCAACGTGACGTGACCCGGGGCGTGTTGCCGCTGACTTGAGCGATGTCAGCCCGTTGCAAAATTGGACGCCTATGCTGCGCCCCACCCACCGTTCACCCTAACCCACCGCCAGGAGATTCCGCCATGTCCCAGACCCGTGACGTCTACGTCGTCAGCGCCGCCCGCACCGCCATCGGCACCTTCGGCGGCACGCTCAAGGACACCACGCCGGCCGATCTGGCCACCGTGGCGGTCAAGGCCGCGCTCGAGCGCTCGGGCGTGGCCCCCGACAGCGTGGGCCACCTGGCCATGGGCACCGTGGTGCTCACCGAGCCGCGTGATGTCTACCTCAGCCGCGTGGCGGCCATCAACGCCGGGCTGAGCAAGGAGACGCCGGCCTTCAACGTCAACCGCCTGTGCGGCTCGGCCCTGCAGGCCATCATCTCGGCCTCGCAGGCCATCATGCTGGGCGATTGCGACGTGGCCGTGGGTGCCGGCTGCGAAGTGATGTCGCGTGGTGCCTACCTGGTGCCGTCGGCGCGATTCGGTGCGCGCATGGGCGATACCCAGATGCTCGACCTGATGGTCGGCGCGCTGCACGACCCGTTCCACAAGATCCACATGGGCATCACCGCCGAGAACGTGGCCGAGCAGTTCGGCATCAACCGCCAGATGATGGACGAGCTGGCCACCGAGAGCCACCGTCGCGCCGCCGCCGCCATCGCCGCGGGTTACTTCCAGGACCAGATCGTCCCGGTGATGATCAAGAGCCGCAAGGGCGAGGTGGCCTTCGACACTGACGAGCATGTGAAGGCCGACACCACGATGGACACGCTGGGCAAGATGCGCCCGGCCTTCAAGAAGGACGGCATGGTGACGGCCGGCAATGCCTCGGGCATCAACGACGCCGCCAGCGCCGTGGTGCTGGCCGCCGGCGACGCGGTGAAGGCGCAGAACCTCAAGCCGCTGGCCCGCCTGGTGGGTTATGCCCATGCCGGCGTCGAACCCACCATCATGGGCATCGGCCCGGTGCCCGCCAGCCGCAAGGCGCTGGCGCGCTGCGGCCTGACGGTGGCCGACATGGACGTGATCGAGTCCAACGAGGCCTTTGCCGCGCAGGCCTGCGCGGTGGTCAAGGAACTGGGGCTCGATCCGGCCAAGGTCAACCCCAACGGCTCGGGCATCTCGCTGGGCCACCCGATCGGCGCCACCGGCGCCATCATCACCACCAAGGCCATCTACGAACTGCACCGCACCGGCGGCCGTTATGCCCTGGTGACCATGTGCATCGGCGGCGGCCAGGGCATTGCAGCCATCTTTGAGCGCTGCTAGACCACCACGCCGTAGGCCTCGGTGAAAGCCGGCTGGGCGTAGGTGTCGGCGGCATAGGCAAAGCCCTTGTCGCCCCAGCCGGTGCCCCAGCTGTTGCGCACGATGAAGCGGCCGTTGACGTAGCCCACCAGGGCCACGCAATGGCCGCCCATGCCGCTGTTGGCGGTGAAGCTGTCGAGCTTGCCCTTCTTGGCGGTGGCCTGCATGAAGGCCTCGTCCACGTCCAGCCGCGTCAGGATCGGGCCCTTGGTGGCCAGCCAATCGCGCCAGGCCGCCAGGTTGCGCCCGAGGTTGAAGTAGCTGGAGATGCGCCGCTGCGAAGCGATGGCGTAGAACGCGTTGGCCGTGCCGGTGTACATCTGCGACTGGCCGCCCAGCTTGAAGGGCAGCACCTTGTCGGTGACCACGCCGTACTTTTGCGCCAGGCCCAGCGCCGCCGTCAGCCAGGTGCCGTCGCTTTCAATGAAGCTGGTGGGCCGGGTGGTGTAGACATCGGTCTCCTTGGCGGCCATCCACAGGTAGCGCACCGACAGCCGTTCGGTCTTGGCCAGACGGCCGGCCTTCACGAAGTGCCAGCGCAGCACCGCGTCGGCCGCACCCCAGCCCACGCACGAGCCGGTGTTGCCCTGATCACCCACCTTCCACCACGCTTCACGCAGGTCGACATTGCCGCCGGCCGCCGCCGCTGCGCCGGCGCGGCTGCGCCGCGCGGGGGTGATGCCGGCGGCTTCGGCGGTCTCCAGGGTCCAGTTCTTCTCGGGCTTGGGTGAGGGCAGGCAGTTGAGGATGTAGGGCGTGCGGCGCTGGCGGGTGGCCATGGGAGTCTCCTGGTTGTGGCAGGGTCGATGCTGCAGCCGCCCCACTCGCGCGTCCACCCTGATTTCTAGGGAAACCGCGCGGCGCTTGAGCTAACCCCAGACGCGCCGGGCCACCTCGACCACCCGCTCGAGCTTGCGCCACTGATCGTCCTGCGACAGTGCGTTGCCATGATGGGTGCTCGAGAAGCCGCACTGCGGCGACAGGCACAGTTGGTCGAGCGGCACCACCTGGGCGGCCTCGTCGATGCGGCGCACCAGCGCGTCGGCGCTTTCCAGTTCACCCAGCTTGGTGGTCACCAGGCCCAGCACCACCTGCTTGCCGGCCGGCAGCTTGCGCAGCGGCTCGAAGCCGCCGGCCCGCTGATTGTCGAACTCCATGAACCAGCCGTCGACGTCGGTCGAGAACATCGCCTCGACCACCGGGTCGTAGCCGCCCTCGGCCACCCAGGCGCTCTTGAAGTTGCCGCGGCAGGTGTGGATGGTCACCGCCATGTCGGCCGGGCGGTCGGCCAGTGCGGCGTTGATGACCTGCGCATAACGCTGCGGCAGCGCGGCCGGATCATCGCCGTTGTCGCGGCAGTTCTGTTGGATCTTCGGGTCGCAGAGGTAGGCGAAGGTGATGTCGTCGAGCTGCAGGTAGCGGCAGCCGGCATCGGCCAGGTGGCGGATGGCCACGCGGTAGGCGGCGGCCACGCCGTGCCAGAAGGCATCCAGATCGGGATAGACCTCGCGCGAGATCGCGGCGCGGCCACCGCGCAGGTGCAGCATCGATGGCGACGGGATGGTCATCTTCGGCGTGCAGCCGGTGCCCGCCGTCAGGCTGGCCAGGTAGGCGAAGTGGTCGGCCATGATCGGCGCGCTGCAGCCGATGCGCCCGGTCACCGACACGATCGGCGGCTGCTCGCTCTGCCCGGCGATGCGGAACTTCTGCCCGCCGTTGTCGACCAGGGCCACGCCGTCGAGCTGGGCCAGGAAGTCGAGGTGCCACCAGTCGCGGCGGAACTCGCCATCGGTGATCGACTGCAGCCCGCAGGCACGCTGGCGCTGCACCGCCTCGGCGATGGCCGCGTCCTCGGCCGCGCGCAGCGCCACGGCGTCGAGCTGCCCGGCACGGTGCCGGGCGCGCGCTTCAGAGAGTGCGGCGGGCCGCAGCAGGCTGCCCACCTGGTCGGCGCGGAAGGGGGGACGGTTCATGGCGTGGTCTCGTGGTGAACATGGTGGTGAACAGGGCCCGGAGATGATGCCAGCGGTTAAGCTGCTGCACTGCAGCAAACCAACATCGAAACTTTCGACAGGAGCCAAGACATGAACATCCAGACCATCGGCGTGATCGGCGCCGGCACCATGGGCAACGGCATTGCGCAGGCCTGCGCCGTCAGCGGCTTCGACGTGGTGATGGTCGACATCGACCTGGCCGCGGTGCAGCGCGGGCTGGCCTCGGTGTCGGCCAGCCTGGAGCGGCTGGTCAAGAAGGACAAGCTGAGCGCCGAAGCCAAGGACGCCGCACTGGCGCGCATCCACGCCAGCGTGGACTATGCCGCGCTGAAGGACGCCCAGCTGGTGATCGAGGCCGCCACCGAGCACGAGGGCCTGAAGCGCAAGATCCTGGCCCAGCTCGACGAGCTGCTGCCGGCCAAGACCCTGGTGGCCACCAATACCAGCTCGATCTCGATCACCAAGCTGGCCGCGGCCACGCGCCGGCCCGACCGCTTCATCGGCATGCACTTCTTCAACCCGGTGCCGATGATGGCGCTGGTGGAGATCATCCGCGGCCTGCAGACCAGCGACGCCACCCACGACGCGGTGCACGCGATGGCGGTGCGGCTGGGCAAGACGCCGATCACGGTGAAGAACGCGCCGGGCTTCGTCGTCAACCGCATCCTGATCCCGATGATCAACGAGGCCTTCTTCGTGCTGGCCGAGGGCCTGGCCACCGCCGAAGACATCGACGCCGGCATGAAGCTGGGCTGCAACCAGCCGATCGGCCCGCTGGCGCTGGCCGACATGATCGGCCTGGACGTGTGCCTGGCGGTGATGAACGTCTATGTCGAGGCGTACGCCGACTCGAAGTACCGGCCCTGCCCGCTGCTCAAGGAGATGGTGGCCGCCGGCTGGCTGGGCCGCAAGAGCGGCCGCGGCGTGTACCGCTACTGAAGCAGGTTTGGATGTACCGGCCCGGGCTGGCGCCGGGCTTGCAGGGCCTGCAAGGCCAGCAGCGCGGCGTCGTAGTCGTGCAGTTCAAGCGGACGCTCCACCTGGCGTGCCGCCTCGTCGCCGGCGGTCGCACGCAGGTCGGGCGCCAGCGCCCGAAATCGGCCCGTGGCGCGGAAATCGGCCACCGCGAGCAATCGCGCCAGATCGGCCAGGGCCACGTCCAGCGCAGCCTGCGCTTCGGCGTCAAGCGTTGCCGCGGGCGACTGCGTTGCCGCATCGGCCAGGCGCTGGTCGATCGCCTGGGCCAGGCACCGCAGCGCCGTCTGCAGGGCATGCGCCTGCGCCAGCGGCGTGGGCGTGGGCGCTTCCTGGCTGTCGGGCGGGTCATCGGGCGTTTTGTCGGGCGTTTCGTCGGGCGGTTCGAGCCTCTCCAACGCACGCTCGAGCATCAGCGCCCGGCTCATCACGTCGCTGGCGCCCACCGCGCCGCAGGCACCGCGCAACGAGTGCAACTGCCGCCGCGCGTCTTTCCAGCGTGCTGCCTGCATGGCGTCGTCCAGACCGGGCAGGCCACCGCGGTAGTTGTCTGAAAACTGGTGCAGCACCCGGGCATAGACCTGGTCACGCCCCGGCAGGTACAGCAGCGCACGCGCCATCGTCAGCCCGGGGATGTCCGAGAAATCGGGCGTGGCCGGGCCGGGCGCCGCAACCACTTGGGCGGCCACCGGCGCGGCGGGTCGACCGGCCGGCGCGCCGGCCATCGGGTCGGCCAGCGGCGCATGCGCAGGCAGCCAGCGCAGCAACATGGCGTAGAGCAGGTCGGGTTCCACCGGCTTGGCCAGGTGGTCGTCCATGCCGGCGGACAGGCAGGCCTGGCGGTCGTCACCGAAGGCATTGGCCGTCATGGCCAGGATGGGGGTGCGGGCGTATTGCGGCAAGCTGCGCAGCAAACGCGTGGCCGCCAGCCCGTCCATCACCGGCATCTGCATGTCCATCAGCACCAGATCGTACGCCTGCTGGCGCGCCAGCCGCACGGCGTGCTCACCGTCGTGGGCCACGTCAACCAACAACCCCACCGCGCGCAGCAGCTCACCGGCCACTTCCTGGTTGATCGGGTTGTCCTCGGCCAGCAGGATGCGGGCGCCACGAAGGCCTTGATGCGACGCCGGCCCCTCGGGTGCGGCCGGCTGCACGGGCCGCGGTGCACTCGCCAGGGCCAGCGGCGCGGCGGACGATCGCGGATGCTCGAAGCGGGCGGTGAACCAGAAGCAGCTGCCCTGCCCCGGTGCGCTGTCCACACCCACCTCGCCGCCCATCAACAAGGCCAGCCGGCGGGTGATGGCCAGGCCCAGGCCGGTGCCGCCATGGCGGCGGGTGGTGGAGGCGTCGACCTGCTCGAAGTTGCCGAACAGATCACCGATCTTGTCGGCGGGCACGCCCACGCCGGTGTCGCGCACCGAAAAGCGCAGGTGCGGGGCATCACTGTCGGTGCCCGAAGAGAGCCGCTCGCAGCGCAGCTCGATGGCGCCGTGGTCGGTGAACTTCACCGCGTTGCTCATCAGGTTGAGCAGGGCCTGCGAGACCCGTGCCGCATCGCCGCGCAGCACCGGCGGCACGCCGTCGGCCACCACCCGCAGCGCCAGCCCCTTGTCGTGCATGCGCTCGGCCACCAGGCTGCAGGTGCGGGTCAGCAGCGATTCAACATCGAAGTCGGTCATCACCAGCTGCAACTTGCCGGATTCGATCTTGCTCAGGTCGAGCACATCGTTGATCACGCCCATCAGGTGGTTGGCCGCCTGCGACACCTTGGCCAGGCGCTCGGCGCCGACACCATCGCGGGCGTCGTGCCGCATCAGGTGGGTGAGGCCGATGATGGCGTTCATCGGCGTGCGGATCTCATGGCTGATGTTGGCCAGAAAGGCGCTCTTGGCGCGGTTGGCAGCCTCGGCACGATCGCGCGCGGCCACCAGTTGCTCGTTGAGCGCCTGCAGCCGCAGCTCGGCCTTCTTGAAATCGGTGATGTTGGAGACCAGCACGAACAAGCCCGCCACGCGGTCGTTCTGGTGATCGGGCACGTAGTGCACCCAGGCGTGGCGCACCTCGCCGGCGTCGTTGACCAGGGCGTACTCGAAGCGCTGCGCCCGCCCGGCCAGCGCCGCGGCGAAGGCCATCTCGCCGGCATCGGTATCGGGATCGCCAAACATCACCTCGCGTGATTGGCCCACCGGGTCATCGTGCGGCGAGAACCAGCTGCGGTACGACCGGTTGGCATAACGCAGCACACGCTGCGCATCCCAGTAGCCCACCATGTCGGGGATGTTGTCGGCAATCGACCGCAGGAAGTGCTCGCTGTCGGACTGCGCCTGCAGCGCCAGTTGCAGCGCCTGGGTGCGCTCTCCGACCTCCAGCTCGAGCTGTTGGCGATGGCGCGCCAGTTCGGACTGCGCCCGCTTGCGCTCGGTGATGTCCTCGACGATCGACACGTAATAACTCGGCGCGCCGCTGGCGTCGCGCACCAACGAACTGGTGCGCGCCACCCAGATGATGCTGCGGTCCTGGCGCAGATAGCGCTTCTCGACCGTCACCGACGGCAACTCGCCCTCCAGCACCCGCCGAAGTTGGCGCCACGCGGGCACCACGTCATCGGGATGGGTGAGCAGGTTGTGATCCAGGGCCAGCAGCGCGTCGCGGCTGTAGCCGGTGATCTCGCACAGGCGCGGGTTCACGCTGATCCAGCGGCCGTCGAGCGCGTTCTCGGCAATGCCCACCGGCGAATTGTCGAAGGTGGCGCGGTAGCGGGCTTCGCTGGTGCGCAGGGCGTTCTCGATGGCCAGCCGGGCGGTGATGTCGCGGCAGACCGAGAAGAAGACGTTGCGCCCGCCCAGCTCCAGGCGGCTGATGCTGACGTCCACCGTGATCACGTCGCCGCCCTGGCGGCGCATGTTGATCTGCTCGGATCGCGGCGGATAGTCGGGCGCGCCGAGCGAGTCCAGCAACTGCTCGCGGGTTTCGGTGAGGTCCCAGTCCCACACCCGCATCTGCATCACTTGCGCCAGGCTGTAGCCCAGCAGATCGGCAAAGGCCTGGTTGGCGTCGTCGACCGTGCCGTCGGTGTTGAGCACCACCACGCCGTCACGCGACTGCTCGATCATGACCCGACAGCGCGTGGCGTCGTCGCGCAGCCGCTGCTCGCTGTCGCGTCCGGGCTGGTTGCTCGTGTCGTCGTTCATGCCGTCAGGCGCGATCGGTGGGGCCAGCGCCCGGCCGGCACGGCAGGCA
>Ga0155495_1083_pt1 | contig 26586 bp, 19 predicted proteins | sample RifCSPhighO2_12_FD_107153 | JGI IMG/M metagenome (GOLD analysis project Ga0155495, IMG submission 107153) | Burkholderiales bacterium RIFCSPHIGHO2_12_FULL_69_20
GTTCGCCCTCGGGCGTCAGGCCCTCGTACTGCCGCCCCCGCCGCACGATGGTGGCGCCCAGCGCTTCTTCCAGCGCGCGGATCGCGTTCGACAGCGCCGGCTGGGTGATGTGGCAGGCCAAGGCCGCGCGGCCGAAGTGGCGGTGCTGCTCCAGCGCGGCGAGGTAGCGCAGGGACTCCAGGAGGTTCATGGTGACGGCAAGGGTGTGGCGTTCAGGCGTGGCGTTCCGGCGGTGTGTTCAGTCTAGGCCGGCGCGGCGGGCGGCCGCCGCGCGCGGCTTCACAATCGATGGGCCCATCGCTGCTCGTCATGCTGACCTTCACCCACCTCACCCTCCCCGCCCCCCGCCTGACCCTGCGCCCGCTGCACCCCGACGACGCCCCCGCCGTCTACGCGATGCACGCCGACCCGGTCACGCTGCGCTACTGGAGCACGCCGCCCTGGGCCGACCCGAAGCTGGCCGACGAGTTGATCTCGCGCGACATGCAAGCCATGGCCGAAGGCGACTACCTCCGCCTGGGGCTTCAGCGCCAATCCGACGGCCGGCTGATCGGCCTGTGCACGCTGTTTGCCTTCTACCTGCCCAGCCGGCGCTGTGAGATCGGCTACATCCTGGCGCGTGAGCATTGGGGCCAGGGCTACATGCACGAGGCGCTGGACGCGCTGCTGGACTACGGCTTCGCGGTGCTGAATCTCAACCGGGTCGAGGCCGACATCGACCCGCGCAACGAGGGCTCGCAGCGCACGCTGGCGCGCCTGGGCTTCGTGCAGGAAGGCCATCTGCGCGAGCGCTGGATCGTGGCCGGCGAGGTGTCCGACACCCACCTCTACGGCCTGCTGCGCCGCGATTGGCTGGCCCGGCGGGCCGATGCCGGCGCCGCCCCCGGCGGCGCTGCGCCGCAGCAGGGATAATCCAAGGTTTGCAGCCGCCGGCCCCGCGCCGTCCGGCACCGCGCCGCCAGTCGCCGCCTGTCGCCGGCAGCGCCCCCTCCTTTGTTAGCACCCCGGACGCCCGCACCATGGCCCAATATGTCTTCACGATGAACCGTGTCTCCAAGACGGTTCCCCCCAAGCGGCAGATCCTCAAGGACATCTCGCTGTCGTTCTTCCCCGGCGCCAAGATCGGCATGCTGGGCATCAACGGCTCGGGCAAGAGCTCGTTGCTGAAGATCATGGCCGGCGTCGACAAGGAGTACGAGGGCGAGGCCACGCCGATGCCCGGCATCAAGATCGGCTACCTGCCCCAAGAGCCGCTGATCAATCCCGAGCAGACCGTGCGCGAGGCGGTGGAAGAAGGCATCGGCGGCGTGCTGGCGGCCAAGAAGCGGCTGGACGAGGTGTATGCCGAGTACGCCGAGGAGAACGCCGACTTCGACGCGCTGGCCGCCGAGCAGGCCGAGTTGGAGGCCATCATCGCCGCCGCCGGCAGCGAGAACACCGACCTGCAGCTGGAGCTGGCCGCCGACGCGCTGCGCCTGCCGCCCTGGGACGCCAAGATCGGCGTGCTCTCCGGCGGTGAGAAACGCCGCGTGGCGCTGTGCCAGCTGCTGCTGAGCAAGCCCGACATGCTGCTGCTCGACGAGCCCACCAACCACCTCGACGCCGAGAGCGTGGAGTGGCTGGAGCAGTTCCTGCTGCGCTTCTCGGGCACCGTGGTGGCGATCACCCACGATCGTTACTTCCTCGACAACGCTGCCGAGTGGATTCTCGAGCTGGACCGCGGCCGCGGCATCCCGTGGAAGGGCAACTACTCCGACTGGCTGGAGCAGAAGGAGAAGCGGCTGGAAGGCGAGCAGAAGACCGAAGACGCCCGCATGAAGGCGATGAAGGAAGAGCTGAAGTGGGTGCGCAGCAACTCCAAGGCGCGCCAGACCAAGAGCAAGGCGCGCCTGGCCCGCTTCGAGGAACTGAGCGACGTCGAATACCAGAAGCGCAACGAGACCAACGAGATCTTCATCCCGGTGGCCGAGCGCCTGGGCAACGAGGTGATCGAGTTCGTCAACGTCCGCAAGAGCTTTGCCGACCGGCTGCTGATGGACAACCTCAGCTTCAAGGTGCCGCCGGGCGCCATCGTCGGCATCATCGGCCCCAACGGCGCGGGCAAGTCCACGCTGTTCCGCATGCTGCAGGGCATCGAGAAGCCCGATTCGGGTGAGGTGCTGATCGGCAAGACCGCGCACATGGCCTTCGTCGACCAGAGCCGGCAGATGCTGGCCGACGACAAGACGGTGTGGCAGGACGTCTCGGGTGGGCTGGACAACATCGTCGTCGGCAAGTTCGTGATGCCCAGCCGGGCCTACCTGGGCCGCTTCAACTTCAAGGGCAACGACCAGCAGAAGATGGTGGGCAGCCTGTCGGGCGGTGAACGCGGCCGCCTGCACCTGGCCAAGACCCTGGCCCAGGGCGGCAACGTGCTGATGCTCGACGAACCGTCGAACGACCTCGACGTGGAAACCCTGCGTGCGCTGGAAGAAGCGCTGCTCGAGTTTGCCGGCTCGGCCATGGTCATCAGCCACGACCGCTGGTTCCTCGACCGCATCTGCACCCACATCCTGGCCGCCGAGGGTGACAGCCAGTGGTTCTTCTACGACGGCAATTACCAGGAGTACGAGGTCGACAAGAAGAAGCGCCTGGGTGAAGAAGGCGCCAAGCCGCACCGCTTGCGCTTCAAGGCCCTGAAATGATCGACTTCCCGGGCCTGGGCAAGCGCTGAGGAACCTGCGCGGGCTGCCCTCGTCTGATCGTGTCCCTTGCCTGAATCGAGCACCCGAACGATGCCTGCCCTGCCCTTCTCCTGCGATCTTTGCGCGCGCCGCGCGGTGCCGGCCTTGCGGGTCACGGCCATCGCGGCCTTGCTGGTGCTGACCGGCTGTGCCGGCCTGCCCGGTGCGGCGCCGGGCACGGGGCCAGCCGGCGCGGCCGCCAAGCCGGCTGCCGGCCCGGTCACCGTGCCGCCGGCGGCGCTACCGGCGGCCATGCCGGCATCGGGTTCGGCAGCGCCGGGTGCCGTGCCCCCGGCCCCGGCTGCGGGCCAGCCGCCGCCATTTGCCAACGTGATCAAGGGCGCGCGCCAGATCGGCGGCCTGTTCACCGCCTGGCAGAAGGACGAGCGGCTGTGGCTGGAACTGCGGCCCGAGGATTTCAACCGGCCGTTTTTCCTGTCGCCCAAGCTGCGCACCGGCCTCGGCGAGCGGCGCATGTTCGGCGGGCTGATGCTGGGCTCGCCCCGGCTGGTGCAGTTCCGCCGCCAGCACAACGTGGTGCAGCTGGTGGCCATCAACGGCCAGCAGATCGCCAAGGCCGGTACCCCCGAGGCCCGCGCGGTGGCGGCTGCCATCTCGCCCAGCCTGCTGGGCGCCAACCTGGTGGCCAGCCAGCCGCACCCCCAGCGCAAATCGGTGCTGGTCGATGCCGGCGCGATCTTCCTGTCCGACATGATGGGCCTGGGCATGCAGTTGCAGCGCGCTTATCGGCAGGGTTATGCGCTGGATCTGCGCAACTCGGCGGTGGTAGGTGTGCGCGGCCAAGCCGATCTGCTGGTGCTGGAGACCAACCAGCATTTCGCCACCGGCAACATCGCCGTGCCGCAGCCCGGCGCGCCACCCACCGCGCCGGTGCCCACCACGCCCAAGGGCGTGCCCGATGCGCGCAGCCTGTTCCTGGGGCTGCATTACTCGCTCGCCCGGCTGCCCGCCCAGACCATGCCTGCGCGCCCGGCCGACCCGCGCGTGGGTCACTTCATCTCGGTTGTCGACGATTTCAGTGACGACCTGGCACGCAGCCCGCGCCAACGCTTCGTCAACCGCTGGCGGCTCGAGAAGAAGGTGCCGGCGGCCGAGCAGTCAGAACCCGTCAAGCCCATCACTTATTGGCTGGACCGCAACATCCCGATCAAGTACCGCGAGGCGATCACCGCCGGCGTGCTGGAGTGGAACAAGGCCTTCGAGCCGATCGGTTTCAAGAACGCCATCGTCGTCAAGCAGCAGCCCGACGATGCCCGCTGGGACACGCTGGACGCCGGCGTCGCATCACTGCGCTGGATGACCAACCGCGAGCCCGGTTTCGGCGCCATCGGCCCCAGCCATGTCGACCCGCGCAGCGGCGAGATCCTGGACGCCGACATCGCGCTCGAAAGCCTGTCGTCGCGCAACCTGCGCAACCTGCGCGCCCGCGTGCTGGGCAGCGCCGGCACGGCCGCCGCGGCACAGGAGTGGGCCGATCTGCTGCAGATCGGCCAGGCCGCCGACGGGCCACCGGCCGACCATGGCCCGGGCGCCGGCGGGCCGCTGCACGACCCGCTCACCTGCCGGCATGCCGACCAGGCCGCTGAACAGCTGGGTTATGCGATGGATGTGCTGGCCACGCGCGGCGAGATCGACCCCGACAGCCCCGAGGCGCAGCAGTTCGTGCTCGACTACCTGAAGGACGTGACGATGCACGAGGTGGGCCACACGCTGGGCCTGCGCCACAACTTCCGCGCCTCGCACGCCATCAGCGCGCAGCAGGTGGCCGATCCCGACTTCAGCCGCCGCGAGGCCTTCACCGGCTCGGTGATGGAGTACGCGCCAGTCAACCTGCCGCGCCCCGGCGAGAAGGCGGCCGCGCCGTTCCAGGCCACGCTGGGTTCCTACGATTTCTGGGCCATCGAATACGCCTACAAGCCGGTGCCAGCCGATCAGCAAGCCGCCGAACTGGCGCGCATCGCCGCGCGCAGTGGCGAGCCGGGGCTGGCCTACGGCACCGACGAGGACAACTTCCTGGGCATCGACCCCGAGGCGCTGCAGTTCGACCTGGGCGACGACGTGCTGGCCTTTGCGGCGCGGCGCTTCGACATCGCCCGCGACCTGTTCAACCGTCAGGAGACCCGCACCCTCAAGCCCGACGCGGACTTCGGCAGCCTGCGCCGCGCGCTGGCCTACGCGGTGCGCGATGCCGGCCGGGCGGCGGGCATCCTGATGCGCCAGGTTGGCGGCGTGCGCACGCTGCGCGACTACCCCAACACCGGGCGCGATCCGCTGCAGCCGGTGCCGGCGGCCGATCAGCGTGCGGCGCTGCAGTTGCTGTCGCAGCGGGTGCTGGCGGCCGACAGCTTCGTGGTCAGCCCGGCGCTGCAACGCAAGCTGGCACCCAACTACTTCGAGCGCAGTGAATCACCGACCGTGACCACCGATTTTGCGCTGGCGCAGACGGTGCTCGACCTGCAGCGCGCCCTGCTCAGCCGGCTGATGAGCGACGCGCTGGCCGCGCGGGTGCTCGACAACGAGGCCAAGGTCAGCCCGCCGGCCAAAGCGCTGCAACTGACCGAGTTGTACAACCAGCTCGAGGCCGACGTGTGGAGCGAGCTGGCCGTGGCCAAGGACATCGCGCGGGCGCGGCGTGATCTGCAGCGCGAGCACATCAACCGGATGACCGCACTGGTGTTGCGCCCCGCTGCGATGACACGCAGCGATGCCCGTTCGCTGGTGCGCGCGCGGGCCGCCGCACTGGCCCAGCGCATCGAGCTGGCCAGCCGGCGCAGCACACTGGGTGCCGAGGCCCGCGCCCACCTGCAGGACAGCGCCGAATCACTGCGCGCCGCGTTGGCAGCCCCGCTGCAGCGCGCCGGCGGCTGAGAGCGCCGGCGCGCTTTCAGCGCGGCACGTCGCCCCGGCCCAGCCAGGCCGCGCCGCGCACGCCCGAGGCATCGCCATGCCGGGCCGGCAGCAGCCGCGTGCGCACCGGCTCGTGCACGCTGCCACCAAACACCCAGCGGCCCCACAGCGCCGGCACCACGGTGTAGGTGCTGGCGATGCGCGACAGCCCGCCGCCCAGCACGATCACGTCGGGGTCGAGCAGGTTGATCACCGCCGCCAGCGCGCGGGCCAGGCGCTGCTGCCAGCGCGCCAGCGTGTCGGCGCAGGCCGCATCGCCCGCGGCGGCGGCCTGGGCGATCTGGGCGGCCGTCAACCCGGCGGTCAGCGCGCCACCGTGGCGGCGCTGGTGGTCGGCCGCCAGGCCGGGGCCGCTGACCAGCGTTTCCACACAGCCTGATTGGCCGCAGTAGCAGGCCGGCCGCGCTTCGTCGGCCTCACCCCAGGGCAATGGGTTGTGGCCCCACTCACCCGCCAGCCGGTTGGGCCCCGTCAACACCCGGCCGTGCACGGCGATGCCGGCGCCCGTGCCGGTGCCCAGGATGGCGGCAAACACCACCGGCGCACCAGCGCCGGCGCCATCGCTGGCCTCGGACAACGCCAGACAATTGGCGTCGTTGGCCAACTGCACCGGCTGGCCCAGCCGGGCCTGCAGATCACGCTGCAGCGGCCGGCCGTTCAGGCACTGGGTGTTGGCGTTCTTCAGCAGGCCGTCGGGCGTCGGGCTGCCCGGGGTGCCGATGCCGATGCCCAGCGGCGTGGCCGTCGGCAAGCCAAGCGCTTGTCGGCCTTCACCCACCAGCGCCGTCAGTGCCGCCAGCACCGCGTCGTAGCCTTGCGCCGACGGCGTGGTGATGCGCCGGCGCCAGCGCTCGATGCCCTGCGGATCCAGCACGATGGCTTCGGTCTTGGTGCCTCCCAGGTCGATGCCGAGGGCCCAGCCGGCACCGGCGCCCAAGCCAGCACCCGCGCCAGCACCCGCCTCGGTCATCAGATCGCTTCGGTGCGCTTCAACAGCCAGGCCAGGCCGTCACCATCCAGCCGCGGCGCCAGGCGTTCACGCACGGTGGCGTGGTAGCGGTTGAGCCAGTGAATCTCGTCGGGGCGCAGCAGGCCACGTTCGATGCAGCGCGCATCGATCGGGCAGAGTGTGAGCGTCTCGAACTCGAGCATCTCGCCGAAGGCGCCGCCCTCGACGGTGTCCACCGGCACGTTGAGCAGCAGGTTCTCGATGCGCACGCCCCACTGGCCCGGCCGGTACACGCCCGGCTCGTCGCTGGTGATCATGCCGGGCTCCATCGCGTGGTGCGCTTCGGGCACCGCCTTGCTGATGGTCTGCGGGCCCTCGTGCACGTTGAGAAAGTAGCCCACGCCGTGGCCGGTGCCGTGGCCGAAATCCAGCCCGTCGGCCCACAGCGGCGCACGCGCCAGCGCATCGAGGAAGGGGCTCAGCGTGCCACGCGGAAAGCGCGCCCGCGCCAGGTTCATCATGCCCTGCAGCACCCGGGTGACATCACGCCGATGTGCCGCCGTGATGGTGCCGATCGGCCAGACGCGGGTGATGTCGGTGGTGCCGCCCAGGTACTGGCCGCCCGAGTCGATCAGCAGCAGGCCGTCGCCCTCGATCCAGGCGTAGGACTCGGGCGTGGCGCGGTAGTGCGGCAGCGCACCGTTGGCATTGAAGCCGGCGATGGTGGAAAAGCTCAGACCCACGAAGCCGGGGCGCTGGGCGCGCTCGGCCGACAGCCGCTCGTCGACGGCCAGCTCGCTGATGCGCTCGCCGCGTGCCAGCGCCGCCTCGAACCAGGCGTAGAAGCGGCACATCGCCACGCCGTCCTCGATCATCGCCTCGCGCACGAAGTTGGCTTCCACATCGGTCTTGCGGCTCTTGAACAGCGTGCTGGGGTTGATGGCCTCGACCACCGAAACGCCCGCCGGCACCTGCTGGCGGAAGCCCAGCGTGATGCGGCGCGGGTCGACCAGCAAGCGGCTGCCGCTGGGCAATGCAGCCAGGGCTGGCGCTGCGTTGGCGTAATCGTCCAGCGTGAAGCCATCGGCGGCCAGTTGTGCGGCCAGCGGCGCGGGCACCTTGCCAGCGCCGACGAACAGCGTGGCGCGCGTGGCATCACGCGTGGCATCGATCAGCAGGTGCGCCAGGAACACCGGGTTGTACTCAACGTCGGCGCCACGCAGGTTGGTGATCCAGGCGATGTCGTCGACGGTGGAGACGAAGTGGTGGGTGGCGCCATGACGGGCGATCGCCTCGCGCAACCGGGCCAGCCGCTGCGCGCGTGATTCGCTGGCCTGCGGCGCCTCGTGGGCATAAACCGCGGCCACCGGCAGCGCCGGGCGGGCGGGCCACACCTCGGCCAGCAGGTCGGCCTCGGTGCGCAGCGTGATGCCGGCGGCATCGAGCGCAGCGCGCAATTGCTGCGCCGCGGCCAGCCCCAGCACCTGGCCGTCGACCAGCACCGTGTCGCCGCGCGAGGCCTGCTCGACCATCCACTGGATGTGGTGGGTGGCGGCGCCGGTGGGGATCTTCACCAGATCGATGCCGCTGCCCAGCAACTCGGCTTCGGCCTGCTGCCAGTAGCGGCTGTCGGCAAACAGCGCGGCCTGCCCAGCGGTGACCACCAGCGTGCCCATCGATCCAGTGAAGCCCGACAGCCACTCACGCCCCTGCCAGCGGCCGGGCAGGTACTCCGACAGGTGCGGATCGGCGCTGGGCACCAGCAGGGCCACCGCACCGTGGCGGGCCAGGGCCTCGCGCACATGGGCGATGCGTTCACGAACGGGGTTGACGCGGGTGTCCATGGGCGGGCTCCGGTGAATGCGCCGGCGCCAGAAACGGCCGCGCGCTGGGCGGGTGGGGATCGACGATTCTAGGAGCCCGCCCTCGAACTGCCGGGGCTTTGGTGGCCTCATCCCCGAGGCTGCGAGGGCTTGCCCGTTAGAATGAGCAGGTTCGGGCGCTACCAGTCACGCCCCAGCAGTCGACTCCCGACCTCTGCATCGACCCATCTGCCTCCCCGACTGGGGCCCTTCGCAAGAAGCGGCTGCAGGCCGATCGCATGGCGCCCCCAACACCAGCGGGGCGAAACAACCCACATGAAATTCACCGACCTCGGCTTGTCCGAGCCGCTGCTGCGCGCCGTTGCCGAACAAGGCTACGACACCCCCACCCCGATCCAGGCGCAGGCCATTCCTGCCGTGCTGCAGGGCGGCGACCTGATGGGTGGCGCGCAGACCGGCACCGGCAAGACCGCCGGCTTCACGCTGCCGATGCTGCAGCGCCTGTCGTCCGAGCCTGCCAAGAAGGACGCCAAGGGCCGCATCTGCATCCGCGCGCTGATCCTCACCCCCACCCGTGAACTGGCGGCGCAGGTCGAGGAAAGCGTGCGCACCTACGGCAAGTACCTCAAGCTGACCAGCATGGTGATGTTCGGCGGCGTGGGCATGCAGCCGCAGATCAACGCGCTGCGCCGCGGCGTCGACATCCTGGTGGCCACCCCCGGCCGCCTGCTCGACCACCACCAGCAGGGCACGCTGGACCTGAGCCACGTGCAGATCTTCGTGCTCGACGAAGCCGACCGCATGCTCGACATGGGCTTCGTGCACGACATCAAGAAGGTGCTGTCCTACCTGCCGGCCAAGAAGCAGAGCCTGCTGTTCTCGGCCACCTTCAGCGACGAGATCAAGACGCTGGCCGACAAGCTGCTGAACAACCCGGTGCTGATCGAGGTGGCCCGCCGCAACCAGACCGCCGAGACCATCGCGCAGAAGGTGCACCCGGTGGGCCGCGAGAAGAAGAAGGCGCTGCTGTCGCACCTGATCAAGTCGGGCAACTGGCACCAGGTGCTGGTGTTCACGCGCATGAAGCATGGCGCCAACCGGCTGGCCGAGTTCCTCAACGACGAGGGCATCACGGCCATGGCGATCCACGGCAACAAGAGCCAGGGTGCACGCACCAAGGCGCTGGCCGACTTCAAGACCAATGACCTGCAGGTGCTGGTGGCCACCGACATCGCGGCGCGCGGCATCGACATCGACCAGTTGCCGCACGTCGTCAACTTCGAGTTGCCCAACGTGCCCGAAGACTATGTGCACCGCATCGGCCGCACCGGCCGTGCCGGCGCACAGGGCGAGGCGATCAGCCTGGTCTGCGTCGATGAAGACATCTTCCTGCGCGACATCGAGAAGCTGATCAAGCGCAGCATCCCCAGCGAGATCGTCCCCGGCTTCGAGCCGCCCAGCAGCGAGAAGGCCGAGCCCATCGTGCTGGGCCGCATGACCATCGGCGTGGGCGGCACGCGCCGCAATGCCGGCGGTGGCTTTGGTGGTGGCGGCCGGTCGGGCGGTGGCGGTGGTGGTGGTGGTGGTGGCCGATCGGGTGGCGGCGGTGGCGGCGGCGGTGGTGGTGGTCAAGGCCGTCGCGACGGCGGCTCCGGTGGTGCACGTCCGCCGGCCGGAGGCGGTGGCTTCGGCGGCGCACGTCCGGCGAATGCCGGCGGTGGCCGGCCGGCCGGTGGCTCGGGTCTGGGCGGCGCTCGCTCGTCGGGCGGGCCGTCGCGCAGCGGCGGTGGTGGGGGGGGTGGTACTGGCGGCGGCGGCGGCCGTCCCGGCGGCCGCAGCAACGCGCCGAAGCGCTAAACGCAATGGGGAAGCCGCGCCGTCGACCGGTGCGCGCCTGCGTGGCCGGCGGCACCGGCCTGATCGGGCGCGCCCTGCTGGCGCGGCTGGTGCACGACCCGCGTTTCAGTGCGGTGACGGCGCTGGTGCGCCGCGCCGACCAGATGCCCGGCCTGATCGGCGGCGTCAACGGCCAGGTGGCCGACTACGCTGCAATGGGTTCATCCCACACCCTGCCGCCGGTCGACTGGGCCTTCTGCTGCCTGGGCACCACCATCAAGGTGGCCGGCTCGCAGGCGGCCTTCCGGGCGGTGGATGTCGACGCGGTGCTGGCCTTTGCCCGCGCGGCCAAGGCCGCCGGCGCCAACCGCCTTGCGGTGGTGTCGGCGATGGGCGCCGACCCGAAGTCGGCTGTCTTCTACAACCGGATCAAGGGCGAGGTGGAACAGGCGCTGACGGCGCTGAAGCTGCCCCATCTGGTGATCGCGCGGCCGTCGCTGCTGCTGGGCGAGCGCGCTGCGCTGGGCCAGCCCGGCCGCCCCGGCGAGCGTCTGGCCCAAGCACTGATGCCGGCCGTCGGCTGGCTGATCCCGCGCAAGCTGCGGCCGGTCCGCGCCGACGCGGTGGCCGCCGCGCTGGTCGAGGCGCTGGCCGATGCGCCCAAGGGCGTGCAGGTGCTCGAATCCGACGCGCTGCAGGCGCTGGCCGATCAGGCCGATAAAACCGATCTGATCGACTCGCCGGGTTGACCGGCGCCGCGCCTCAGCGCGCACCGCACACCGCGCAGCCCGGCTGCCTGGCCATGCGGATCTCGGTCCACTCCATCGTGCGCGCATCCAGCATCTGCAGCCGGCCGGCCAGTGAACTGCCCACGCCCATCAGCAGCTTCAGCGCCTCGGCCGCCTGCACCGTGCCGATGATGCCCACCAGCGGCGCGAACACGCCCATGGTCGAGCAGCGCACCTCCTCGAAGGTGGACTCGGCCGGAAAGATGCAGGCATAACAAGGCGCCTCGGCCTGCCGGCTGTCGTACACCGACACCTGGCCGTCGAAGCCGATTGCCGCGCCCGATACCAGCGGCTTGTGGTGCGCCACGCAGGCCGCGTTCACAGCGTGGCGGGTGTCGAAGTTGTCGCTGCAGTCGATCACCACGTCGGCGCCCTGCACCGCCGCATCCAGCCAGGGCGCATCGGCGCGCTGGGTGACCGCAATGACCTGCACGTCGGGGTTGATCGCGTTGATCGTGGACCGCGCCGATTCGGCCTTGGGGCTGCCCACGCGCGACAGGTTGTGCGCGATCTGGCGCTGCAGGTTGGTCACGTCCACCGTGTCGTGGTCGACCAGCGTCAGGCGGCCCACCCCGGCAGTGCCCAGGTACAGCGCCACCGGCGAGCCCAGCCCGCCGGCGCCGATCACCAGCGCATGGCTTTGCAGCAATCGCGTCTGGCCCTCGATGCCGATCTCGTCGAGCAGGATGTGGCGCGAGTAGCGCAGCAGTTGGTCGTCGTTCATCGCGGCGAGCATAGCGGCAGATTCGGCGCTGGGCCGGGCGTGAAGAAGCCCGCCAGCGGCGGGCTTTCGCGAAACGGCTGTCGCCGCTTATTGCTTCTCGGCGTCGAGTGCGGCCTTGCGTTCGGCCTGCGTCTTGCTCACCGCCACCGGCTTGCCCTTGAGCTGGTTCAGCGCCTGCAGCAGCGGGAAGTCTTCGGCGCTGCCGAACTCGGGCAGCGGCTTGGGCGGCTCTTTCGTCTTGGCCGACAGCTCCTCGAGCTTCTTGCGCGCTTCTTCGCGGGCCTTCTCGCGGACGACGTCCTTCTTCTCGTCGGCACCGCCCAGGTGCTTCTCGAGATCGGCCTCGCGCATGCGCAGCGCGGCGAAGACGTTGCCCTCGGCGGTTTCGTCCAGCCAGACATCGGGCACGATGCCCTTGGCCTGGATCGAGCGGCCATTGGGGGTGTAATAACGCGCGGTGGTGATCTTCAGCGCGGTGTCGGCCGACAACGGGCGCACGGTCTGCACCGAGCCCTTGCCGAAGGTTTGTGCACCCATGATGGTGGCGCGCTTGTGGTCCTGCAACGCACCGGCCACGATCTCGCTGGCCGAGGCCGAGCCTTCGTTGACCAGCACCACCAGCGGCACGCTCTTGAGCGAAGCCGGCAACTTGCGCAGCGGATCGCTGTTGCCGCGGCGCAGGTAGTACTCGGGCGAGGCCTTGAAGGTGGCGCGTGATTCGGCGATCTGGCCGTTGGTGGTGACCACCACCACGTCGCTGGGCAGGAAGGCCGCCGACAGTGCGACCGCACCTTCGAGCAAGCCACCGGGATCGTTGCGCAGGTCGAGCACCACGCCCTTGATGTTGGGATCGGCCTTGTACATCTCGTCCATCTTGCGCGCGAAGTCGTCGATCGTGCGGTCCTGGAACTGGCTGACCCGGATCCACGCGTAGCCCGGCTCGACCAGCTTGGCACGCACGCTCTGCACACGGATCTCTTCGCGGGTGATGGTCACCGGGAAGGTGCGGCTCTCGGACTTGCGGAAGATGCTGAGCTGCACCTTGGTGCTGGGCTCGCCTCGCATTTTCTTGACGGCCTGGTCCATGCTGAGGCCCTTGACCGGCGTGTCGTCGATGCGGGTGATCAGGTCGCCCGACTTGATGCCGGCGCGGAACGCCGGCGAGCCTTCGATCGGCGAGACCACCTTGACCAGGCCGTCTTCCATGCCGATCTCGATGCCCACGCCGACGAACTTGCCGGTGGTGCCCTCGCGGAATTCCTTCAGCGTCTTCTTGTCGAAGTAGACCGAGTGCGGATCGAGCCCGGCCACCATGCCGCCGATGGCGTCGGAGATCAATTTCTTCTCGTCGACCGGCTCCACGTAGTCGCTCTTGACCATGCCGAACACGGCGGCCAGTTGTTGCAGCTCTTCGAGCGGCAGCGGCGACAGCGAGTTGCGCGCAAAAGCCTGCAACTGCATGGTGGTCAGCGCACCGGCGATGGCACCCACCGCCAGCAGCCCCGCCACCTTGAATTTGCCCGTCATAACCCCTGCCTTGGCCACGTGGGCCCGCCAACGAATCGGATGATCGGCCAGTATATGGCCGCACTTTTGACTGGGAGCCCGCCAGGGGCCTGAAAGTTGCACCTGTTTGAAGGGCATCTGGCACGGCGCGCGGACCTGCGTGGCGCCTGGGCGGCGGCGCTCATCCGAGCCTCAGGCGCCCAGCCGGTCGGCCAGCTCGGCCAGCGTGGCCACCTGATGCTGCGGCATGCCGCGCGGCGGGGGGGTGGCCGGCAGGTCGGGCCGGCGCACCCAAGCCGCCTGCAGGCCGGCATCGAGTGCGCCGTCGATGTCCAGCGCCGGGTCGTCGCCGATGTGCAGCGTGCGGGCGGGTTCGGCCCCAGCACGCTGGCAGGCGTGCACGAAAGCCATCGGCGCAGGTTTGCCCACGCCCAGCTCTCGCGCGCTGACGGCCGCATGGAAGTGGCGGCCCAACCCGGGCACGCGGTGCACGTCGGCATTGCCATTGCTCAAGGCCACGATCGGCCAGCGCGCGGCCAGCCGCGCCAGCGCGGGCAGCACGTCGTCGTACAGGTCGACGCGCTGGCGCTCGGCGAAGAAGACCTCGAAGGCCGGCTCGGCCAGTGCGGGGTCGTCGCCGGCCGCCGCCAGCGCGCGGCGGATGGTCTCGCGGCGCAGCGCGCTCAGGTCGTGCGCCCAGTCGGGCCGGTCTTGAGCCACCACTGCCCGCAGGCCGCGCATCGCGGCGGCATCGTGCATCGCCACGGTGGCGGGGGCCTGCTGCTGCAGCCAGGCCTGTACCGCGGCCTCGGCACGGCGGATGGTGGGCCACACCGGCCAGAGGGTGTCGTCGAGGTCGAGCGTGAGGGCTTGCAGGGTCATCGGCCGCGAATGGTAGGCCAAGCCACCCGGCACCGGGCGGGGCCGCCCGCACGCTAAGCTCGCAGCATGGACAAGACGCCCAACGACCTGACTGCCCGCAACTTTCCCACCGCCGAGGAGGAGGCGCGCGCGCTGGCGCCGCCCTCGCGCTACGGTGGCCCCGAAAGCGCCTACCGGCTGGCCTTCACCGACACCGAGTTCCTGCTGCGCGAGGAATTGCGGCCGGTGCGCATGCAGCTGGAGCTGCTGAAACCCGAGCTGGTGCAGCAGGAACTGGGCATCGAATCGACCATCGTGATCTTCGGCAGCGCGCGCATCCGCAGCCCCGAGCAGGCTGCCGAGGCGCTGGCCCAGGCCCGCAACGGCGGCGAGGCCCAGGCCATCGCCCGCGCCGAGGCCACGCTGGCGATGAGCCACTACTACGGCGAGGCGCGGCGTTTTGCCGGCCTGGTGACCGAGCGCTCGCGCTCGCACCAGACGCCGATCTACGTGGTCACCGGCGGCGGCCCGGGCATCATGGAGGCGGGCAACCGCGGCGCGCACGACGTGGGCGGCAAGAGCATCGGGTTGAACATCGTGCTGCCGCACGAGCAGGCGCCCAACGACTACGTCACGCCCGAGCTGTGCTTTCAGTTCCACTACTTCGCGCTGCGCAAGATGCATTTCGTGATGCGCAGCATCGCGCTGGTGTGCTTCCCCGGCGGCTTTGGCACGCTGGACGAGCTGTTCGAGACGATGACGCTGATCCAGACCGGCAAGAGCCGACCGCGGCCGATCCTGCTGTTCGGCCGCGCGTTCTGGGAGAAGCTGATCGACTTCGGGCACCTGGTCGATACCGGCATGATCAGCGCGGGCGACCTGAACCTGTTCCATTTCGTCGAGACCGCCGAGGACGCCTGGGCCAGGCTGGCCGAGTTCTACGGCTTCAGCGACCCCGACATCGGGCGCGAAGAAACCGCCGGGTCGGTCTGAGCGATGGCCGCCGCGATCAGCCTGATCGGCGCCCCCACCGACATCGGCGCGGGCAGCCGCGGCGCCCGCATGGGCCCCGAGGCCCTGCGCGTGGCCGGCCTGCAGGCGGTGCTGGAAAGCCACGGCCTGCAGGTGGCCGACCGCGGCAACCTGGCCGGCCCGGCCAACCCCTGGCTGCCGCCGGTCGACGGCTACCGCCACCTGGACGAGGTGGTGGCCTGGAACCAGACAGTGCACGACGCGATGCTGGCCGAGTTGCGCAACCAGCGCCTGCCCATCCTGCTGGGCGGTGACCATTGCCTGGGCCTGGGCTCGATCAGCGCGGTGGCGCGGCACTGCCGCGAGGTGGGCAAGAAGCTGCGCGTGCTGTGGCTGGACGCGCATGCCGACTTCAACACCAACGCCCTCACGCCCAGCGGCAATACCCACGGCATGCCGGTGGCCTGCCTGTGCGGCCTGGGGCCGCAGGCCTTGATCGAGATCGGCGGCCAGGTGCCGGCGCTCAACCCCAAGTGGATCAAGCAGATCGGCATTCGCTCGGTGGATGCCGGCGAGAAGCGGCTGGTGCACCAGGTCGGGCTGGAGGTGTTCGACATGCGCTACATCGACGAGATGGGCATGCGCCACACGATGGAACTGGCGCTGGCCACGCTGGATGCGCAGACACACCTGCACGTGAGCTTCGATGTCGACTTCCTCGACCCGGCCATCGCCCCCGGCGTGGGCACCACCGTGCCGGGCGGCCCCACCTACCGCGAGGCGCAGTTGTGCATGGAGATGATCGCCGACACCGGCCGACTGGCCAGCCTGGACGTGATGGAACTGAACCCGGCACTCGACCTGCGCAACCAGACCGCCGAACTGGCGGTGGACCTGATCGAAAGCCTGTTCGGCAAGAGCACCTTGATGCGGGCTTGAGCGGCGGCTCAATCACCCGTCTGACCGTGACTTCCCCGGTCCGCGCCGGGTCTGCATGCAGCCCCCTACCGACGACCACGCTGGAGTTGTACCGATGCGAACCCCCGACAACACCAGCCTGGTCAGCCTGCCGGCCATTGAACTGCGCCGGCTGATCGGCGCCAGACAGCTCTCGCCGGTCGAGCTGCTGCAGGCCTGCATGGCCCGCATCGAGGCCATCAACCCGGCCGTCAACGCGCTGTGCGAGACCGATTTCGAGCGCGCGCTGGCCCAGGCCCGCGTGGCCGAGGCCGCGGTGAAACGCGGCGCGGCCCTGCCGCTGCTGCACGGGTTGCCGGTCGGCGTGAAGGACCTGGAAGACACCGCCGGCCTGCGCACCACCTACGGCAACGTCGGCCACCGCCAGCATGTGCCGACCGCCGACTGCGTGCTGGTGCAGCGGCTGCGTGCGGCCGGCGCGCTGGTCGCCGCCAAGACCAACACGCCCGACCTGGGTGCCGGCGCCAACACCCGCAATGCGGTGTGGGGCGCCACCGGCAACCCGTTCGACCCGACGCGCAACGCCGGTGGCTCGTCGGGCGGCTCGGCGGTGGCGCTGGCCTGCGACCTGCTGCCACTGGCCACCGGCTCCGACCTCGGCGGCTCGCTGCGCATCCCGGCGGGTTACTGCGGCGTGGTGGGCCTGCGGCCTTCGCCCGGCGTGGTGGCCAGCGGCGACCGGCTGCTGGGCTTCAGCCCGCTGCCGGTGCTGGGGCCGATGGCGCGCTCGGTGGCCGATCTGGCGCTGATGCTGGCGGCCATCACCGGTCCGCATGCCGACGATCCGCTGTCGCTGCCGTTCGACAGCACGGCGCTGCACCCGCTGCGGCCGGCCGATCTGTCGACGCTGCGGGTGGGCTTCAGCGAGGACTTTGGCGAAGACTTCGGCGGCTGCCTGGTCGACGACGACATCCGCCGCAGCTTCCGCGCGCGCATCGCCGCCATCGCACCGCTGTTCGCCACCTGCGAGCCGCTGGGTGTCGACCTGGTCAACCGGCTGGACGGCCGCGACGGCGAGCGCAGCAGCGCCGATTTCGCCTTTGACGTGCTGCGCGCCGAGGGCTTTCTGGCCGCCCATGCCGGCGCCGACCGCCGCACGCTGGGGCCCAACCTGGCCGCCAACCTGGCGCTGGCCGAGCACTTCACGCTGGCCGACCGCGCGCAGGCGCATCAGTTGCAGACCCGGCTGCAGCGCCGCTTGGCCGAGGCGATGCGCACCGAGCGTGGCGGCTTCGACCTGGTGATCGCGCCGGTGACCGGCGTCTCGCCCTTCCCCTGGACCACGCTGTACGCCGAATCGGTGCAGGGCCAGGCCACGCGCAACTACTACCACTGGCTGGGGCTGACCTACGTGGTCACGCTCAGCACCCACCCGGCGCTGTCGCTGCCCTGCGGCGTGGACGAACAGGGCCTGCCCTTCGGCCTGCAGCTGATCGGCCGGGCGCAGGGCGACGTGGCGCTGCTGTCGGCGGCGCTGGCACTGGAGTCGGCCACCGCCGGCCAGGCCGGACTGGGCCGGGTGCGGCCCGATCTGGCCCGCCTGCACACGCCGCGGCCCGAGCTGCGCAGCATCGTCACGCACCCGCCGCTGCCGCTGCCGCTGTCCACTTAGGCAGCGCCGCCGACCGGGCGCCGGCCCGCGGCGTTACCCTCGCGGCCATGCACCACACACCAACTTGCCGAAACACGGCGACCCGCGTCCAGCCGCCCCTGCCCAAAGGAATCCACCCATGAGCACCCGCCGCAAGTTCCTGCTGGGCACCGCGGGCGTGGCCGCCGCGGGCACCGCCCTGGTGGTGGGCTGGGGCCTGATGCCGCCGCGCCAGCGCCTGACCGGCAGTGCGCCCTTGCCCACCGCCCCTGGGCAACAGGCCTTCAACGGCTGGGTCAAGGTGGCGGCCGACGACACGGTGACCATCCAGGTGCCCAAGAGCGAGATGGGCCAGGGCGTGATCACCGCGCTGGCGATGGTGCTGGCCGACGAACTGGACGCCGACTGGGCCCGCGTGCGCACCGAGCACCCGCCCATCGATGCGATCTACAACAACATCGCCACCGTGGCCGACGGCCTGCCCTTCCACCCCGACGACCACGGCCTGTTGAAGCGCGGCGCCACCTGGATGACCGCCAAGGCCATGCGCGAGATCGGCCTGATGGCCACCGGCGGCTCGTCCAGCGTGAAAGACCTGTGGTTGCCGATGCGCGAGGCCGGCGCCAGCGCCCGCGCGATGCTGGTGGCCGCCGCCGCCCAGGGCTGGGGCGTGCCGGCCGCCGATTGCCACGTGTCGCAGGGCGTGGTCACGCATGCGGCCTCGGGCCGCAGCGCGCGTTTTGGTGAACTGGCCGAGCGCGCCGCCAAGCTGCCCTTGCCCGACCAGGTTGCGCTCAAGGCGCCGGCCGATTTCAAGCTGATCGGCAAACCGATGCCGCGCCTGGAGGCTGCCGCCAAGCAGGACGGCAGCGCGCGCTACGGCATCGACACCGTGCTGCCCGGCATGCGCCACGCCAGCGTGGTGATGTGCCCCACGCTGGGCGGCCACGTGGCCTCGTTCGACGCCCAGGCCACCAAGGCGATGCCCGGCGTGCTGCAGGTGATCGCCGTGCCGCCGCTGCGGGGGTCGACCGGTGGCGTGGCCGTGATCGCCGGCACCCCCTGGCAGGCGATGAGCGCGGCCAAGGCGGTGGTGGTGCAGTGGGAGCACGGCCCGGCGGCCTCACTCAGCAGTGCCGGCATCACCCAGCAGCTGAAGCAGCAGCTGGCCGAGGACGATGGCTTCGGCTACTTCAAGCGCGGCGACGCGGCGGCCGCGATGAAGGCGGCCGCGCGCACCCTCAGCGCCGACTACGAGGCCCCGCTGCTGGCCCACGCCACGCTGGAGCCGATGAACTGCACCGTGCTGTACCAGCCCGACGCAAATGACGGCCCGCTGGCCCAGGTCTGGGCGCCCACCCAGGTGCCCGGGCTGGCGCGCTATGTGGCGGCGCAGGCGCTGGGGCTGGAGAGCGAACAGGTGGCGATGAACGTCACGCTGCTGGGCGGCGGCTTCGGCCGGCGGCTGGAGGTGGACTTCGTCGCCCAGGCCGCCCACATAGCCCGCAGCCTGCCCGGCCAGCCGGTGCAGACGCTGTGGCCGCGGGAGCAGGACCAGACCCACGACTTCTACCGCCCGCCCTGCGTGGCGCGCTACCAGGCCGGCTTCGATGCGCAAGGCCAGCTGGTGGCCTGGACGGCGGCCTCGGCCGGGCCGTCGATCGTGCAGCAGTTCCTGCACCGCCAGTTCGGCCTGGCCGGCGCCGGGCCCGACAAGACCACCGCCGAGGGCGCCTTCGACCAGCCCTACGAATGGCCTGCCGCGCGGGTGAGCCACCGCATCGTCGACCTGCCGGTGCCGGTGGGCTTCTGGCGCTCGGTGGGCCACTCGCACCAGGCCTTCTTCAAGGAATGCTTTCTCGACGAGGCCGCGCACGCGGCGAAGCAAGACCCACTGGCCTTCCGCCTGGCCTTGCTGAAGAACCACCCGCGCCATGCCGCGGTGCTGCAGCGTGCTGCCGACAAGGCCGGCTGGGGCCAGCCGCTGGCAAGCGCGGCCGACGGCGCCAAGACGGCGCGCGGGCTGGCGCTGCACCAATCCTTCGGCAGCATCGTGGCCCAGGTGGCCGAGGTCTCGCTGGACCCGGCCGACGCCCAACGCATCCGCGTGCACCGGGTGGTCGCGGCGATCGACTGCGGCCTGGCCGTCAACCCCAACGGCATCCGCCAGCAGATGGACAGCGCCATCGTGTTCGGCCTGGGCGCGGCGCTGCACGGCGAGATCACGCTGGACAAGGGCCAGGTGCAACAGGGCAACTTCCACCAGCAGGCGCTGCTGCGGCTGGTGGATTGCCCGCTGATCGAGACCGAGATCATCACCAGCACCGAGCCACCTGAAGGCGTGGGTGAACCCGGCACACCACCGATCGCCCCGGCGGTGGCCAATGCGCTGTTCGCGTTGACCGGGCAGCGCCTGCGCCGATTGCCGCTGAAGCTGGCTTGAAACGGATCATTGCCATGAGCACCCCCCTCCAGATCAACGACGAGACCCACACCGTGGACGCCACGCCCGAGACCCCGCTGCTGTGGGTGTTGCGTGGTGATCTGCAAATGACGGCCACCAAGTACGGCTGCGGCATCGCCCAGTGCGGTGCCTGCACCGTGTACCTGGACGGCGTGCCCACACGCAGCTGCGTGACGCCGTTGTCGGCCGTGGGCGAGCGCAAGGTCACCACCATCGACGGCCTGCAGGGCCGCGAGATCACCGCGCTGCGCGCCGCCTGGACCGAGATCGACGTGGTGCAGTGCGGCTATTGCCAGGGTGGCCAGTTGCTGGCCGCCGCCGCGCTGCTGAAGGCCACGCCCCAACCCGGCGATGCCGAGATCGACGCCGCGATGAACGGCAACCTGTGCCGCTGCGGCACCTATCCGCGCATCCGGGCGGCCATCCACCGCGCGGCCGAGCGGTTGGCGATGGCCGCATGACCGCGCACCGCCGCCCGATCGACCCGACCGCGCCGATGAACCCCGCCGGGCGCTGGCTGGGCCACCCGGTGCAACGCGGTCTTGCTGCGCTGGGGCTGCTGCTGGCGTTGGCCGGGCCCACGGCCACGCAGGCGGCTGGCCCGTCCGCGGCGCCGGCGCTGCTGCGCATTGCCAGCGCCTTCGATCCGCAGACGATGGACCCGCACGGCCTGGCGCTGCTGTACCACTCGCGCGTGGCCTACCAGCTGTACGACGCGCTGGTCAACCGCGATGCGGCCTACCAGCTCGAGCCCGCGCTGGCCACCAGCTGGCAGATGACCGGGCCCACCCGCTGGCGCTTCAAGCTGCGGCCCGGGGTGAAGTTCCACGACGGCGCGCCGTTCACCGCCGACGACGCGGTGTTCTCGATCGAACGGGCGCGTGGGCCCACCTCGCAGCGCAGCTTCACGCTCAAGGGCATCACCGCGGTGAGCAAGGTCGATGCGCTGACGATCGACGTGCAGCTCGACGCGCCCGATGCCGTGCTGCCCGAGAAGCTGTTGCTGATCGCGATGATGAACAAGGCCTGGTGCCAGCAGCATGGCGTGGAGAAAGCGCAGGACTACAACGGCAAGCAGGAGACCTACGCGGTGCGCCATGCCAACGGCACCGGCCCGTTCAAGCTGCTGGCCTACGCGCCCGACGTGCAGGCGCAGCTGGTGCGCCATGCCGATTGGTGGGGCCGCGCCGATGCGCGCAACGGCAACCTGCAGGCGGTCAACTTCATCACCATCAAGAGCGACGCCACCCGGCTGGCCGCACTGACCTCGGGCGAGATCGACCTGGTGCTCGACCCACCTTTCCAGGACGTGGAGCGGCTCAAGCGCGACCCCAAGATCAGCGTGACCACCGCCACCGACCTGGGCACCCAGTACCTGGGCTTCGACCAGGCGCGCGACGAGCTGCTGCACAGTGACCTGAAGGGCCGCAACCCGTTCAAGGACCGGCGGGTGCGCCAGGCCGTGGCGCATGCGATCAACGTCGAGCTGATCGTGCAGAAGGTGCTGCGCGGCCAGGGCACGCCCACCGGCAGCTTCATCGCGCCGCTGGTCGACGGCCATCTGCCCGAACTGGACCGCCGCCTGCCCCATGACCCGGCCAGGGCGCGCGCGCTGCTGGCCGAGGCGGGCTACCCCAACGGCTTCGGCGTGACGCTGGACTGCGTCAACATCGCCTGGCGCGAGGCGGTGTGCCAGGCCTCGGCGGCGATGCTCAGCCAGGTCGGCATCCGCACCCAGCTGCGCAGTTCACCCACCAACCAGTTCTTTCCCAAGCTGAGCCAGGCCACCGCCAGCTTCGTCGAATTCGGCTGGACGCCGGCCACCGATGCCTGGAGCACGCTCAACGGCCTGTTCCGCAGCTTCGACCCCACCGGCGGCGGCACCTTCAACGCCGGGCGCTACTGCAACCCGCAGCTCGACATGCTGATCGACGCGGTGCGCACCGAGCCCGACCTCACCAAGCGCCGCGCCCGCGTGGGCGTGGCGCTGCGCATGATCCACGACGATCTGCCGCTGCTGCCGCTGTATCGCCGCAAGCTGAACTGGGCCATGTCGACCAAGGTGCAGGTGGTGCAGTGGCCCAGCGACACCATCGAGCTGCGCTGGGCCAGGCTGCGCTGAGCCCGCAGCGCCGGCCTCAGCGCGCGGCGGCGAACGCCTCGTCCAACTGCGCCATCCACCCGGCCTTGGCCTGGTCGCTGGCAAAGCTGGCCTCGAAGCTGTTGCGCATCAGCTGCCAGGCCTCTTGCACACCCAGCTGCGGCAGCGCGTCGAAGGTGGCGATGAAGTTGTGATTGATGTAGCCGCCGAAGTAGGCCGGGTCGTCGCTGTTGATCGTGGCGCACAAGCCCGCGGCCAGCAGCGTGGGCAGCTGGTGATCGGCCATGGTCTTGTAGACGCAGAGCTTGATATTGGACAGCGGGCACACGGTCAGCGGCATCCGCGACGCCGCCAGCCGCGCCACCAGCGCCGGGCTTTCGACACAGCGCACGCCGTGGTCGATGCGCTCGACCTGCAGCACGTCGAGCGCGCTTTCGATGTAGGCCGGCGGGCCTTCCTCGCCCGCATGCGCCACCGCATGCAGGCCCAGCGCACGGGCCTGCGCAAACACACGCGCAAACTTCTCCGGCGGGTGGCCACGCTCGCTGCTGTCCAGACCCACGCCGATGATCTGGTCGCGGTAGGGCAGCGCGGCCTGCAGCGTGGTGATGGCCGCGTCCTCACTCAGATGGCGCAAGAAGCACAGGATCAGGCCGGCGCTGATGCCCAGCTGCGCCTGCGCCTGCTGGCAGGCGCGGTGCAGGCCGTTGATCACCACGCCGATGGCCACGCCGCGGTCGGTGTGGGTCTGCGGATCGAAGAACAGCTCGGCATGCACCACGTGGTCAGCCGCTGCACGTTCGAAATAGGCCCAGGCCATGTCGAAGAAGTCGGCCTCGGTCAACAGCACGCTGGCGCCGGCGTAGTAGATGTCGAGAAAGCTCTGCAGGTCGGTGAAGGCATAGGCCGCGCGCAGTGCCTCGACGCTGGGGTAGGCCAGCGCCACGCCGTTGCGCTGCGCGAGCTTGAAGATCAGCTCGGGCTCGAGCGAGCCTTCGATGTGGATGTGCAACTCGGCCTTGGGCGCCGAGCGCAGCAGCGAGCGCAGCGCCTCGCGGTCGATGGGATGGGCGCCAGGCTGGGCGGTCGCCGATGCGTCGATGTTCATGAAGTTCTCCACAGGAAACGCCGGCTTCTCCGGCAAGGCACTTCATTCTGGCGCCCCGCGTGTCGAAGGGCTCGATGCGGGGCCGTGCAGGCGTGGTGGCAGCGGCTGCAGCGCCACGGCAACGCCGGCGGCCGAGGCCGGGTGAAGCAATTCACGAACCCCCGCGACGGCTTGCCCAAAGCACCGATCCGCGGGGTGCGCGCCATCAGCAACCAGCGAATCATCCGAGACATCGGGCCCTTGCGGGCCGGCCCACTTCCGTGAAGGCAATGCCATCCCCATGAAAAAACTTCGCCAGTTCGCCCTCGGCTTGGCCGTCCTTGCTGCGGCCGGCACGGCCAGTGCAGCCGCCGTGACGATCCAGTTCGACAGCCCGATCTTTGCGCCGTTCAGTGGCTACGACGCGGTCAGCATCAAGTTCCCCTCGGCGCCCGGCGGCGTGCTCGCTGATCGCAGTCTGAACGTGGCCGCTGGCCGCTTTCAGGGCACGGCCAGCGACCTGGACGGCATCGCACCCAGCGTCTTCATCGACAGCGTGAGCAATGTCTTCATGTACTGCTACGACCTGTACGAAACCATCGCGGGTGGCAGAACGGTGCGCTACCAGGTCAACTTCGACGGCGAGACCGAGCGCACGCTGGACTTCCTGGGCGCCGTCAACGCGGTCCTGAACACGCAGCGTGGCCAGTCGGGCGACAGCTACGACAAATTTGCCTGGGTCCATCCGACCGACATCTATCAGAGCGCCGCCATCCAGCTGGGCATCTGGGAGAGCCGTTTCGACAGCAGCAGTCAATGGAATCTGGCCGATGGCTTGTTCCAGGCCTGGAACCTCGACGGCAGCGCCGGGGCGACGAATGCTGGCACCGGCAAGACCCACTGGTACATCGAGCAGTTTCTGGCCAGCCGCGATGGCGCCGCGTCGCTGGATGGGCAATTCGCGATGACGCTGGAGGCCAGCGGTGCGCAGGACATGATCACCGGCGACCCCCCGAGCCGCGTGCCCGAACCCGGCTCGCTGGTGCTGACCGGGTTGGCACTGGCGGCGCTGGTGGGCGCGCGCCGCAAGCCCGTGGCCTGATCGCACGCCGACCGCGCGGAAGCACAACCAAAGTGCAGCGGGCCGGGTCATCGACCCGGCCCGCGGTGTTTTCAGGGCCCGCCGGGCGGGCCGTCCATCACTTGTCGCCAGGCACCTTGCCCTCGACCCCCCTGACGTAGAACTTCACGCCGCCCAGGAAGGCATCGTCGGCCACGGCATCCTGGGCCAGCACCACCTTGCCGGTGTTGTCGGCGATGGGGCCCTTCCAGATCACGAAGCTGCCGTCCTTCAGGCCCGCCTTGACCGTCTCGACCTTGGCCTTGATGTCGGCCGGCACGTCGTCGGCGATGCCGATGAAGTCGATCGCGCCCTCCTTGACGCCCCACCAGGCCTGGCCGGTGGCCCATTGGCCCGCCAGCACCTCCTTGGTGGCCTTGATGTAGTAGGGGCCCCAGTTGATGATCGCCGAGCCGAGGTGGGCCTTGGGGCCGTAGGCGGTCATGTCCGAATCCCAGCCGAAGGCGCGTTTGCCCTTGTCCTGCGCGGTCTTGAGCACGGCGGGCGAGTCGGTGTTCTGCATCAGCACGTCGGCGCCGCCGTTGATCAGCGCGGTGGCGGCCTCGGTCTCCTTCGGCGGGTCGAACCACTTGTTGACCCACACCACCTTGGTCTTGATCTTCGGGTTGACGCTCTGTGCGCCCAGCGTGAACGAGTTGATGTTGCGGATCACCTCGGGAATGGGCACCGAGCCCACCACGCCCAGCGTGTTGGTCTTGGTCATGGCGCCGGCGATCACGCCGGCCATGTAGGCACCTTCGTAGGTGCGGCTGTCGTAGGTGCGCAGGTTCTCGGCGGTCTTGTAGCCGGTGGCGTGCTCGAACTTGACGTCCTTGCTGTCGGCAGCCACCTTGAGCATCGGCTCCATGTAGCCGAAGGTGGTGCCGAACACCAGCGTATTGCCCTGGCCCACCATGTCGCGGATCACCCGCTCGGCGTCGGCCGACTCGGGCACGTTCTCGACGAAGCTGGTGACGATCTTGTCGCCCAGTTCGGCCTCCAGCGCCTTGCGGCCGTTGTCGTGCGCAAAGGTCCAGCCGCCATCACCCACCGGGCCGATGTAGGCAAAGGCCACCTTCAGCGGCGCGGGCTTGGGCGCCTCGGCGGCGCTGGCCGGGGCCGCGACGGCGGGAGCGGCTTCTTCCTTCTTGCCACAGCCCACCAGGGCCGCGGTGGCCGCCAGCGTGGACCAGCCGGCCAGCTTGAGCAGGGTGCGCTTCGTCTTGAGCGTCATGGAATCTCCAGGGGTTGATGAAGAACTGAACGAGAAATTATGGTCCGACGCCAGAGGCCATCAGGACCCTGGGAAAAACGGCTTGCCCAGCGAGGCCGGCATGTTGATGCGGATGAAGGCGGGGTTGCGCGAGATCAGCACCAGCACCACGATGGTCGACACATAGGGCAGCATCGACAGCCACTGGCTGGCGATCTGCACGCCCTCGCCCTGCAGGTGAAACTGCAGCATCGTGACGCCGCCGAACAGGTAGGCGCCCAGCAGCAGCCGCGCCGGGCGCCAGGTGGCGAAGGTGGTCAGCGCCAGCGCGATCCAGCCCTTGCCGGCGATCATGCCTTCCACCCACAGCGGCGTGTAGATCACCGAGACATAGGCGCCGCTCAAGCCGCACAGCGCGCCGCCCGCCACCACCGCGGCCAGCCGGATGCGCCGCACCGGATAACCCAGCGCGTGGGCGGACTCGGGCGCCTCGCCCACCGCGCGCAGCACCAGGCCGGCGCGCGAGCGGTACAAGAACCAGGCCAGCGCCGCGGCGCCGATGATCGTCAGGTAGACCATCGGATGTTGGCGGAACAGCGCCGGGCCGATCAACGGCAGATCGGCCAGCCCGGGGATCTGGAACTGCAGCCGGTCGCCGATCTTCTCCTGCGTGTAGCGGATGCCGACAAAGGCCGAGAAGCCGGCGCCGAACAGGCTGAGCGCCAGGCCGGTGGCGTACTGGTTGGTGTTGAGCCAGATCACCAGCAGGCCGAACACCGCCGCCAGCAGCGCGCCCGCGCCCATGCCGGCGCCGAAGGCCAGCAGGTCGCTGCCGGTGTGCACCGCGGTGGCAAAGCCGGCGATGGCGGCCACCAGCATCAGCCCCTCGGCACCGAGATTGACCACCCCCGCGCGCTCGTTG
>Ga0155495_1085_pt2 | contig 26579 bp, 21 predicted proteins | sample RifCSPhighO2_12_FD_107153 | JGI IMG/M metagenome (GOLD analysis project Ga0155495, IMG submission 107153) | Burkholderiales bacterium RIFCSPHIGHO2_12_FULL_69_20
TGCCCGGCGCCAGGCGGCGTTGGGCCCCGCGCTGCAAGCCTGGCTGGGCCCCGGTCTGCAATGCCAGGTGCAGCCCTCGCTGCCGCTGGGGGCCGAGGATCACCTGCCCACCTGGTTGCCCGCGGCGCTGCGCCCGGTCGACGCCGCGACGCCACCCGCAGGCACGAGCGCGCCGGCCGAACTGCTGGTGCTGCTGTTCGCGCTGACTGCCACGCCCGAGCGCGAGACGCATGGCGCGCTGGTCGCGGCCCTGACCCAGGCCCTGGCCGCGTGGCCCGCACCGCGGCCGCTGCTGCGCGTGGCGGTCGACGAATCGGGCTTTCGCCAGCGCCTGGGTGGCCCTGACGGCGTGCAGCGCCTGGCCCAGCGCCGCGCAGCCTGGGAGGCGCTGCTGATCGGCCAGGGCGTGGTGCCGGGCTTCGTCGATCTGTCCGCCACCGTGCGTGCCGAAGCGTCATGACCCCCGCCACCCTGTCGATCAGCCTGGTGTCGCACACCAACGTGGGCAAGACCACGCTGGCGCGCACGCTGCTGGGCCGCGACATCGGCGAGGTGCGCGACGAGGCCCATGTCACCGAAGTGGCCGAGCCGCATGCGCTGGTCGAATCCACCGCGGGCGACCGCCTGCTGCTGTGGGACACGCCCGGCTTCGGCAACAGCCAGCGGCTGGCGCAGCGCCTGGCGCAGGCCGGCAATCCGCTCGGCTGGGTGATGACCGAGGTCTGGGACCGCTGGCGCGACCGCGCCTTCTGGGCCAGCCAGCGCGCCATCCGCCATGTGCTGGAACAGGCCGACGTGGCGCTGTACCTGGTCAACGCCGCCGAGGCGCCCGAGGACGCCGGTTACCTGGCCCCCGAGCTGCAGGTGCTGGGCCTGCTGGGCAAGCCGGTGATCGTGCTGCTCAACCAGCTGGGCCCGCCCGGCAGTGCGGCCGACGAGGCGCTGCAGGTGCAGCGCTGGCAAACCCATATGGCCAGCCTGCAGGCCACGCCCGGAGCAGCCACCGTGCATGCGGTGCTGCCGCTGGACGCGCTGGCGCGCTGCTGGGTGCAGGAGGGCGTGCTGCTGCGCGCCGTGGCCGATGCGCTGCCCGCGGCGCAGCAGCCGGCGATGGCGCGGCTGACCGATGCGTGGCGGCAGCGCCAGCGCGCCACCTGGCTGGCCGCGATGGCGGTGCTGGCCGAGCGGGTAACGCGTGCCGCGCTCGACACCGAGCCGGCCGCCGCCACCGGCTGGCGCGCGCCGCTGCAGGCCGTCAAACTGCTGGGCGCGGCGCTGGGCGCCACGCTGGGCGGAGCCGATGACGATCGCCCGCCCGACCCGGCGATGACGCGCCTGGCCACCCGGCTGGATGCCGAGGTGCAGCGCAGCACCGCCGAGCTGATCCATCTGCACGGCCTGCGCGGTGATGCCAGCGGCGAGGTGCTGGCCTTCCTGGCCCGCGACTTCGCGCTCCGTCAGCCGGTCAGCGAAGGCAAGGCCGCGCTGTGGGGCGGCGTGGTGGCCGGTGCGCTGGCGGGGCTGAAGGCCGACATCGCCACCGGTGGCCTGACGATGGGTGGCGGCCTGCTGGCCGGCGGTGTGCTGGGGGCGCTGGGCGCGGCCGGCGCGGCGCGGGGCATGAACCGCATCCGCGGGCTGAGCCAGCCGCTGCTGAGCTGGGACGACACGGTGATGAATGCGCTGCTGCCATCGGCCCTGCTGGCCTACCTGGCGGTGGCGCACCATGGCCGCGGCCGCGGTGATTGGCAGCCGTCCACCCCGCCGCCGGCCTGGGGCGAGGCGGTGCAGGCCGTGCTGGCCGGGCGGCAGGCCGAGGTGGCCGCACTGTGGCGTCGACGCCAGGCGCTGTTGAGCGAGGGGCATGCGATGGGCGATCCCCCGGCCAACGCCTGGCAGGCCGATTTGCAAGCGTTGCTGGCCGACACCAGCGCAGCGCTGCTGGCGCGGCTGTACCCCGAGGCCACGGCGCTGGCCGGTCTGTCCATCGGCCGTTCGGCCGATGGCGGCGCGGTCGACAGGTCCGGCGCGCGCCCGTAGAGTGGGCTGCATCCCCACCCGACCTAGCACCCCATGAACCGACTGGCCCGCTGCCTGGCGCTGCTGTGCCTGCTGTGCGGCGCCGCCGCACCCGCGTGGGCCGCCGGCCCCGAGGTGGTGACCATCCCGCTCGGCTTCAGCAACGCCTACCTGATCAAGGCGCCGCGCCCGGTGCTGGTGGATGCCGGCGGCAAGCACGACGGGCCCGCGTTGCAGGCCGCGCTGCAAGCCGAAGGCGTGGCGCTGAGCGACCTGGCCGCGGTGATCGTCACCCATGGCCATTCCGACCACGCTGGTGGGGTGGCCGCGATCCAGGCGCTGGGCGGCAAGGTGGTGGTGCTGGGCCAGGGCGATGTGCCGATGGCGCACGCCGGCCGCAACGGCGAGCTGGTGCCCGTCAACCTCACCGCCCGGCTGCTGAAGCTGTTGCCGCTAGATCCGCGCTACACGCCGTTTGCGCCCGAGGTGGTGGTGGTCGCACCGCTCGACCTGTCGCGCTTCGGCATCGCCGGCCAGGTGCTGCAGATGCCCGGCCACACGCCGGGCTCGCTGGTGGTGCTGCTGGCCGATGGCCGCGCCTTCGTCGGCGACATGATGCTGGGCGGCTGCCTGGGCGGCGCGCTGTTTCCGAGTCGCGCTGGCGAGCAGTACTTCCAGTTCGACCAGGCGCGCAACCGCAGCCAGATCGTCGAGCTGTTGCGCCGCCCGGTGCATACCTTCTACCTCGGCCACGGCGGGCCGGTGAACCGTGCATCGGTGCTGAGCGGCTTCGACCTGGCCGATCCACGCCAGCCCTGAGGCCGGCGCGGTCCAGGCCTGGCCGCCCGGCCTCAAGCTTCGCCGGTGATCGCCTCGATCTCGCCCTGCAGCGCCAGCCAGCGCTCTTCGAGCATGGCCACCTCGGCGCTGAGGTGGTTCAGGCGCCGGCCGGCTTCGGCGATGTCGGCGCCGGACAGCTGGCCGCCGGCCATCTGCGCTTCCAGCGCGCTGCGCTCGGTGCTGAGCTTCTCGAGCCGGTCGTCGATCTGCTGCACCTCGGCGCGCAGTGGCCGGGTGCGGTTGGCGATCTGGTTGCGCAACTGGCCGGATTGCTTGCGGTCCTGCGGGTTGTCGCGGCGGAAGGCGCCCGGCGCGCTGGTATCGGGCGCGCTGGCGCGGGCCACCGCCTTGGGGCTGGCCTGCGGCGCGGCGGTGACCTTGGCCACGGGCGCGGCGGCCACCACCGGTGCGGCGCTGCCCGGCACCGGCGGCGGCGGCATGCCTCTGGCATTGGCGCGCGACACGTCCAGCAGCCACTTCTGGTAGTCGTCGAGGTCGCCGTCGAAGGGCAGCACGCCGCCCGAGGTGACCAGCCAGAACTCGTCGCACACCTCGCGCAGCAGCGAGCGGTCGTGGCTGACCAGCATCACCGAGCCCTCGAACTCGTTGAGCGCCACGCTCAGCGCCTCACGGGTGTTCAGGTCGAGGTGGTTGGTGGGTTCGTCCAGCAGCAGCAGGTTGGGCTTCTGCCAGACGATGGTGGCCATCACCAACCGTGCGCGTTCACCGCCCGACAGCGTGCCCACCGTCTGGTGCACCATGTCGCCGACAAAGCGGAACTGGCCCAGGAAGTTGCGCAGGTCCTGCTCGCGCGCCTCGTTGCCACTGCTGCTGCCGCCTTCACGCAGCTCGCGCGCCAGCCGCACCATGCGCTGCATCGGCGTGTCGTCCTCGCGCAGCAGGTCCAGCTCCTGCTGGGCGAAGTAGCCCACCGACAGGCCCTTGCCTTCGGTGAACTCGCCGCCCAGCGGGGCCAGCGCATGGGCGATGGTCTTGACCAGCGTCGACTTGCCCTGGCCGTTGGCGCCCAGGATGCCGATGCGCTGGCCGGCCATCACGCTGCGGGTGATGTGGCGCACGATCACGATCGGTGCCGTCGAAGCAGCGGCCCCGGCGCCGGGCCGCCCCAAGGCGGGGCCGACCCCCCCGGGGGGAGTGTCGCCGTACGCGGCGACCGGGGGCGCCGGGTAGCCGCACGACAGCTCGCGCATCGTCAGCATCGGGTTGGGCAGGTTCTGCGGCTGGCGGAATTCGAAGTCGAACTCGGCGTCCATCAGCACCGGGCCCAGCTTGACCATGCGGTCCAGCGCCTTGACCCGGCTCTGCGCCTGCTTGGCCTTGCTGGCCTTGGCCTTGAAGCGGTCGATGAACTTCTGCAGGTGGGCGATCTTCTCCTGCTGCTTGCCGAAGGCCGCCTGCTGCTGCTCCAAACGCTCGGCGCGCATCGCCTCGAAGCCGCTGTAGTTGGCGCCATAACGCGTCAGCGCCGCGGCATCCAGGTGCACCGTCACCTTGGTGATCGCGTCGAGAAACTCGCGGTCGTGGCTGATCACGATCATCAGCCCCTCGTAGCGCTTGAGCCAGTTCTCCAGCCAGACCAGCGCGTCCAGGTCCAGGTGGTTGGTGGGCTCGTCGAGCAGCAGCAGGTCGGCCGGGCACATCAGCGCACGCGCCAGTTGCAGGCGCATGCGCCAGCCGCCCGAGAAGCTGTTGACCGGCGCGTCGAGCTGGCTGGTGTTGAAGCCCAGGCCCAGCAGCAGCGCTTGCGCCCGCGCCGGTGCGTCGAAAGCGCCGGCGTGCTCCAGTTCGACATAGGCATCGCCGATGGCGTGGCCGTCTTCCGAGGCCTCGGCCAGCGCCAGCCTGGCGCGCGCGTCCACCAGCGGCAGATCGCCGTCGAGCACGAAGTCGGTGGCCGGCTGGTCGGTCTCGGGCATCTCCTGCGCCACCTGGCCGATGCGCCATTTGGCGGGCATGTCGAAGTCGCCCGCGTCGGCCTGCAGCCGGCCGGCGATCAGCGAAAACAGCGACGACTTGCCGGCGCCGTTGCGACCGACCAGGCCCACCTTCTCACCGGGGTTCAGCGTCACGGTGGCGTCTTTCAACACGACCTTGACGCCACGGCGCAGCGTCAGGTTTTTTATCTGGATCATGGGGTCGGGTTCAGTGTGAGCAGGGTGTCGCGGGTGACCAGCAGCACCTGGTCGTCGCCGGCGCTGGTGGGCAGCCACACCACGTCGAGCGTGGGAAAGGCGGCTTCGAAGTGCGGCCGTTCGTGGCCGATTTCCAGCACCAGCACGCCCTCGGGCGAGAGGTGGTCGGGTGCCTGCAGCAGCAGGTTGCGGATGAAATCCATGCCGTCGTCGCTGCCGGCGGCATTGCCGTCGAGGGCCAGCGCCGGCTCGGCGCGGAACTCGGCGGGCAGCGCGGCCATCGACGCGCGGTTGACGTAAGGCGGGTTGCACAGGATCAGGTCGTAGCGCCGGCCCGCCACCGCGGCCAGGCCGTCACCCTGCAGCAGCGTGATGCGGTCGGCCAGGTGGTGGCGGTCGACGTTGAGCCGTGCCACGGCCAGCGCATCGGCGCTGAGGTCGGCGGCGTCCACGGTGACGTCGGGCCAGGCCATCGCGGCCAGCACCGCCAGGCTGCCGTTGCCGGTGCACAGGTCCAGCACCCGCTGCGTGCGGTCGCTGAGCCAGGCGTCGATGCTGCCCTCGGCCAGCGGTTCGGCGATCAGCGAGCGCGGCACGATCACGCGGGGGTCCACCGTGAACGGCACGCCCTGCAGCCAGGCCTCGCCGGTGAGGTAGGCCGCGGGCTGGCGGGTGTTGATGCGCTGCTCGATCAGGCCGGCGGCAGCGGCCGCTTCATCGGCCGAGACGGCCCGCTCGGCCACGTCGTCCAAACCGTCCAGCGGCAGGCCCAGGCGCCACAGCACCAGCCAGGCGGCCTCGTCGAAGGCGTTGCTCGTGCCCTGTCCAAATGAAACGCCCGCCTCGGTGAGGCGGGCGCTGCTGCGCTCGATCAACTCGATGACGGTCATGTCAGCAGAGATTCCAGGGTGCGGCGGTAGATGTTCTTCAGCGGCTCGATGTCGGCCACCCGCACATGCTCGTCGATCTTGTGGATGGTGGCGTTGATCGGCCCGAACTCGACCACCTGCGCGCAGATCGGCGCGATGTAGCGGCCGTCGCTGGTGCCGCCGGTGGTGCTGAGCACCGGCGTGGCGCCGGTCTCGGCGTGGATGGCGGCGGTCAGCGCCGCGCTCAGCGTGCCGGGCCGGGTGAGGAAGGGCGAGCCGCTCAGCGTCCAGACGATGCTGTATTCGAGCTTGTGATGCGACAGCAGCGCGTTGACGCGGCGCTTCAGCTGCTCGGGTGTCGATTCGGTCGAGAAGCGGAAGTTGAAGTCGACCACCACTTCGCCCGGGATCACGTTCAGCGCGCCGGTGCCGGCGTGGAGGTTGCTGATCTGCCAGGTGGTGGGCGGGAAGAACGCGTTGCCTTCGTCCCACTCGGTGGCGGCCAGTTCGGCCAGCGCCGGTGCCAGCAGGTGGATCGGGTTGCGTGCCAGTTGCGGGTAGGCCACGTGGCCCTGCACACCCTTGACCGTGAGCCGGGCCGACAACGAGCCACGCCGGCCGTTCTTGATCATGTCGCCCAGCCGGTCGACCGAGGTGGGCTCGCCGACGATGCAGCAATCCAGCCGCTCGCCGCGGGCTTTCAGCAGCTCGACCACGCGCACCGTGCCGTCGATCGACGGGCCTTCTTCATCACTGGTGAACAGCAGTGCCAGGTGGCCGGCATGCTGCGGCTGGGCCCGCACGAACTCCATCGCGGCCACGGTCATCGCGGCGATCGAGGTCTTCATGTCGGCGGCGCCGCGGCCGTAGAGCCGGCCGTCGCGGTGGCTGGGCACGAAGGGGTCGCTGGCCCAGGCCGACAGCGGGCCGGTGGGCACCACGTCGGTGTGGCCGGCCAGCACCACGGTGGGCCCGGGGCGGCTGCCGCGGTGCACCGCCCACAGGTTGGTCACGCGTGCGGCATCGGGCCCGCAGACCAGCGTCTCGCAATCGAAGCCCAGCGGCGCGAGCTGCTCGATCACCAGCGCCTGGCAGCCGGCATCGTCGGGCGTGACCGAGGGGCGGGCGATCAGCGCCTCGAGCAGGCGCAGCGTGGGGCGATCGTCGTGTAGGGCGTCGGACATGTGCTGGCTCATCACGTTGGCAGGCTGGGAAAACTGCCGCCGCGCCGCGGGATGAAGCCCTCGGGGATCACGTCGACCACGAAGTCGGTGAATTCGGGCTCGTCGAACTCTTCGGATCGGGGTGCCGCGCGTGCGGCCGAGGGCGCCTGGTTGTCCAGCCGCCACAGCAGGTTGGTGACCGAATCGCTGTGCGCCAGGCCTTCGTCGCGGCTGATCTCCTTGCTGGCGATCAGGTACGCGATGGCCTCCTCGAAGCTGCGCGACCCCTCGGCCATCGACTTCTCCATCGCCTCTTTGACGCCGGGGAAATCACCCTTCTCGATCAGCTCGGCCACCAGGTTGGTATTGAGCAGCACCTCCACGGCCGGGATGCGGCCACCCACCTCGGCGCGCAGCAGGCGCTGCGAGATGATGGCACGCAGGCCGGCGGCCAGGTCGCCCAGCAGCACCGGCCGCGCCTCGGGCGAGTAGAACGACAGGATGCGGCCCAGCGCATGGTGGCTGTTGTTGGCATGCAGGGTGGCCAGCACCAGGTGGCCCGACAGCGCGTAGCTCAGCGCCGCGCTCATGGTCTCGCGGTCGCGGATCTCACCGATCAGGATGCAATCGGGCGACTGGCGCAGCGCGTTCTTCAGCGCAATCTGCAGCGACTCGGTGTCACGCCCCACCTCGCGCTGGTTGACCACGCACTTCTTGCTCTGGAACAGGAACTCGATCGGCTCCTCGATGGTGAGGATGTGCCCGGCCAGCGTGCGGTTGCGCAGCTCCAGCATCGACGCCAGCGTGGTGCTCTTGCCCGAGCCGGTGGCGCCCACCATCAGGATCAGCCCGCGCTTCTCGAGCACCAGCTGGCTCAGCACGTCGGGCACCTTCAGCGATTCGAGCGCGGGGATCACGTGCGGGATGTGGCGCACCACGCCGGCGATCGAGCCGCGCTGCTTGAAGGCCGAGATGCGGAAGCTGCCGACACGGTCGATGGCCACCGCCAGGTTCAGCTCGCCGGTGTCGTCCAGTTCTTCCAGCTGCTGCGGGCTCAGCACCTCGGCCAGCAACTGGCGCGGCTGCTGCGGCGTCAGGATCTGGTCACTCAGCTGCATCATCTGGCCGTGGATCTTGATCAGCACCGGCATGTTGGCCGACAGGAACACGTCAGAGGCGTGGCGTTCGGCCATCAGCCGCATGACCCTCTCCATGCGACCGCTCATCTTGGCTCCTGTTCCTTCATGGCGCGCTGGCTGTCGATCAAGGACGCAGGAGGTCGTTGATGCTGGTCTTGCTGCGCGTCTGCGCGTCCACGCGCTTGACGATGATCGCTGCGTACATGCTGTACGGTTGGCCAGTGGCCGCTGTCTTGGGCAGGTTGCCGCTGACCACCACCGACCCGCTGGGCACGCGCCCGTAGCTGACCTCACCCGTCTCGCGGTTGAAGATCGGCGTGCTCTGGCCCAGGTACACGCCCATGCCCAGCACCGAGTTCTCTTCGACGATCACGCCTTCGACCACCTCGGAGCGGGCGCCGATGAAGCAGTTGTCCTCGATGATGGTGGGGTTGGCCTGCAGCGGCTCCAGCACGCCGCCGATGCCCACGCCGCCCGACAGGTGCACGTTCTTGCCGATCTGCGCGCACGAGCCCACGGTGGCCCAGGTGTCGACCATCGTGCCTTCGTCGACGTAGGCGCCGATGTTGACGTAGCTGGGCATCAGCACCACGCCCTTGCCGATGAAGCTGCCGCGCCGCGCCACCGCCGGCGGCACCACGCGCACGCCGCTGGCGCGGATCGCGGCCTCGTCGATGTGCGAGAACTTGGTTTGCACCTTGTCGAAGAAGGTCAGGTCGCCGGCATGCATCGCCACGTTGTCGTTGAGGCGGAAGCTCAGCAGCACCGCTTTCTTCAACCATTGGTTGACCGTCCACTGGCCCACGCCGCTGCGCTGCGCCACACGCAGCCGGCCGGCGTTGAGCTCGGCAATGGCATGGTCCACCGCGTCGCGGATCTCGGGGGCGGCGGCGCTGGGGCCGAGGCTGGCGCGGCCTTCCCAGGCTTGGTCGATAACGGTTTGCAGGGCAGCGGTCATGGCGGGCTTCAGGGGGTGGTCAAGGATCGGGTGAGGGATCGGGTGAACTCGGCGATGCGGTGGGCGGCTTCCAGGCATTCTTCGGTGCCCGCCACCAGGGCCATGCGGATGCGGCCGCTGCCGGGGTTGTGGTGGTGCGCCTCGCGGGCCAGCAGGCTGCCCGGCAGCACCACCACATTGTATTGAGCGAGCAGTTGCCGGGCGAAGCCGATGTCGTCACCCCCCGGAACCGCCGCCCACAGGTAGAAGCCGGCATCGGGCAGGGCCACGTCCAGCGCTGAAGCCAGCACCGGCGTCACCTGGGCGAACTTGGTGCGGTACAGCGCGCGGTTGGCCACCACATGGGCCTCGTCGTTCCACGCCGCCACGCTGGCGTTCTGCACCACCGGGCTCATCGCCGAGCCGTGGTAGGTGCGGTAGAGCAGGAAGTTCTTGATGATGGCTGCATCACCCGCCACGAAGCCCGAGCGCAGCCCGGGCACGTTGCTGCGCTTGGAGAGCGACGTGAAGGTGATCAGGTTGCGGAAGTCGCTGCGGCCCAGCTGCACCGCGGCCTCCAGCCCACCCAGCGGCGGTTGATCGCGGAAGTAGATCTCGGAGTAACACTCGTCGCTGGCGATCACGAAGCCGTGTTGGTCGCTCAGCGCAAACAGCTGTTCCCACTCGGCCAGCGGCATCACCGCGCCGGTGGGGTTGCCCGGCGAGCAGACGTACAGCAGCTGGGTGCGGGCCCAGGTGGCGGCGTCGATCTGGCCCCAGTCGGCGGCGAAGTTGCGGCTGGCGTCGCTGTTGGCAAAGGCCACCTCGGCCCCGGCCAGCAGCGCCGCGCCCTCGTAGATCTGGTAGAAGGGATTGGGACAGACCACGGTGGCGCCGGGGCGGCTGGCATCGACCACCGTCTGCGCGATGGCGAACAGCGCCTCGCGTGAGCCGCCCACCGGCAACACCTGCGTGGCCGCATCCACCACCACGCCGTAGCGGCGCTGTATCCAGCCGGCAAAGGCCTCGCGCAGCCGGGGCTCACCGGCGGTGGGCGGGTAGATCGCCAGGCCCTTCAGGCCGGCCATCAGCGCTTCCTCGATCAGCGCGGGCGTGGCGTGGCGCGGCTCACCGATGCCCAAGCCGATCGGCCGCAGCGCCGGGTTGGGCGTGATGTCGCGGGTGAGTTCGCGCAGGCGCTCGAACGGGTAGGGGTGCAGCTTGCCCAGCAACGGATTCATCGCCCGATTATCGCGGCCCGCTGCGGGCTTGCTGCGGGCATGCCGCTGGGTGCAGTGCACCCGCAGCCGCCTGCCCCGACAATGCGGCCGCACCATGTCCAGCCCTGCGCCCCTTTCCGCCTTGCGTGTGCTGTCGATCATCCCGCCGATGACCCAGCTCAACACGCCTTACCCGTCGGCGCCGTACCTGACCGGCTTTCTGCGCGCGCAGGGCGTGGCAGCGGTGCAGGAGGATCTGGCGCTGGCGCTGGCACTCCGCCTGCTGTCGCCGGCGGGTCTGGCCGATCTGCACGCCTGCATCACCACGCTGCCCGAGGCCCAACGCACGGCGCGGGTGGTGGCCTTCGACGAGCAGTTCGACCGCTACGCCGCCACCATCGCGCCGACCATTGCCTTTCTGCAGGGCCGCGACGCCACGCTGGCGCACCGCATCGGCAGCCGGCAGTTTCTGCCCGAGGGCCCGCGCTTCGCCTCGCTGGACGTCTACGAAGACCCGGACGATCCCGAAGGTGGTGATCCGATGGCCTGGGCCTTCGGCGCATTGGGGATGCAGGACCGCGCGCGCCACCTGGCCACGCTCTACCTCAACGACCTGGCCGACGTCATCCGCGAGGCCGCCGATCCGCGCTTCGAGTTCGTGCGCTACGCCGAGAGCCTGGCGCAGAGCCAGGCCACGTTCGGCCCGCTGGCGTTGGCGCTGGCCGCGCCGCCCACGCTGGTCGACACCCTGCTGCGCGAGCTGACCGCAGCCGCGTTGGTGCGCCACCGGCCCACCGTGGTGCTGTTGTCGGTGCCGTTCCCCGGGGCGGTGTACGCGGCCTTCCGCATCGCGCAGGCGATCAAGGCCATCGACCCGGGCATCGTCACGGTGCTGGGCGGCGGCTTCGTCAACACCGAACTGCGTGAGCTGAGCGAGCCGCGGGTGTTCGATTTCTTCGACTACCTCACGCTCGACGCCGGTGAGCGCCCGCTGCTGGCGCTGCTGGCGCACCTGCAGGGCCAGCGTTCGCGCAGCCGGCTGGTGCGCACCTTCGTGCGCGAGACCGACGCGGCCAGCGGACAGCGCGTGGTGCGCTACATCAACTTCGTCGAGCCCGATGTGCCGTTTGCCGAGGTGGGCACGCCCACCTGGGACGGCCTGCCGCTGGACCGTTACCTGTCGCTGCTGGACATGCTCAATCCCATGCACCGGCTGTGGAGCGACGGCCGCTGGAACAAGCTGACCGTGGCGCATGGCTGCTACTGGAAGAAGTGCAGCTTCTGCGACGTGAGCCTGGACTACATCTCACGCTACGACGCGGCCAGCGCCGAAACCTTGGCCGACCGCATCGCCGCCATCGTCGCCGAGACCGGGCAGACCGGCTTTCACTTCGTCGACGAGGCCGCGCCGCCCAAATCGCTGAAGGCCTTGGCCGCCGAGCTGCAGCGCCGCCAGCTGGCGATCAGCTGGTGGGGCAACATCCGTTTCGAAAAATCCTTCACGCCCGCGCTGTGCCAGCAACTGGCCGACAGCGGCTGCATCGCCATCAGCGGTGGGCTGGAAGTGGCCAGCGACCGGCTGCTGGCGCTGATGAAGAAGGGTGTGTCGGTCGACCAGGTGGCGCGGGTGACCAAGGGCTTCTCCGACGCCGGCATCCTGGTGCATGCCTACCTGATGTACGGCTTTCCGACCCAGACGGTGGCCGACACGGTGGACGCGCTGGAGTACGTGCGCCAGCTGTTTGCCGAGGGCTGCATCCAGTCGGGCTTCTTCCACCGCTTCGCCTGCACCGTGCACTCGCCGGTGGGCCAGCGGCCGCAGGACTACGGCGTGGAACTGGTGCCGCTACCCCCGGTGAGTTTCGCCAAGAACGACATCGCCTTCATCGACCCCACCGGCACCGATCACGACGCGCTGGGCCTGGGCCTGAAGAAGGCGCTGTACAACTACATGCACGGCATCGGGCTGGACGAGGACGTGCGCCGCTGGTTCGACTTCCACGTGCCCAAACCGCGCGTGGCCAAGGGGCGCATCAACAAGGCCCTGGCGGGCTGATCTTCAGCCCACGGTCACAGCCAGCCGATGCAGTTGGGCGCGCCGCAGCGGCACTTCAGCGTGCCCTCGTGGTGTGTCTCGCCGTAATTCACGGTGATCTCCTCGCCCGGCGTGATGACCCGCAGCGCATAGAACTCGATGCGCCCGTCGCGGATGGTGAGCCGCGCGTTGGGGGTGCAGGCGTGGTTGGTGAAGCGCATCGGATCCGCGCTCTTCGAGGCATCGATCGCCTTCTTGTCCGAGATCTCCACGATCATGATGCGCGCCTTGCCGGCGGCGCGGCGCCGGGCCTCGGATACGCTGATGCTCTCGCCGCGGATCTCGCCGATCTTGCGGTGTGCCGGGATGGTCTCGGCCGCGAAGGCACCGAAGCCATCGATGCCGCTCTTGTGCACCGCCACGTCGTACTTCTGGTAGGCTGGGCGCTCGTGCGTGGGGCCAGTCGGCACCTCGATGGCGCGGGTGCTCAGCCGGGTCATGGCTTGGCAGACCAGGTCTTCAGCGCCGCCAGCGTGTTGCTGACATGGCGGTACGGGTTCAGGCTGGTGTACTGGTAGACGATGGTGCCGTTGGGCGCGATCACGTAGCTGGTGCGGTTGGAGTAGTCGGGCTTGAAGGCCAGCACCGCGTCGTAGGCCTTCATCACCGACTTGTCGGCATCGGCGCCCACGGCAAACTTGTTGCGGCATTCGGTGGCCGAGAAGCGCTTGAGCGTGTCGATGTCGTCGGCCGACACGCCGATCACCGTGGCGCCCAGCTGCTTGTACTGGTCGATCGCCTCGGCGAACTGGTGCGCCTCGATGGTGCAGCCGATGGCAAACGCTGCCGGAAAGAAGTACAGCACCACCGGCCCGGATTTCAGCGCCTCGGCCAGGGTGAAGCGGAAGGCGTTGCCCGCCTGCGCCGCCTCGATCGAGAAGGCCGGCGCCTTGTCGCCGACATCCAGTGCGGCCAACGCGGCCGACGACGTGCCCGCCAGCGTGCCCACCAGCACCAGCCGGGCCAGCACATGACAGCAGGATGACAGGGCAGGGGCGTGCTTCATTGCGTATCCTTCAGCCCGATGAACAGGGGCGCAGAAATCGAACGTGACCAGGGGCGGGGTGTTGAACCTCGCCGGAATGATACGCACCACACCCTGCGCTGGCTGCTGCTGTGGGCATGCCTGGCGCTGCTGCTGCAGGGTGGCTGCGCCAGCCTGCCCACGGAGGTGCAGCGGGTGCCCTCGACGGCGCAACGCGCGGTGGATGGCACGGCGCTGAGCCGCATCGCCCGGGCCTCGTCGCCCGATGACGAGCTGAGCGGCTTCCGTCTGCTGCCGACCGGCCCGTTTGCGCTGGACACGCGGCTGACGCTGCTGCAGCGCGCCGAGCGCTCGATCGACCTGCAGTACTACGTGCTGCAGAACGACATCACCGGCCGCTACCTGATGCGCGCGCTGCGCGACGCGGCCCAGCGCGGCGTGCGGGTGCGGCTGCTGGTCGACGACCTGTTCACCGCTGACACCGACCATCTGCTGCGCAGCCTGGCCGCCCACCCCAACGTCGAGGTGCGGTTGTTCAACCCGTTTCCGGCCGGTCGCACGCAGATGCTGACCCGCTTCATCGGATCGGCGTTCGACTTCCACCGCGTCAACCGGCGCATGCACAACAAGCTGATGATCGTCGACGGGGCGATGGCGGTGGCGGGTGGGCGCAACATCGCCGACGAGTACTTCATGCGCCACGAGCTGGCCAATTTCGTCGACCTGGACGCCTTTGTCATCGGCGAGTTGCTGCCCCACCTGCAGGACTTCTTCGACGCCTACTGGAACAACCCGGTGGTGTTTCCGGTGCAGGCGCTGGTGCCGACCACTCAGACCCCCGCCGAGCTGCGCGCCGATTTCGAGCGTTACACGGGGCCCGACACCACGCCGGCGCCGGTGATGCCATCCGCTGGCGCCACCGACGTGCTGGGTTACGGCCCCATCTCCGAAGAGCTGGCGTTCGGCCGGCTCGGGCTGGTGTGGGCCTTCGCCACCGCCTACGCCGACCCGCCGCACCGCCTCAAGGGCATGGGCGCCAGCTACGGCCTGGTGCCGCTGGAAGACGTGGAATCGGTGGGCTACAGCGTGCGCGACATGATGCGGGGCGCGCGCCGCTCGGTGGTGCTGACCTCGCCCTACCTGATCCCCGGCGAACGCGGCATGGCGCTGTTCGCCGGGCTGCGCGAGCGCGGTGTCGACATCAAGATGCTGACCAACTCACTGGCCGCCACCGACGAGCCGCTGGTGCACATCGGCTACCGCAAGTACCGCCGCCCGCTGCTGGCGATGGGCGTCGATCTCTACGAGCTGAGCCCGGTGCGCGTCAAGCGCGCCAGCCGGCTGGGTTTCATCACGCCCAGCCAGGGCCGGCTGCATGCCAAGTCGGTGGTGGTCGACCGCAGCAAGGTGTTCATCGGCTCGATGAACTTCGACCCACGCTCGGAGAAGCACAACACCGAGATGGGCCTGTTCATCGACAGCCCGCAGCTGGCGCGCGAGGTGCTGCGGCTGATGGATCTGGACAAGCTGCAGGCCTCGTTCCGCGTGGTGATCGCCCCCGACGGCGGCCTGCGCTGGCTGGCCAACGACGACGAGGGCGAGGTCAGCTTCGACCGTGAGCCCGAGGTCGACTTCAATACGCGCCTGTGGCTGGAGCTGCTGGCGCCGCTGGCGCCGGAGGAGTTGCTGTAGGGCTTTGTGGCGTATCGCAAGAAATCCAGCAAGAGCTCACCATGACACTTCGCAGACGCATTGTTCGCCTCGGCCTCATCCTCGTTGGCTGCTCGCTGTCGGCGCAGATCACCGCCTCGGAATCGTTCCTGGAGGCGCCGGGCCCAACGGGGCCCTGGAAGGGGACCTTGCTCGCGCCGCGTTCGACGTCTGTCCCGGTCGTTTTGATCGTTCCCGGCTCCGGACCGACCGATCGTGACGGCAACAACCCGGGCGGCATCAAGGCTTCGTCGTACCGACTGCGCGCTGAAGGGCGTCGACGCGCTGGCGCAAGGCCGTCGCATCGACACCGCAGGCCTGCATCCGGCGTTGCAGGGCTTGTTTGACCCTGCGGTGCAGGGTTACCTGATCAACGCGTTCGCCTACGATCCGGTTCGCGAGCTCTCGGGCTACTCCAAGCCGGTGCTGGTGCTCCAGGGGCAGCGTGACATTCAAGTGGGTGAGGCGGATGCCCTGCTGCTCAAGCAGGCCAATCCACGAGCCAGTCTTGTGCTTCTACCCAACGTGAACCATGTTCTCAAGTTCGTCACCTCCGACGATCTGGGTGCAAACCTGGCCACGTATGCCGACCCCGCACTGCCGCTGGCGGCTGGGGTGGTCGACACCATTGCGGCGTTCCTGACCGGCAAGGCAGGCTGCCCCCAGAAGTGATACCCGAAGGGCGAGCAGCAAGCTCTGGGGAGCGCTCGCCCGTCAGCGTCACAGATCCTGCCCCACGTCGATGCGGTTGCCGTCGGGGTCGGCCAGCACGAAGCAGCGCAGGCCGAAGTCGGCATCGCGCAGGCCCATGACGATGCGCACGCCGTGGGCGACCAGGTGGTCGTACAGCGCGGTGGCGTCCGACACCATCAGGTGTGCCACGTTCTGGTGGGTGGCGCGGTGCTGCCGGTCGAGGTTGAGGTGCAGCTCGGCGGCCTCTTTCTCGAGGATGACGAAACCCACCGGTTCGCCGTTCTGAAACACCTTCTGGAAGCCCAGCACGCCGCAGTAGAACAGCAGCGCGCGGGGCAGGTCGGACACCGACACCATCGGGGCCACCCGGCCGAAGCGCACGCCGTGCGGCGTGGGCAAAGGATTGTTCATGGTTCGCTCGCTCAAAGTCAGACCCGTGGCTCGGGCGCCCGGCGGTGCAGGCGCTTCGGACAGCGTCTCGGTGGGCGGAGCGGTGTCCGCTGAGGCAAATGAGTCTATCCGGCCGCGGCTGGCGCTGCCGACACCGCCAGCTGCCGCTCGGCGCGCCACGCCGCCAGCCCCAGCAACACGCCCAGCGCGGCGGCACCGGTCGTCACCCAGCGTGCCGAGGCCCATTGGCCACTGGTGGCCACCACCGCGGCGATCAGCGGCGTGCCGATGAACTGGCCCAGTTGCGAGCCCTGCATGATCAGCCCCTGCAGCGCGCCGATCTGCCGCGGGTTGCGCGCCAGCAGCGCCGAGCTCGACATCACCGCCGCCGGGATCACGCCGCCGATGAACGACAGCGCCACGCACAGGCCGTAGCGCTGGCCATCGGGCAGGGCCTCGTTGAACAGGCCCAGGCCGCACAGGCCGGTGAGGGTGTGGGCCACGGCGATCAGCCGACCGCGTGGCATGCCGCGCTGCACCAGCGCGCCGCCGATCAGGTTGCCCGGTACGTTGGCCAGCAGCATCACGCAGGTGAGCAGCGCCACCCAGCCGGCGCTCAGGCCGCGTTGCTCCTTCAGGAAGGTGGGCAGCCAGACGATCAGCGCAAAGTGCTGCAGCGCCCACAGGCCGAAGGCCAGCGCCAGCAGCCAGGGCAGCGGCTGGCGCAGCACCGCCAGCGCCGGGCCGGCCGGTGCCGCATGGCTGGAGCCACCGGCCGGCGCATACCAGGCGCGCTGAAACCAGGCGGCCGCAGCGGCCACGGCCAGCACCGCAGCGGCGGCCGCCCACAGGCCGCGCCAGCCGGTGCTGGGCAGCAGCAGTGGCGACAAGGCCATCGCCAGGCCGGCACCGGCGGGCATGTAGCTGCTCCACACGCCCAGCGCAAAGCGCCGGTCGGCCGGCGCGGTGGCCGCACTGATCAGCGCCGGGCCGGCCACCGACACGGCCAGGAAGCCCGCGCCCTCGAAGAGGCGGGTGGCCATCAGCAACTTGAAACCCGCGCTGGCCGACAGGGATGGCACCGCCAGCGCCCCCAGCGAGGCCAGCGCGCTGACGCCCAGCCCGCCCAGCACCATGCGCAGCGCGCCGATGCGCCCGGCCGCCAGGCCGAAGCCCAGCGCGGCCACCACCGCCAGCGTGGTCAGCATCGACGACACCCAGCCGGCCTGCACCAGGCTGAGGCCCAGCTCGTCGCGCAGCGTGGGCAGGGCCAGCGGCACCTTGCCCACGTTCATCGCGATGGCCACGCCGGCCAGCGCGGCGGCCAGCACCGCGGGCCAGTGCGTGGAGGCTGCCGTGCCCGGCGCGGGGGCCAGGCTCACCCCAGCAGCCCGCGCTCCATAGTCATCGAGGGCAGGTCCACCGCCGGCTGCGGCTTCCAGCCCTTCTGGCGGTGCTCGGCGATCACATTGGTGTAGATGCCACCGCGCACATACCACTTGGCGGTGATGCGCACGAAGCGCGGATCGGTGGCGGCGACGAGGTCGTCGAGGATGGTGTTGGTGACCTTCTCATGGAAAGCGCCTTCGTTGCGGTAGCTCCAGAAGTACATCTTCAGGCTCTTCAGCTCGACGCAGCGCTGGTCGGCAATCATGTCGATGGTGAAGTGCGCAAAGTCGGGCTGGCCGGTCAGCGGGCAGTGGCAGGTGAACTCGGGCACCTGGAACTGGATGACGTAGTCGCGCCCGGGCGACGGGTTCTCGAAGACCTGCAGGTCCTTGCTGGGTGCGCTGGGCGGGTTGGCCGGCATCGGCCGCTGGTTCAGTGCGGGGGCCTTTGCTGGGGTGGTCGCCGGCGCGGCGGCAGCGGTGTTGGGCGCTTTGGGGGCTTTCTTGGCCATGGTGCGGCGGGCTTTCTGGAGGGGGCGCGATGGTATCATCCAGGCCGTCAGCCGCCCCGCCAGGCGCGCAATAAGTCCATACAAATCAAATACTTGCAGCGACAGTCCCCGGACCTGCCGGCTGCGGACCCAAGGCCTCTTCCCCGCGCATGCGCCTGAATCAGATCAAGCTCTCGGGCTTCAAGTCTTTCGCCGAGCCCACCACCTTCCAGCTGCCCGGCCAGCGGGTGGGCGTGGTGGGGCCCAACGGCTGCGGCAAGTCCAACATCATGGACGCGGTACGCTGGGTGCTGGGCGAGAGCAAGGCCAGCGAGCTGCGTGGCGAGAGCATGCAGGACGTCATCTTCAACGGCAGCGGCCAGCGCAAGCCGGCCAGCCGCGCCAGCGTGGAGCTGGTGTTCAGCAACGAGGATGCACGCGCCGGCGGCCAGTGGAACCAGTACGCCGAGATCGCGGTGAAGCGCGTGCTCACGCGCGACGGCACCAGCAGCTACTTCATCAACAACCAGCCGGTGCGCCGGCGCGATGTGCAGGACGTGTTTCTCGGCACCGGCCTGGGCCCACGCGCCTACGCCATCATCGGCCAGGGCACGATCAGCCGCATCATCGAATCGCGCCCCGAAGAGCTGCGCTTGTTCCTCGAAGAGGCGGCCGGCGTCAGCAAGTACAAGGAGCGCCGCCGCGAGACCGAGCACCGGCTCCGCGACACGCGCGAGAACCTGACCCGCGTCGACGACATCCTGCGCGAGCTGAACGCCAACCTCGACAAGCTGGAGAAGCAGGCTTCAGTTGCCAACCGCTACCACGCGCTGCAGGAGGCCGGCACCACCAAGCTGCACCAGCTGTGGTTCCTGAAGCACCGCGACGCCGCCACCGAAGAAGCCCGCGTGGCCGCCGCGGTGAGCGAGGCCACCCTCGCGCTGGAAGCCCGGCTGGCCGAGCTGCGCCACGTGGAGGCGGCGCTCGAGACCGTGCGCCAGGACCACTACGCCGCCAGCGACCATCTGCACACTGCGCAAGGCTCGCTGGCCGAGGCCGCGCTGGAGGTGAGCCGGCTCGAAGAGCGCATCCGCTACGTGGTCGAAAGCCGCCAGCGCGTGCAGCAGCGCCTGGCCGATCTGCAGACGCAGACGGGCCAGTGGCAGCAGCGCCGCGACGAGGCGATGGCCGAGCTGGAGACCATCGCCGAGCAGATCGCCGCCGCCGAGGAGCAGGCCGAGATCGTCGCCGCGCAGGCCGAGGACCAGGCCGCGCAGCTGCCGGACGTGGAGGATGCGGTGCGCGCCGCCCAGGCCCGCGCCAACGAGCAGCGCAGCCAGGTCAACGCGGTGCAGCAGCAGATCCAGGTGCTGGCCGCCGACAGCCGCAACCTCGAAGAGCAGAGCCGCAGCCTGCGCAGCCGCCGTGAGCGCCTGCACACCGAGCGCCGCGCGCTGGCCGCGCCCGACCTGCAGCGGCTGAACGAGCTGCGCGCGCAAAGCGATTCGGCCGATCAGACCAACGCCGTGGCCGAAGCCCGGCTGCACGAGCTGCAGGATCAGGTGCCGGTGCTCGAAGACCAGCGCCGCGGCCAGCAGCAGGCCGCCAATACCGAGAGCGCCAAACACAGCGACATCAGCGCGCGCCTGTCGGCGCTGCGTGCGCTGCAGGAGAAGGTGCAGACCGAAGGCAAGTTGAAGCCCTGGCTGGCCAAGCATGGCCTCGATGGCCTGGTCGGCTTGTGGACCAAGCTGCACATCGAGCCCGGCTGGGAGACCGCGCTGGAATCCGCGCTGCGCGAGCGGCTGAGCGCGCTGGAAGTCGGCCGCATCGACACCGTGCGCGCCTTCGCCTCCGACGCACCACCGGCGCGGCTGGCCTTCTACACGCCGCCGACCGCGCCGATCGCCAACACCCATGCCACGCTGCCGCGGCTGAGTGACCTGCTGCGCCTGGGTCAGAACGGGGGCCTGGCCTCGGACACCAACGGGCTGCAGGCGCTGCTCAACGACTGGCTGGAAGGCGTGTACACCGCGGCCAGCCTGGACGACGCACTGGCGCAGCGCAGCCAGCTGACCCATGGCGAGGTGATCATGACCCGCGAGGGTCATGCGGTCAGCGCGTTTGCGGTGGCTTTCTACGCACCCGATTCCGAGCAGGCCGGCCTGCTGGCCCGCGCGCAGGAGATCGAGAACCTCGACCGCCAGCAACGCGCCCAGGCGCTGATCAGCGACGAGGCGCGCAGCGCGCTGGTGCGGGTGGAAGCCGCCTGCACCGAAGCCAACCTGCGCCTGGTGGCGGTGCGGCGTGAGGCCGCCGAGGCCCAGACCCGCGCGCACCAGCTGCAGGTCGAACTGCTGCGCCTGACCCAGCAGGCCGAGGCCACCCAGGCCCGCAGCGGCCAGCTCGACGAAGAACTGGCCGAGCTGGACGGCCAGCTCGAAGGCCTGCAGGAGCGCCGCGCGCTGGGCGAGGCGCGTTTCGACGAACTCGACATGCAGCTGGCCACCACACAAGAGCGCCACGCCGAGCTGGAAGAAGCGGTGATCAACGCCGAGCGCCGCTTGTCCGACGCCCGCGAGCAGGGCCGCGCCCTGGAGCGCCAGGCGCAGGAAAGCCAGTTCCAGGCGCGGGCGCTGGCCGCGCGCCGGGGTGAGCTGCAGCGTTCGATCGAAACCGCCGAGCAGCAGGCCGCCGCCAACGCGCAGACCGGTGAGCAGCTGGAACTGGAGCTGGGCACGCTCAACGATGCCGCGGCCCAGGCCGGCTTGCAGACCGCGCTGGCCTTGAAGCTCGAACGTGAGCAGGCGCTGGGCGCGCAGCGCAGCCGCTATGACGAGCTGTCGGCCCAATTGCGCTCGGCCGACGAGCAGCGTTTGGGCTTCGAGCGCAGCCTGCAGCCGCTGCGCGACCAAATCACCAAGCTGCAGCTCGAAGCCCAGGCCGCGCAACTGGGCGGGGCGCAATACCTCGAGCAACTGACGGCGGCCAATGTCGACCTGGCGGCGCTGGGCACGCTGATCGACGCAGGCCAAGTCAAGCTGTGGGGCCTGCAGGGCGAGATCGACCGCATCAACCGCGAGATCGCCGCGCTGGGGGCGGTCAACCTGGCTGCGCTCGACGAGCTGACCGCCTCGCGCGAGCGCAAGACCTTTCTCGATGCGCAGGTCGCCGACCTGACCGACGCCATCGGCACGCTGGAAGACGCGATCCACAAGATCGACCTCGAAACGCGTGACCTGCTGGGCAAGACCTTCAACCAGGTCAACGAGCATTTCGGCCGCATGTTCCCCAGCCTGTTTGGTGGCGGCACGGCGCGGCTGCAGATGACCGGCGACGAGATCCTCGACGCCGGTGTGCAGGTGATGGCCCAGCCGCCCGGCAAGAAGAATTCGACCATCCACCTGCTGAGTGGCGGCGAGAAGGCGCTCACCGCCATCGCGCTGGTGTTTGCCATCTTCATGCTGAACCCGGCCCCGTTCTGCCTGCTCGACGAGGTGGACGCACCGCTGGACGACGCCAACACCGAGCGTTATGCCAAGCTGGTGGCCGAGATGAGCCAGAAGGGCACGCAGTTCCTGTTCATCAGCCACAACAAGATCGCGATGGAGATGGCCGAACAACTGATAGGCGTGACGATGCAGGAGCAAGGCGTCTCGCGCATCGTGGCGGTGGACATGGACGCGGCCGTGGGCCTGGCGGAGGCCGTTTGATGAACCTCGACTTCACGCTGATGGAAGGCCTGGCCGCGGTGGGCGGGCTGGTGCTGGTGGGCCTGGCGGCGCAGGGCCTGTGGAAGACCCGCAAGGCCAGCCCGCGCCAGGCCGAGGCGCCTGATGCGGCCCGCGTCGAGCCGTCGATGCACGGTGCGCTGGCGCCGGCCTCGGCGGCCACGGCCGAGGCGGTGGCCGAGGCTGCCGCGCCGCTGGGCGAGCTGCGCCCGGCCGCACCGCGCAAGACGGCCCGGCTCGATCCGCTGATCGACGCCATTGCCACGCTGGCGCTCGAAGCCCCGGTCACCGGCGAGCTGGCACTGGTGCACCTGCCGCCCTCGCGCCGCGCCGGCAACAAGCCGTTCCTGATCGAAGGCCTGAACGCCGGCACCGGCGAGTGGGAGCTGCCCGCCGCCGGCCAGCGCTACGGTGAATTCCAGGCCGGCGTGCAGATGGCCAACCGCAGCGGTGCGCTCAACGAGATCGAGTACTCCGAGTTCGTGCAGAAGCTGCAGGCCTTTGCCGACGGCGTGGGTGCGATGGCCGAGCTGCCCGACATGCTGGACGTGGTGGCCCGCGCCCGCGAGCTCGACGCCTTTGCCGGCGACCACGACGCGCAGCTGGCCATCACCCTGCGCGCCAACGGCGCGGCCTGGAGCGTGGGCTACATCCAGCAGAGCGCGGGCAGGCACGGCTTTCTGCCCGGCGTGCTGCCCGGCCGGCTGGTGATGCCCGGCGCCGAAGACGGCGCACCACCGGTGCTGGTGCTGGGCTTCGACTCGCAGGTGGCACTGGCCGACGACCCCGGCGTGGCGGCGGTGCGCGAGGTGCAGCTGAGCCTGGACGTGCCGCAGACACCGGAAGGCGCCGAGCCCTTCCCGGCCTGGCACGAGGCCGCGCGCCTGCTGGCCGCCGACATGGACGCGACCATGATCGACGATTCGGGCCGGCCGATCACGCTGGCGGCGTTTGCCACCATCGGCGAAGACCTGAAGCTGCTGTACCGCGCGCTCGAATCACGCGACCTGGCGGCGGGCTCGGCCGCGGCGCGGCGGCTGTTCAGCTGACGGGCACCGCGGCGGCGGGCAGTGCGGTGCGCGGTAGGGTGCGCGATACCTCGCGCATCAAGACAAATTCTTCCGCTGCGGTGGGGTGCACCGCGATCGTGCGGTCGAAATCGGCCTTGGTGGCACCGGCAGTCAGCGCCACCGCCAGGCTCTGCACGATCTCGGGCGCGTCGGCGCCGGCCATGTGCACCGCCAGCACGCGGTCGCTGTCGGCGTCCACCAGCAGCTTCATCGCGGTGCGCTCCACGCCACCGATGAAGGCCTGCTTCATCGGCCGGAAGTCGGTCTCGAAGACCTTCAGCCGGTGGCCGGCGGCCAGCGCCTCGTCCTCGGTGGGCCCCACGCTGGCCAGCGGCGGCAGCATGAACACCGCGCTGGCGACACGGCTGAAGTCGACCGTGCGCGGCGTGGGGCCGAACAGCGTGTCGGCCAGCGCGCGGCCCTCGGCAATCGCCACCGGCGTGAGGTTCTTGCGGTTGGTCACGTCGCCGATGGCGTAGACGCCGGGCAGGGCGGTGCGCATCTGCTCGTCCACCGGCACGGCGCCTTGATCGTCCAGGGCCAGCCCCAGCCCGGCGGTGTTGGGCCGCCGGCCGGTGGCGTTGAGCACCCACGGGTAGTCGCTGGCGCGATCGTCGGCCAGCACCAGCCGCAGGCCGTCGGCCAGTCGCTCGATGCGTTGTGGCAGCACGCCCGGGTGCAGTTCAACACGGGCGGCCTGCAGCGCGGCGGCGGCGGCCTTGCGCAGCATGTCGTCGAAGCCGCGCAGCGGCAGCGCGGCGCGGTAGTACAGGGCCACCGGCACGCCCAGCCGGGCCAGCATGCTGGCGAACTCGACGGCGATGAAGCCGCTGCCGATCACCGCCACGCGCGCCGGCAGGGCGGGCAGGTCGAGCAGGTCGTCGCTGGTGGCGCAGTGTTCGATGCCGGGCAGGCTGTCGCGCACCGGTGCGGAGCCGGTGGCGATCAGGATGTGCTTGGCGCTCAGGTTGCGATTGCCCACCCGCACCCGGTTGGCGCCGGCCAACTCGCCCCAACCTTCGATCAGCGTGACGCCCGAGCCGGCCAGCAGCTGCCGGTAGACGCCTTCCAGCCGCGTGGTCTCTGCCGCCTTGGCGGCCGCCCAGCGGCCCATCTCGAAGGGCGCTTCGGGCACGTTCCAGCCGTAACCACGCGCCTCGCGCAGGCCGTCGCCCAACTGGGCCGCGTACATCAGCAGTTTCTTGGGCACGCAGCCACGCAGCACGCAGGTGCCGCCGACGCGCGCGCCTTCGACGATGGCCACCTTGGCCCCATGCAGCGCCGCGCGGCGCGAGGCCGCCACGCCGCCCGAGCCGGCGCCCAGCGTGATGAGGTCGAAATCATGGGCCATGGGCGGTTGCTCCGTTGCGGTGAAGGGCTGCACTGTCGCACGGCTGGCGCCCCGGCGCGGCCCTCTACACTCGACGCCCCTGCCGGTCGTGCCCCCGCCTTGACGTGAACCGCCCTGACACCCACCCCGCCATCCCTGACCCCGGTGATGCTGCTGCCCGGGCCGCGCGGTTGCGCGCTGCACTGCACCACCATGCCCACCGCTACTACGTGCTCGATGCGCCCGAGGTGCCCGATGCCGAGTACGACCGGCTGTTTGGCGAACTGCAGGCGCTGGAGGCTGCGCATCCCGAGTTGCTGACGCCCGACTCGCCCACCCAGCGCGTGCTGGGCCAGCTGCTGGCGGGCTTTGCGCCGGTGCGGCATGCGGTGGCGATGTTGAGCATCCGCACCGAGACCGACACCGAGGCCAGCGGCGCGATCAACTTCGATGCCCGCGTGCGGCGCGAGCTGGGGCTGGGCGACGAGGCACCGCCGGTGGTGTATGCGGCCGAGCTGAAGTTCGACGGCCTGGCCATCAACCTGCGTTACGAGCAAGGCGTGCTGGTGCAGGCCGCCACGCGGGGGGATGGCGAGACCGGCGAAGACGTCACCCAGAACATCCGCACCATCGGCCAGATCCCGTTGCGCCTGCAGGGCAGCGCGCCGCCGGTGCTGGAGGTGCGCGGCGAGGTGTTCATGCGGCGCGACCAATTCGAGCGGCTCAATGAACGCCAGCGCGAACGCGGCGACAAGACCTTCGTCAACCCGCGCAATGCGGCCGCCGGTGCGGTGCGCCAGCTCGATCCGGCGATCGCAGCACGGCGCCCGCTGAGTTTCTTTGCCTACGGCCTGGGCGAGGTGCAGGGCTGGGCCCAGCCCGACACCCACAGCGCCACGCTGGATGCCATCGAGGCCTTCGGCCTGCCGGTGTGCGCCGACCGCACCGTGGCCAACGGTGCCGACGGACTGGTGGCCTTTCATCGGGCGATCGGCGCGGCGCGCGACGCGCTGCCCTTCGACATCGACGGCGTGGTCTACAAGGTCAACAGCCTGGCGCTGCAGCAGCGGCTGGGCTTCGTCACCCGCGAGCCACGCTGGGCGGTGGCCCACAAGTACCCGGCGCAGGAGCAGATGACCACGCTGGAGCGCATCGAAATCCAGGTCGGCCGCACCGGCAAGCTCACGCCGGTGGCCAAGCTGGCGCCGGTGTTCGTGGGTGGCACCACGGTGAGCAATGCCACGCTGCACAACCTGTTCGAGCTGCGGCGCAAGGGCGTGCGGGTGGGCGATACGGTGATCGTGCGCCGCGCCGGCGACGTGATCCCCGAGGTGGTGGGCCGGGTGCCGGGGCCGCGCGCCGGCTACGTGCCCAACTTCCGCATGCCGCGTATCTGCCCGGTGTGCGGCAGCGCGGCGCGGCGCGAGCTTGGTGGCATGGACTACCGCTGCACCGGCGGCCTGTTCTGCGGCGCGCAGCGCAAGCAGGCGATGCTGCACTTTGCCGGCCGCCGCGCGATGGACATCGAGGGCCTGGGCGACAAGCTGGTCGACCAACTCGTCGACAGTGGCCTGATCCGCACCTTGCCCGAGCTGTACACGCTGGGCGTGGCCAAGTTGTCGGCACTCGACCGCATGGGCGAGAAGAGCGCGGCCAACCTGGTGGCCGGGCTGGAGAAGAGCAAGCAGGCCACGCTGCCGCGCTTTCTCTACGCGCTGGGCATCCGCCAGGTGGGTGAGACCACCGCCAAGGACCTGGCGAAGCATTTCGGGTCGCTGGACCGCATCATGGACGCCAGCGTCGAGCAACTGCTGCAGGTGCCCGATGTCGGCCCGATCGTCGCGCAAAGCATTCGCACCTTCTTCGACCAGCCGCACAACCGCGAGGTGGTGGAACAGCTGCGCGCGGCCGGCATTCATTGGGCCGAAGGCGAGGGTGCGGTCGACAGCGCCGCACCGCAGCCGCTGGCCGGCAAGACGCTGGTGCTGACCGGCACCCTGCCCACGCTGAGCCGCGACGAGGCCAAGGCGCTGATCGAGGCCGCCGGTGGCAAGGCGGCGGGCTCGGTGTCGAAGAAGACCAGCTTCGTCGTGGCCGGCGAAGAAGCCGGCAGCAAGCTCGACAAGGCGCGGGAGCTGGGCGTGCCGGTGCTCGACGAGGCGGGCCTGCGGGCGTTGCTGGCGGCACCGTCAGGCGGTGCCGCAACCGAGATGACCGCCAGTGACTGAGTGCGGCTCTCTCCCAATTCGCGACGGGCAGACATCGGCTCGTTGCGGACGTTGCGACGGTCAGCTCCATCGCCGTCAAGTTCCGCTGCGGCCGGGCCGAGGCCGCGGGGCCGTTCAGGGCTTGGCAC
>Ga0155495_1056_pt1 | contig 26475 bp, 30 predicted proteins | sample RifCSPhighO2_12_FD_107153 | JGI IMG/M metagenome (GOLD analysis project Ga0155495, IMG submission 107153) | Burkholderiales bacterium RIFCSPHIGHO2_12_FULL_69_20
CACCTTGCGCCCAGGCCGAGCGCGCGCAGCTGGGCTGCTGGCGCAGCACGGCGGGTGCGCTGCCCCTGCTGGAGCGCCTGGACCGCCCGGTGGTGATCACGCTGGCCGATGCCACCGGCCGCGTGGCGCATGTGCGCCTCACCGGGCTGACCGCCGCCGGGGCGGTGCTGGCGGCCGGCGAGCGGCACTGGACGATGCCGCTGGCGCAGCTGGCGGCGCGCTGGCGCGGCGAGATGGTCACCTTCTGGCGCCAACCAGCGGGGTATGAGCAGGCACTGGCGCCGGGCACACGCGGGCCGGCCGTGGCGGCGCTGGCCGCAGGCTTGGCGCGCCACGGCGGCCAGGCTGCGCCTTCCGCCGCCGACCGCTACGACGCCGCCTTGCTGCAGCAGGTGGCCGGCTTCCAGCTGGACGCGGGCCTCAAGCCCGACGGGCTGGCCGGTCCCACCACCTTCATGTTGCTGAACCGGGCGCTCGGGCTCAACGAGCCGCGCCTGACACGGGAGTAGCCGCTCGATGTCCTACATCCTCGATGCGCTGCGGCGCGCCGATGCCGAACGCCAACGTGGCGGTGTGCCCGATCTGCATGCACAACCCGCCGCCGGTACCACCGCGTCGGCGCAGGCCGGCGCCGCGGCCGAGCGGTCGACCCTGCAGGGGCGTGGCGCACTGCTGGTGATGGTGGTTGGCGGGGTGGTGCTGGCCGTGGCGGCGGCGTGGTGGCTGGGCCGCGCATCGCCGCGCGAACCGGTGCCGGTGGTCGCCCCTGTCAGCGTGCCATCCGCCCCGGCATTGCCAGCCCGGGCCCCCGACCGGCCGACCGTGGCGCCGGCGGCGCTGCCACCCGCGCCCGCAGCGCCGCTGGCCGCCGGGCCGGCGCCGGCAGCCTTGCCTGCGCTGAAGGCCGCTCCACCGGTGGCGCCGCCGCCAGCCACCGCGCCCGCCCGGGCAGCGCCCGCGGCAAGCATCATGGCCGCATCGGCACCCGACCTGGTGATCCGTTGGGCCGCGCTGCCCGACGCCACCCGCAGCAGCCTGCCCGCGCTGGCCTGGTCGGGTGGTGTGTATGCCGACCAGCCGGCGCAGCGGCTGGTGGTGGTCAACGGCCAGGTGGCGCGCGAGGGCGATGAACTGGCCCCTGGCTTGCGCTTGGAGCGAATCCAGCCCAAGTCGGTGGTGGTGCGCTGGCGCGGCCAGCGCATCGAGCTGCCGATGTAGGTGCGCACGCTCGGCGCGGCCGCCTGCGCCGCCGCAGGCCGCTGGCGCGGCATTGCGGGGGCGCTGGGCTTGGGGTTAGCGCGCAAGGGGCGCGGTCCCGGCATCGTCAAGAATCCGCCCATCAGCCCCCGAGGAGATCCTGCATGCATTACTTCGTCACCGGCGCCACCGGCTTCATCGGCAAGCGCCTTGTCAAGACCCTGCTGGCGCGGCGCGGCAGCACGGTGCACTTTCTGGTGCGCCCGGGCAGCGAGGGTAAATTGGCCGACCTGTACAGCTACTGGGGCGTCAGCAAGGCCCGGGCGGTGGCGGTCAGCGGCGACCTCACCGCCAAGAAGCTGGGCGTGAGCAGCGACGACATCAAGGCGCTGAAGGGCAAGATCGACGGCATCTACCACCTGGCCGCGGTCTACGACCTGAGCGCCGATGAAGACAGCCAGGTGCGCGTCAACATCGAAGGCACGCGCAACATGGTCGAGTTTGCCAAGGCCGTCGACGCCGCGCATGTGCACCATGTGTCGTCAATCGCCGCGGCCGGCCTCTACGAAGGCGTGTTCCGCGAAGACATGTTCGAAGAGGCCGAGGGCCTGGACCACCCGTACTTCATGACCAAGCACGAGAGCGAGAAAATCGTGCGCAAGGAGTGCAAGGTGCCGTGGACGGTGTACCGCCCGGCGATGGTGGTGGGTGATTCGGCCACCGGCGAGATGGACAAGATCGACGGGCCGTACTACTTCTTCAAGCTGATCCAGCGCATGCGGCAACTGCTGCCGCCGTGGATGCCGTCGATGGGGCTGGAAGGCGGGCGCATCAACATCGTGCCGGTCGACTTCGTCGTCAAGGCACTCGACCACATCTCGCACAGCAAGCATGCCGCGGCGGGCACCTGCTTCCACCTGGTCGACCCGGTGGGCTACCGCGTGGGCGACGTGCTCGACATCTTCGCCAAGGCCGCGCATGCGCCGAAGATGAACGTCTTCGTCAACGCCGCGCTGCTGGGCTTCATCCCGCGCAGCGTGAAGAAGGGCCTGATGGCGCTGGCGCCGGTGCGCCGCGTCTACCACGCGGTGATGAAGGACCTGGGCCTGCCCGAGGACATGTTCACCTTCATCAACTACCCCACGCGCTTCGACTGCCGCGAGACGATGGAGGCGCTCAAGGGCAGTGGCGTGGCCTGTCCCAACCTCAACGATTACGCCTGGCGGCTGTGGGACTACTGGGAGCGCCACCTCGACCCCGACCTGTTCATCGACCGCAGCTTGAAGGGCAGCGTGGGCGGCAAGGTGGTGCTGATCACCGGCGGCTCGTCGGGCATCGGCCTGGCCGCGGCGTGCAAGTTTGCCGAGGCGGGTGCCATCACCATCATCTGCGCGCGGGGTGAAGACAAGCTCAAGGAGGCGGTGGCCGAGATCCACGCCCACGTCAAGGCCAAGGGCGGCAAGGACGCGCAGGTCTTCAGTTATTCGGTCGACATCGCCGACGAGGCCGGCTGCGCCGAACTGTGCAGGACGCTGGAGGAGCAGCACGGCGGCGTCGACTTCCTGATCAACAACGCCGGCCGCTCGATCCGCCGCGCGATCGAAAACAGCTACGACCGCTTCCACGACTTCGAGCGCACGATGAGCCTGAACTACTTCGGCTGCCTGCGCGTCACCATGGGCCTGCTGCCGGGCATGGTCAAGAAGCGCCGCGGCCACGTGGTCAACATCAGCTCGATCGGCGTATTGACCAACGCGCCGCGCTTCAGTGCCTACGTGGCCAGCAAGGCCGCGCTGGACGCCTGGACCCGCTGCGCCAGCAGCGAGTTTGCCGACCAGGGCGTGAGCTTCACCACCATCAACATGCCGCTGGTGCGCACGCCGATGATCGCGCCGACGCAGATCTACAAGAACGTGCCGACGCTGGCGCCCGAGGAGGCCGCCGACATGATCGCCCAGGCCTGCGTCTACAAACCGGTGCGGGTGGCGACCAGGCTGGGCATCGCCGGCCAGATGCTGCATGCGGTGGCGCCGCGGGTGGCGCAGATCGTGATGAACACCACCTTCCGCATGTTCCCCGACAGCGACGCGGCGAAGGGCGGTGTGGGGGGTAAAGGCGACAAGCCCAAGCTGTCGCCCGAGGCCATCGCGCTGCAGCAGATGATGCGCGGCATCCACTTCTGAAGCCGGTTCGTCGGCCCATGCGAAGAGGCCCCGCGGGGCCTCTTCGTCATTCGGCAGCCGGGTGGCCGGATCAGTAGTCGGCCACCTTCAGCACCAGCTTGCCGAAGTTCTCGCCCGAGAACAGCTTGTTCAGCGTGTTGGGGAAGGCGGCCACGCCGCCCTCGATCACGTCTTCGCGGCTGACCATGCGGCCGTCCTTCAGGTAACCGGCCATCTCGGCGATGGCCTGCGGGTAGCGGTCGGCGTAATCGAACACGACGATGCCTTCCATGCGCGCGCGGTTGACCAGCAGCGACAGGTAGTTCTTCGGCCCGGCCACCGCGCTGGTGGCGTTGTACTGGCTGATGGCGCCGCAGATGATGATGCGGGCCTTCAGGTTGATCTTGGCCAGCACCGTGTCGAGGATCTCGCCGCCCACGTTGTCGAAGTAGATGTCCACGCCCTTGGGGCAGTGCTGGCGCAGGCCTTCGCGCACGGCGTCCCAGCGCGACTTTGTGGAGGACACGCCTTCCGGCGCCTGGGCCTTGTAGTCGATGCAGGCATCGAAGCCCAGCTCCTTGACCACCCAGTCGCACTTGGCCGGCCCGCCGGCGATGCCCACCACGCGGCAGCCCTTGATCTTGGCGATCTGGCCCACGGTCTGGCCCACCGCGCCGGCGGCACCTGAGACCACCACGGTCTCGCCCGCCTTCGGCTGGCCCACGTCCATCAGGCCGAAGTAGCCGGTCATGCCGGGCATGCCCAGCACGTTGAGCCACTGCGGCACGCTGCCCAGGCGCAGGTCGATCTTGGCCAGGCCGCTGCGCGCCACCTGCTCGGCCGGCACCGTCCAGTAGTTCTGCACGCCGGGGATGCCGCTGACCGCGTCGCCCACCGCAAAGCCGGGATGGCGCGAGGCCACCACCGTGCCGATGCCGCCGGCGCGCATCACCTCGCCGATGCCCACCGGCGCGATGTAGCTGCGGCCTTCGTTCATCCAGCCGCGCATCGCCGGGTCGAGCGACAGCGCCAGCACCTTGACCAGCACGCCGCCCTCAGCGGGCTCGGCCACCGCCTCTTCGGTGAGTTGCCAGTCGCCGGCCTTGGGCAGGCCCACGGGCCGGGCAGCCAGGCGCACCTGTTGGTTGATCAGCTTGGTGAGGGTGGTGGGCATGGGGGCGTCTCCGCAGGGATGGGTTTCAGGGGCCGCGCATGGTAGCCGCGCGCCGCAACGGGGGACCGTCGCGTGCGGGACGCATCCCGAGCCGGGCGCGGCCGGGCAGGCCGTATCAAGGTGCCGGCACGAGGCGCACCACGGTGTACTGGCCGTTGATCTTCTCGGCGTCGAAGCGCACCTTGGCGCCTTCGGCCAGGCCGTCCAGCAGTTTGGGATCGGCCACGCGGAAGACCATCGTCATCGGCGGCATGTCCAGGTTCTTGATCTCGCCGTGGCGCAGCGTGACCTTGCCTTGCGCGCGGTCGACCTTGCGCACCTCGGCCTCGGTGGTCTGGGCCTGGGCCAGGCCGGTCAACAGGGCGCCGGACAGGCCGGCCAGCGCGAGCAGCTTGCGGAAGAGGGCGTTCATGGTGGGTTCCTTCAGTACGAGGTGAGTGCGGGGTGAGTGCAAGGTGAGTGCGATGTCAGTGGGAAGAATGGCCGCCGGCAGGCTTGCGGGCCTGCCAGCGCACCGGGTTGCCGGCTGTTGGCGACGGCGGCGCCGGGTTGGTGGGTGCAGTGTGCGGCGACCGCGCGGCACCGGCTGCCGTGGGCGCCTGGGCCGGTGCCGACACCTCGCCCGTCCACTCGCGGGCGATGGTGCCGGCGGGGTGGGTGTACCAGCCGGGGTCGCGGTAGTCGCCGGCGGCCAGCCCTTCGCGCACCTTCAGCACGCTGAACATGCCGCCCATCTCCAGCGGGCCCATCGGCCCCTGGCCGGTCATCATCGGCAGTGTGTTGTCGGGCAGCGGCATCTCCATCTCGCCCATGTCGGCCATGCCACGCTCGCCCATCACCATGTAATCGGGCACCAGCTTGCGGATCTTGTCGACCAGACCGCGGTGGTCCACGCCGATCATCGTGGGCACGCCGTGGCCCATGGCGTTCATCGTGTGGTGGCTCTTGTGGCAGTGGAAGGCCCAGTCGCCGGGCTCGCTGGCGACGAACTCCACCGCCCGCATCTGGCCCACGGCGATGTCGGTGGTCACCTCGGGCCAGCGCGATGCGGGCGGGGTCCAGCCACCATCGGTGCCGGCCACCTCGAACTCGTGGCCGTGCAGGTGGATCGGGTGGTTGGTCATCGTCAGGTTGCCCACGCGGATGCGCACCCGGTCGCCGCGGCGCGCCACCAGCGGGTCGATCGCCGGAAAGACGCGGCTGTTCCAGCACCACAGGTTGAAGTCGAGCATGGTGTTGACCTGCGGCACCGCGCTGCCCGGCGTGATGTCGAAGGCGTTGAGCAGAAAGCAGTAATCGCGGTCCACCTCGGCATAACCCGGCGTGCGGTTGGGCTGCTTCGGGTGGGTGATCCAGAAGCCCATCATGCCCATCGCCATCTGCACCATCTCGTCGGCATGTGGGTGGTACATGAAGCTGCCGTGGCGCCGCGCCTCGAACTCGTAGACGAAGGTCTTGCCCGGCGCAATCTGCGGCTGGGTGAGGCCGCCCACGCCGTCCATGCCGTTGGGCAGGCGCTGGCCATGCCAGTGCACGGCCGTGTGCTCGGGCAGGCGGTTGGTGACGAAGAGGCGCAGCCGGTCGCCTTCGACCACCTCGATGGTGGGCCCGGGCGAGCTGCCGTTGTAGCCCCACAGCTGTGCCGTCATGCCCGGCGCCAGCTCACGTTGCACCGGCTCGGCCACCAGGTGGAATTCCTTGACGCCGCGGTTCATGCGGAACGGCAGCGTCCAGCCGTTGAGCGTGACCACGGGGCGGTAGGGCGGGCCGGCGGTGGGCGTGCGCGGCGGCGCGGTGGCGGGGCCGGGGTCGGTGGCGATCTCGGGCAGGGCGGCCAGGGCGTGCCGGCCCACGGCGGCCGCGCCGATCAGCGCGCCGGCGGTCAGAAAGTGTCGTCGAGCGGTCATGGTGGATGTCTCGTCAATGGCCGGCGGGTTCGGCGGCGGCTGCGGCGGCGCCGCCGGCCGGCGTGGGGGCCGCGGCGGGCACGCCCTGGATGGCGGCTTGCAGGGCGGCATCGGCCAGCCAGAAGTCGCGTTGTGCTTCGATGGTGGTGATCACCGCGCCCACCTGCGCGCGGGCCTCGGCCAGCAGCTCGAACACGCCCACCAGCATGCCGTTGTAGTTGAGCAGCATCTCGTCGGCGATGGTCTGGCGCAGTGGCAGCAGCGTGCCGCGCGCCTGCTGCGCCAGGTCGAAGGCGCTGCGGTAGCCGGCGTAGCGCTCACGCAGCAGCGAAGCCGCCTCGCGCTGGGCCTGCGCCAGCCGGTTGAAGGCGATCAGCTGGCGGGCGTCGAGCTTGGCGCGTTTGGCCGCGCCGGCGTCCAGCACCGGCAGGCTCAACTCCAGCTCGGTGCCACGCGCACGTTCGTCGCCCGAGCGGCTGCGGATCAGGCTGGCCTCGATATCGACCACGCTGGCCAGCCCGCCGCCGGCGCTGCCTTCGGCCAGCCGCGCGTCCAGCTCGCGCCGGGCCAGTGCCAGATCGATGCGCTGGGTGCTGGCGATGCGGGTCACCTCGGCGGCATCACGCGGCTGGGCCGGCAGCGCGGGCAGGCGCTCGGGCAATTGCAGGCGCAGTGCCTGCTCGCTGTCCAGGCCCAGCAGGCGCACCAGCGCCTCGCGCTCGGCCACCTCGGCCTGCACCGCCTGCGCCAACCGCGCCACCGCATCGGCCTGGAAGGCCTGTTCGCGCGCGCGCCGAAGCCGGTTGAAGTTGCCCACCGATTGCATGCGCCGGGCCAGTTCGGCACTGGCATCGGCGGCCTCGCGCACCTGCTCGTGGTAGCCCAGCAGCTCGCGGGCGGCAACCGCGCGCAGCCACTGCTGGCGCACCGCCTGGCCGTGGGCCAGCACCTGCTGCGCCAGCGCCAGGCGCCGGGCGTCGCCCTGCCAGTCGGCGGCGCGGGCGCGGGCCGGCCACAGCAGCAGATCGGTCAGGCCCAGGCCCAGGCTGCGGGTCAGTTCGGTCTCGCCGCCGTGCACCATGCGTTCCCAGGTCAGGCGCAGGTCGGCGGGCCGCGCCGCTGCGGCGCCGGCGATGTCGGCGGCCCAGGCTTCGGCCAGCAGCGCCTGCAACGCCGGGCTTTGCAGCAGGGCCAGGCGCTGCGCGGCGTCGGCATCCAGCGGCTGCGCCAGCAGGGTGTCGGCGCTGCGGGCGGCTTGCGCGCGCTGGTCGTCGTCGCGCTGCAGCGTCAGTGCATCCTGCTGTGCGCCCAGTTGCTGGCGGGTGGTGGCCAGCGTGTGATCGGGTTGCACCGTGGCGCAGCCGGTGACCAGCATGGTCAGCAGGGGCAGCAGCGCCAGGCCGCGCCGCCCGTCGCGCCATCTGACGAGCCGGAGGTTGCCGCCCGTGGTGCGCGGGCACGGCCGCGGTCGGCCCGGCGCCGGGGCGGGTGGGGTGGGATGCTGGCTCATCGGCCCACCCCGCTGGCCGGTCGTGAGGCGGCCGCTGCCGCGGGCGCCGCGGGGCTGTTGCCGCGCACATGGCCGGCATGACCGCCCAGTTGCTGCACCAGCCGGTTGCTGTCGCGCCACGGGGTGATGCGGGGGTCGCTGGCAGGCGCCGCGGGCATCACGGCGCGGTAGCCGAGGTGGGGTGGCGCCAGTGGTGGGGCGTCGGGCGTGGCAGCCTGGGCGACCAGGGGCAGCGCCAGCGCAAGGGCCGGCAACAAGTCGCCGGCGCCACGGCGGCGCGGGCGGGCAAGGGCATGCGGACAAGGCATGGGCTTTTGACTCCGATTCAGGAAACCGTGGGGCCGGCGTTGCAGCGAGCCCAGCGGCGTGGGCGGCGCCGCACCGCCAGGGGCCGGCAACCGCCGCGTGCGGCGCAGTGCGGCCGGGCCGCAGCGGGCCAGGCGCGCCTGGGTGGCGCTCAGCCCCGTGGGGGCTTGAAGATGCCGTCGGGCGACACCGCGGCGCTGGGGCCCGATGGCGTCGCGACCCGGCCACTTGCTGCCGGCAACGGCAGTTCCTGGGTGACATACACCGGGCCCGCCAGCGCCGCGTGGCACAGATCACAGGCGCTGCAGTTGGAGGCGGGCTCGTCGTTGTCAGTCACATCGGCCCCATCGGCCATGTTGACCGCATCGGCTGCACCGTTGGTGCTGGCGGCGTCGGCCGCCACCGTGTGATGCAGGGCCTGGCTGTCGACGGCCACGTGCCCGACACCGGCGTGGCACGGCATCGCGGCCATCGGCGCCCCCGCCGAATGGGCCGAGTGCTGGGCCGCGCCCATCAACTCTTGTGACAGCGCCCGCAGCGGCATCAAAGCGATCAACACCCACAGCAGCGCCAGCATGGCCACGCCCGGGCGCCGGGGCGGGCGCACCAGATCAGCGGCGGTAGGGCGGGACATGGCGGCGAGCATAGTGCAAAGCGCCAGGATGGAGCGCCACAGGGCCGGAAGGTTCCGCGCCGACGATCGCGCTGCCCGGCGGGGCGATCGTCGGCGCGATCTTCCTACAATGATTCGGTGTGCTGCAACGCAGCAACCGACGCCCCACGCAGCACCGCAGCACCGCACCGACGTACCCAAGCACCAGAGGACCTGCCATGAGCGCACCGACCCCGGCCGACCACGACCTCACCCACATCACGCCGCGCGACCAGGCCGAGATCCTGGCCCAGGCGCTGCCCTACATCCGCAAGTTCCACGGCAAGACGCTGGTGATCAAGTACGGCGGCAATGCGATGACCGACCCCGCGCTGCAGCAGGACTTTGCCGAGGACATCGTGCTGCTCAAGCTGGTGGGCATGAACCCGATCGTGGTGCACGGCGGCGGGCCGCAGATCGACGAGGCGCTGGCCAAGGTCGGCAAGAAGGGCAGCTTCGTGCAAGGCATGCGCGTCACCGACGAGGAGACCATGGAGGTGGTCGAGTGGGTGCTGGCCGGCCAGGTGCAGCAAGACATCGTCGGCCTGATCAACGCCGCCGGCGGCAAGGCCGTGGGCCTGACCGGGCGCGACGGCGGCCTGATCCGCGCGCGCAAGCTGAAGATGGTGGACCGCGACGATCCCACCAAGGAGCACGACGTGGGCCAGGTCGGCGAGATCGAGTCGATCGACCCCAGCGTGGTCAAGGCGCTGCAGGACGATGCCTTCATTCCGGTGATCAGCCCGATCGGCTTCGGCCAGGACAACGAGAGCTACAACATCAACGCCGACGTGGTGGCCGCCAAGCTGGCCACCGTGCTGAAGGCCGAGAAGCTGCTGATGCTGACCAACATCGCGGGCGTGCTCGACAAATCGGGCACGCTGCTGACCGACCTGACCGCGCGTCGCATCGACGAGCTGTTTGCCGACGGCACCATCAGCGGCGGCATGCTGCCCAAGATCGCCGGCGCGCTGGATGCCGCCAAGAGCGGCGTCAACGCGGTGCACATCATCGACGGCCGCGTGCCGCACGCGATGCTGCTGGAGATCCTGACCGATCAGGCCTACGGCACGATGATCCGCAGCCACTAGACCCACCCCCGTAGCGGCTTCGCCGCTCCCCCTCAAGGGGGCGACCCCAGCGGGCCGGCGAAGCCGGTCCCGCGGCGTCTGCTTGCATGGGTCCCGGCATTCGGATTTTCGTGCAAAAATGAAGTGGTACTTCACGATTGCAAAATGCCATGACCTTTCCTCGCCACCTGTCCGCTGCGTTGTTGCAGCGCGCCAGCCAGTACCCGGTGGTCACGGTCACCGGGCCGCGGCAGGCGGGCAAGACCACGTTGTGCCGCGCGAGTTTTCCGCAGCTGCCCTACGTCAACCTCGAACGGCCCGATCTGCGTGAGTTTGCGCAGGCCGATCCGCAGGGGTTCTTGGCGCGCTACCGCGACGGCGCGGTGTTCGACGAGGTGCAGCGGGTGCCGGCCCTGCTGTCGTGGATCCAGGTCGAGGTGGATCAACGCCCGCGACCGGGCGCCTTCATCCTGACGGGCAGCCACAACTTTGCGCTAATGGCCGCCGTTACCCAAAGCCTGGCCGGCCGCACCGCGTTGCTGAACCTGCTGCCGCTGTCGATCAACGAGCTGCGCGACGCGGGCCTGCAACTGGGCACCGATGAGCTGATCCAGCGCGGCGGCTACCCACGCATCCATGCCGATGGGCTGGATGCGGCGGTGGCGTTGGGCGACTACTTCGCCACCTATGTCGAACGCGACCTGCGCCAGCTGATCGAGCTGCGCAACCTCGACCCGTTCCGCCGCTTCGTGCGGCTGTGTGCGGGCCGGGCTGGGCAGATCCTCAACCTCGCCAGCCTGGCCGGTGACGTGGGCGTGTCGGGCCACACCGCACGGGCCTGGTTGGGCCTGCTGGAGGCCAGCTTCGTCGTGCGCCTGCTGCCGCCCTGGTTTGCCAACATCGGCAAGCGGTTGGTGAAGGCGCCCAAGCTGTACTTCTGCGACGTGGGGCTGGCGGCGTGGCTGCTGGGTATCACCGAAGTGGCGCAGGTGGCCACGCACCCGCTGCGGGGTGCGCTGTTCGAGAACCTGGTGGTGATGGAGTTCGTCAAGCACGCGCTGCACCACGGCGAGCCGGCGCGCCTGCACTACTGGCGCGACAGCAGCGGGCTGGAGGTGGACCTGGTGGTGGAGAACGGCGTGCCGCCCGGGCAACTGGGGCTGGTGGAGGTCAAGTCGGGACAGACTTTTCAGCCCGAACACCTGCAGGCGATGCGCCGGGTGGCGGCCTTGCTGGCCGAGCGCCGCGGCCCCACCGTTGCCCGGCAGATGTTGGTCAACGGCGGCGCCGAACACTGGCGGCGTGAGGGCGTCGAGGTGGTGGGTCTGCACGCCACCGCCACCGGAGCCGTCGCATGATCCGCATGTCGCCTCGCACCGTCTGGCTGTTTGACCTGGACAACACGCTGCACGACGCCGGTGCGTTCGTATTCCCCGAGCTGCGGCAATCGATGCGCAGCTATGTGCAGGAGGCGCTGCAGGTCGACGCCGACGAGGCGATACGGCTGAACCATCACTACTGGCACCGCTACGGCGCCACGCTGCTGGGCCTGATGCGCCACCACGGGGTGAAGCCTGCGCACTTCCTGCATGACACGCACCGCCTGCCGGGGCTGGAGCAGCAGGTGAGCGGGCATCGCCATGATGTCGAGGCGCTGGCCCGCCTGCCCGGGCGCAAGTACATCCTCACCAACGCACCACGCGCCTACGCACTTCGGGTGTTGGGTCTGCTGGGCATCCTGCGCCTGTTCGATGGCGTGATCGCCATCGAGGACATGACCATGTTTGGCCACCTGCGGCCCAAGCCCGATGCACGCATGCTGCAGCGCATGGCCGTCAAGCTGGGGGTGCCGGCGCAGCGCTGCGTGCTGGTGGAAGACACGCTGGTGCACCAGAAGGCCGCGCGCAGCGTGGGCATGGGCACGGTGTGGATGCAGCGCTTCGCGCGGCGTGGTGACCACGGCGGGCCCACGGTGGCGCGCTGGTCGATGCGGCCGGCCTACGTCGATCGCACCGTCACGGCGCTCAGGCAGCTGATGCGCTGAGCGCGACCGCTGGCAGTCCGATCGACGAGTCTGCGCGACCGGCCCGTCGGTGTTTACCTGCAGGCGGGCGCTGCAAGGCGCTGTGCCAGAATCATTCGAGACCCCCCAGGCCCGTACGAGAGCACCCCGCCGCGATGTCCGATTTTCCCGATCCATCCGGCGACGACGCTGCCCTGGCCCTGGCCGGCCTGCCCCCCTCGACCGCGACGCTGGCCCGCATCATCCCGGATACCACCGCCCGCAAGCGCCCGCGCCCGGGTGAGCGACGGGTGCAGATCCTGCAGACCCTGGCCTCGATGCTGGAGCAGCCGGGCGCCGACCGCATCACCACCGCCGCGCTGGCCGCGCGGCTGCAGGTCAGCGAGGCCGCGCTCTACCGCCACTTCGCCAGCAAGGCGCAGATGTTCGAGGGCCTGATCGAGTTCATCGAGTCCAGCGTGTTCACCCTGGTCAACCAGATCACCGAGCGCGAGAGCGCCGGCACGGTGCAGGCCCAGCGCATCGTGGTGATGCTGCTGCAGTTCGGCGAGAAGAACCCCGGCATGGTGCGGGTGATGGTGGGTGATGCGCTGGTGTTCGAGCACGAACGCCTGATTACCCGCATGAACCAGTTCTTCGACCGGCTGGAGGGCCAGTTGCGGCAAAGCCTGCGCAGCGCGGCCGACGCCAACGGCTCGATGACGCCCACGGTGGATGCCAACGCGCTGGCCTCGGGCCTCACCGCGTTGATGGTGGGCCGGCTGCAGCGTTATGCGCGTTCGGGCTTCAAGCGCCAGCCCACCGAGCACCTGGATGCCCTGCTGCTGCGCCTGACGGCGTGATGCGCGGGGAGGGTGTGCCGGCTGCTGTGCCGGCTGCGGTGGCGGGTGTCGTGGCCGGTGAGTCGGCCGCCGTGGCCACCGCCTGGTTCGAGTTGCCCGGCGGTGCCGCCCGCTTGCAACTGTGGCCGCAGAAGGCCGCCTTCGACCCCGCGCTCGGCCTGCTGCTGGTGGCCGATGCACACCTGGGCAAGGCGGTGTCGTTCCGCCGGCTGGGCGTGCCGGTGCCCGAGGCCACCACCGACGAGGCGCTGGCCCGGCTCGACGGGCTGATCGCGGCCACCGGCGCACGCGGCATCGTCTTCCTGGGCGACCTGCTGCATTCGGCGCGCAGCCACGCGGCGGGCACGATGGCCGCGCTGCGCGCCTGGCGCGGGCGTCATGCCGAACTGAGCCTGACGCTGGTGCGCGGCAACCACGACCAGCATGCCGGCGATCCACCCGCCGAGCTGGAGGTGGACGTGGTCGATGGCCCGCTGCGCCGCGGCCCGTGGATGCTGGTGCACGCCCCCGACGAAGCGCCACCCGCCGCCGCCGGCAGCTATGCGCTGGCCGGGCATGTGCATCCCTGTGTGGTGCTGGGCGGGCGGGGTGGCGATCGGCTGCGCCTGCCGTGCTTTCACTTTGGTGCCGCGGTGGGCGTGCTGCCGGCCTTCGGGCCATTCACCGGCATGCATGCACTGCCGGCCGGGCCGGAAGTGCGGCGTTACGCCATCGCCGGCGATTCGGTGCAGGCCCTGCCGGTCAGGGACTGAAGCGGGCGCCTTTCGCCGGCAGGCGCCTGCGGTCGGCGCGCGTCGTTCAGTACGTGTCGGCGCGGTGGCGCTGGCTACACTTCGCCGCATGCCGTCCACGTCACTCGACTCCTTTCTCGCCCGCGCCGAACACCTGCTGAAGCGGCTGGAGCGCATCCTGCCGCATGCGCTGAGCGCGCCCGACTGGGAGGCGTCCATCGCCTTCCGCTACCGCAAGCGCGGCGCATCGGGGCTGCTGCAGCCGGTACGCGCGGTGGCGCCGATCGCGCTGAGCGACTTGCAGGAGGTGGACGGCCAGAAGGACAGGCTGGTGCGCAACACCGCGCAGTTCGTGGCCGGCCTGCCAGCCAACAATGTGTTGCTGACCGGCGCCCGCGGCACCGGCAAAAGCTCGCTGATCAAGGCCTGCCTGAATGAATTTGCGCCCCAGGGCCTGCGCTTGATCGAGGTCGACAAGGCCGACCTGGTCGACCTGCCCGACCTGGTCGATCTGGTGGCCGAGCGGCCCGAGCGCTTCATCGTGTTCTGCGACGACCTGAGCTTCGACGAGGGCGAGCCCGGCTACAAGGCGCTCAAGAGCATCCTCGACGGCAGCATCGCGGCGGCCAGCGACAACCTGCTGATCTACGCCACCAGCAACCGCCGCCACCTGCTGCCCGAATACATGAAGGAGAACCTCTCCTACACCCACACCGACGACGGCGAGGTGCATCCCGGCGAGGTGGTGGAGGAAAAGATCTCGCTGAGTGAGCGCTTCGGCCTGTGGATCAGCTTCTACCCGTTCAGCCAGCCCGAGTACCTGAGCATCGTGGCGCAGTGGCTGCGGCATTTCGGCGTGGCCGAGGACGTGATCGTCAGCGCGCGCCAGCCGTCGCTGGTCTGGGCGCTGGAGCGGGGCTCACGCTCGGGCCGGGTGGCCTACCAGTTCGCGCGCGACTGGGCCGGGCGCGACCATGGCGCCGATGTGGCGCCGGCCGTGGTGGCTGCCTATGCCGCGCCCGACGGCCTCGACCGTGTCTGAGGCGGGTCAGCGCTTCACCTCGGTCGATGGCATCGCCCGCGGCGAGCGGCCGGTCACTGATGTGGCCGTGGGCGTGCTGATCGAGCGCGACGCGGCGGGCATCGAAGGCCGCTTCCTGCTGACCAGCCGGCCCGAGGGCAAGGTGTATGCGGGCTACTGGGAGTTCCCCGGCGGCAAGTTCGAGCCCGGCGAGACCCTCGATCAGGCCCTGCGGCGCGAACTGCACGAAGAGCTGGGCATCACCATCGGCGCGGTGTTTGCCTGGCAGCAGGAAGTGTTCGACTACCCGCATGCCCGGGTGCGGCTGCACTTCTGCAAGGTCTACGACTGGACCGGCGACTTCGAAATGCGCGAAGCCCAGCAGATGGCCTGGAGCGGCCTGCCGGTGGTGGTGGCGCCGGTGCTGCCGGGCACGCTGCCGGTGCTGCGCTGGTTTGCCGCCGAGCGCGGCCATGCCGGCGCGCTGGTGGTTGGCGAGGCGGTGGACCATGGCCACTGATCCGCACTGGTCGTTGCCCGGTGGCGTGGCACTGGTCACTGGCGCGGCTGGTGGCATCGGTGCCGCGCTGGCCTTGAACCTGGCGCGACGCGGCATGGCGCTGGCGCTGGTCGACCGCGATGCGGCGGGGCTGCAGGCGGTGGCCGACCAGGCCGCTGCGGTGGGCGTGGCGGTGAGCCGACATGTGATCGACCTGGCCGAGCGCGCGCAGGTCGACGGTGTGCTGCCTGCGGTGCTGGCCGCGCACGGCCGCCTGACGCTGCTGGTCAACAACGCCGGTGTGGCGCTGGGCGGGCGCTTCGAGCAGGTCGACGAGGCGGATTTCGACTGGCTGATGCGCATCAATTTCGACGCCCCGGTGCGGCTCACGCGGGCCTGCCTGCCGGTGCTGGCGCGTGCGCCGGCCGCGCTGGTGGTCAACGTCTCCAGCATCTTCGGCATCGTCGCCCCGCCGGGGCAGACCGCCTACTGCGCCAGCAAGTTCGCGCTGCGCGGCTTTTCCGAATCGCTGCGGCACGAACTGGCGATGGCCGGCTCGCCGGTGCGGCTGATGCTGGTACACCCCGGTGGCGTGCGCACCGGCATCGCCGACAACGCGCGTGTGGCCGTCACGGCCACGGCCGACGAGGTGGCCAGCGAGCAGGCGGCATGGCGCGTCTTGCTGCGCTTGTCGCCCGAGCAGGCGGCCGAGCAGATCGCCCGCGGCATCGTGCGGCGCGCACCGCGTGTGCTGGTGGGTCGCGACGCGGCGCAGGCGGCCTGGCTGCAACGGCTGATGCCGGTGGGCTACTGGGCGGTGATGGCCCGGGACCTGGCCCGCCGCACCGGGCGTGCCGCCTGATTCGGTTGCACCGCGCGCTGCCACCTTTCGAGAGAGATCAACGATGGCCAGTTGGCAAGCCCATGTGGCCGCATTCGTGGTGCGCCGCCGCGTCAAGCCCGTGCTGGGCGACATGACCGACCTGGATCGGGTGCGCAGCGTCTTCGACAAGCCCCTGCCGACGCCGCGCGGCGCGCTGTGGCGTGACGCCGTGGTGGGCGGCGTGCCCGGCGAATGGGTGGAGGCCGCCGATGCCGACCCGCTGGCGGCGCGCACCACCTTGCTCTACCTGCACGGCGGCGGCTTCGTCGGCTGCTCGCCGCTCACCCATCGGCCGCTGACGGCGGCGTTGGCCAAGCAGGGCCTGCGGGTGTTCGTGCCCGACTACCGGCTGGCACCGGCGCATCCGTTTCCGGCCGCCCTCGACGACGTGCGGGCCGTGTGGGCCGCGCTGCGCCAAGCGGCCGATGCCGAGGGTGGCCGCCTGGTGGTGGCTGGCGACAGCGCGGGCGGCAACCTGGCGCTGGCGTTGATGGTGGCGCTGCGGGATGCGGGCGCGGCCTTGCCCGATGCCGCCGCGCTGTTCTCGCCGGCCGCCGACCTGACCGGCGCCAGCCCGTCGATCATGGCCCACCGCGAGCGCGACCCGATGTTCGACGGCCCGGCGTTGGCCCATCTGGCCGATGCCTACCTGGCCGGCGCCGATGCGGCGCAGCCGCTGGCCTCGCCGCTGCTGGCCGACCTGAGCGGCCTGCCGCCACTGCTGCTGCACGTGGGCGCCGACGAGGTGTTGCGCGACGACTCGCTGCGCGTGGCCGTCAAGGCGCGCGCGGCCGGGGTCACCGTGGCGTTGCAGGTGTGGCCGGTGGTGCCACATGTCTGGCAGTTGCTGAGTTGGCTGCCCGAGGCGCGGCACTCGGTGCGCATCGCCGGCCAGCATCTGCGCGAGGCGGTACCGGCCACGGCCGCCCAACCGCAGCACTTCGATCTGCTGATCGTCGGCGCCGGTCTGTCGGGCATCGGCGCGGCGGTGCACCTGCAGCGCCGCTGCCCCGAGCAGCGCTACGCCATCCTCGAATCGCGTGCTGCGATGGGTGGCACCTGGGACCTGTTCCGCTACCCCGGCGTGCGCTCCGATTCGGACATGTACACGCTGGGTTATGCCTTCAAGCCCTGGACCGATCCGCAGGCCATCGCTGATGGGCCTTCGATCCTCAAGTACGTTCAGGAGACGGCGGCCGAGCACGGCGTCGATGCGCAGATCCGTTACGGCCATCGGGTCATCAGCGCCGATTGGTCGTCGGCCGATGCCTGCTGGCAGGTGGAGGTCGAGCAACAGCCTGGCGGCCAGCGGTTGCGGCTGACCAGCCGCTTCCTCAACCTGTGCAGCGGTTACTACCGCTATGCGCAGGGGCATCGCCCGGTCTGGGAGGGGGAGCCGGATTTCCGCGGCACGCTGGTGCATCCGCAGCAGTGGCCCGAGGGCCTGGATTACGCAGGCAAGCAGGTGGTGGTGATCGGCAGCGGCGCCACCGCCGTCACGCTGGTGCCGGCAATGGCCCAGACCGCGGCCCGGGTGACGATGCTGCAGCGATCGCCCACCTACGTGGTGCCGTTGCCGGCGCAAGACCGGCTGGCCGAATGGCTCAAGCAGCGCTTGCCGCCGATGATGGCCTACCGACTGGTGCGGCTGAAGAACATCACGCTGGGCATGCTGTTCTTCAAGTTCGCCCGGCGCTGGCCCGACAAGGCGCGCGCGCGGCTGCTGGGCCTGGTGCGCCAGCAACTGGGCCCTGGGCATGACGTGGCCCGCGACTTCACACCGCGCTACAACCCCTGGGACCAACGGGTGTGCGCCGTGCCCGATGGTGACCTGTTCAAGGCCATCAAGTCGGGGCGTGCGGCGGTGGTGACCGACCAGATTCAGCGTTTCACCGCGTCCGGCATCCGGCTGGCCTCGGGGCGCGAGTTGCCGGCCGACATCGTGATCACCGCCACCGGGCTGCAGCTCAACCTGCTGGGCGACGTGCAGTTCCGCGTCGACGGCCAGGCCTGCGACTTCAGCCAGAAGCTGGCCTACAAGGGCATGATGCTCAGCGGCGTGCCCAACCTGATCTACACCTTCGGCTACACCAACGCCTCGTGGACGCTGAAGGCCGACCTGACCGCCGACTACCTGTGCCGCTTGATGGTGCACCTGCAGCGCCACGGTCTGGCGGCGGCCACGCCGCGCCACGATGCCGGCGTGCCGCCTTTGCCCTTCCTCGATTTCTCGTCGGGCTACGTGCAGCGCGGCCTGGCCATGCTGCCCAAGCAGGGCGACCGCAAGCCCTGGCGGCTGTACCAGAACTACCTGCTCGACCTGTTGACGCTGCGCTTCGGCCGGCTGGCCGACGGCACGCTGCAGATGACGCCGGCGGGCACGCCGGTGGCGCGCGATCCGGTGGCGGCACCGCCGGGCTGATCGCGCAGCGCCAGCGCGCAGGGGCTGGCGTCGGTGGGCTTGACCTGGGTCGATGGCTGCCCTAAAGTGATATCACTTTGACATCATCCGGAGACCTTGATGAACAAGAACGCAGCGTCCGAACGACCGGCCAACGCCACCGGCGGCTGGCCCTGGGTGGCGGCGGGGCTGGTGCTGGCGGCGGTGGCGGCGCTGCTGCTGATCGGCCGGCCGCAGCCGGCCACGGCGCTGATTGCGGTGCCGCTGCTGCTGGCCACGGCCTTCTGCTGGGCCGGGCTGTACGTGCTGCAACCCAACCAGGCGGCGCTGCTGATGTTCTTCGGCCGCTACCAGGGCACCGACCGCGGCGAGGGGCTGCGCTGGGCCAACCCGTTCAACAACACCCGCAAGATCTCGGTGCGGGCGCACAACTTCAACAGCGACAAGCTCAAGGTCAACGACCTGCGCGGCAACCCGATCGAGATCGCCGCGGCCATCGTCTGGCGCGTGGCCGACACCGCCCGCGCCAGCTTCGACGTCGAAGACTACGAGGCCTATGTGCTGACCCAGGCCGAGGCGGCGGTGCGCCACCTGGCCTCGCGCTACGCCTACGACAACCTCGAGGTCGACGCGCAGGGCGGCGCGGCCGCCGAGATCACGCTGCGTGGCGGCACCGACGAGGTCAGCGCGGCGCTGGATGCCGAACTGTCGGCGCGCTTTTCCCAGGCCGGCATCGTGGTGGTGGACGCCAAGCTCACCCACCTGGCCTACGCGCCCGAGATCGCCGGCACCATGCTGCGCCGCCAGCAGGCCGAGGCCGTGGTGGCCGCCCGCAGCAAGATCGTGCAGGGCGCCGTCGGCATGGTGGAGATGGCGCTCAAGGGCCTGGAGGCGCGTGGGCTGGTCAGCCTGGACGACGAGCGCAAGGCCGCGATGGTGAGCAACCTGCTGGTGGTGCTGTGCTCGGACCACGACGCCACGCCGGTGGTCAACACCGGCACGCTCTACAACTGACGCAGCGGCCCGCTCGGCGCGCAACGCCCGTTTGCCCACCCCATGGCCAGCCCGGGCAAGAAGTCGTTTCCCCTGCGCATCGATCCCACGCTGTGGGCCGAGATCGAGCGCTTGGCCGCCGCCGATCTGCGCAGCGCCAATGCCGAGGTCGAGGTCCTGCTGCGCGAGGCGCTGCGGGCCCGGCTGGGCGATGCCGCGATGCAGCGGCTGGAGGCGGCCCGCCGCCGCACGCCGAGCGACGAGCCGCCAGCCTGAGTGGGCTGGCTACACTTGCCCGATGGAATGGTTAGAGACGATTGCCTGGGATGCCAACGGCCTGGTGCCGGTCATCACGCAGGAGGCCGGCAGCGGTGACGTGCTGATGTTCGCCTGGATGAACCGCGAGGCCCTGGCGCGCACGGTCGCACTCGGCCAGGCCGTGTACTTCAGCCGCTCGCGCCAGCGGCTGTGGCACAAGGGCGAGGAGAGCGGCCACTTCCAGCAGGTGCACGACATCCGCGTCGACTGCGATGCCGACGTGCTGCTGCTGAAGGTGACGCAGCTCGGCCACGAGCCGGGCATCGCCTGCCACACCGGCCGCCACAGCTGCTTCTTCCAGCAGTTGAAGGACGGGCAATGGCAGGCCGTCGAACCGGTGCTCGAAGACCCCGAACGCATCTACCGCAAATGACCCCAGCCACCTCTCAGGACTTTTTGGACCGGCTGGCTGCGGTGATCGAGTCGCGGCTGCCGGCCAACGGCGGCGATCCCGATAAAAGCTACGTTGCCCGCTTGTTTTCCAAGGGCACCGACGCCATCTTGAAAAAAGTGGGCGAAGAAGCCACCGAGACGGTGATGGCCGGCAAGGACGGGGTGCCTGAGAAGATCGTCTACGAGGTGGCCGATCTGTGGTTCCACTCGATGATCGCGCTGGCGCATTTCGGCCTGAAGCCGGGCGACGTGCTGGCCGAGTTGGCGCGGCGTGAGGGTTTGTCGGGGTTGGAAGAATTTGCGTCGCGCGCAAGCGCGCCGCGCCAGAAGGAGGGTGGTTGATGAGCGAGTTCAACAACGGTGTGGTGGTGCTCGACGGCGAGACCGAGTCGTCACTGCGCACGATCGGCCACATCAGCTACGCGCTGCACGCCATCGTGGCCGTGGGCGCGGTGCTGCCCGGCGCGCAGGGCAGCGTGCTGCTGCTGCTGGTGGCCGTGTTCCTCGACCTTTACAAGCGTGGCGACGCGGCGGGCTCGTGGCAGCAATCGCACTTTCGTTGGCGCATCCGCAGCGTGGTGTTCGCTGGCATCGCCTATGCCGTCACCGCGCCGCTGTGGCTGCTGCTGATCGCGCCGGGCTGGATCGCCTGGGGGGTCATCTCGCTGTGGTTCCTCTACCGCGTATGGCGCGGCTGGCTGGCGCTGAACGACCGGCGCGCCATGCCGGTCTGACCCTTCATTTCATCGTTGCCCCACCATGTCATCCGATCCCCACTGCCTCTTCTGCAAGATCGTTGCCGGCCAGATCCCGGCCAAGAAGGCCTATGAAGACGACGATCTGCTCGCCTTCCACGACATCCACCCGTGGGCGCCGGTGCATGTGCTGATCATTCCCAAACTGCACATCGCCAGCATGGTCGAGGTCACCGATGCGCATGCCGCGCTGCTGGGCAAGATGATGGCGCTGTCGCCGCGCCTGATGAAGGAACTTGGCGTGAGCAACGGGTTCAGACACGTCATCAACACCGGGCCCGATGGCCGCCAGGAGGTGATGCACCTGCACCTGCACGTGATGGGCGGGCCGCGGCCCTGGCTCAAGGGGTGAAAGTGGCGCCCGTCACGGGCCCGCAACCCCGCCTCACCTAGAATCAACGGTTTCGTCTTTCAGACGCGTCAGGAGTTTGTCATGGGATCCTTCAGCATCTGGCACTGGCTCATCGTGCTGGTCGTGGTGGTGCTGATCTTCGGCACCAAGAAGCTCAAAAATGTCGGCAGCGACCTGGGCGCGGCCGTCAAGGGCTTCAAGGATGGCGTCAAGGACGGCACCAGCTCGGCCGATGCCGCCGCCGCACCGACGCAGCAGGTCACGGCCAACAAGACGGCCGATGCCAACACCGTCGACGTCGAGGCCAAGACCAAGTCATGAGTCCCGGCCCACGGCCGCCTTGGTTGGCCCGGTTTGAGCCGAAGCCTCGATGATCGACTTCGGTTTCGACAAGATCGCGCTCATCGGCGCCGTGGCGCTGATCGTCATCGGCCCCGAGAAGCTGCCGCGCGTGGCGCGCACCGTGGGCACGCTGATGGGCAAGGCGCGGCGCTACGTGGCCGACGTCAAGGCCGAGGTCAATCGCTCGATCGAACTGGAAGAACTGCAGAAGATGAAGTCGCAGTTCGAGGACGCCGCGCGCGATGTCGAGCAGACGGTCAACCGCGAGGTCAACAGCGCCTCGCAGGCCTTCGGCCAGCAGATGAGCGATGTGACATCCGGCCTGGACGATGCGTCCTTGCTGGGAGGGTCGGGCGACCTGTCGGGGCTGGGCTCCGATCTGCAGAGCCCGGCGCCCGAGTACAAGCGGCCCCACAAGCGCTGGCGCCTCAAGCGCAGTGCGGTGCCGCGCTGGTACAAGCAGCGCGCCGGCGTGCGCGGCCATGTGCAGTCGGGCGCGGCGCGTGTGGCGCGTTTTCGTCCGTCGGGCCTGAAGAAAACCTGATCCGTTCCCGATGGCCGAATCCCAAGACGAACTTGCCGGCACCGAGCAGCCCTTCGTCTCGCACCTGATCGAGCTGCGCGACCGGCTGGTGCGCGCCATGATCGCCGTGGGCGTGGTGTTCGGCGTGCTGTGCCTGTGGCCCGGGCCCGCCGGGCTCTACGACATCCTGGCCGCGCCGCTGGTGGCCAACCTGCCCAAGGGCGCCACGCTGATCGCCACCAACGTGATCTCGCCGTTCATCGTGCCGTTGAAGATCACCTTGATGGCCGCCTTCCTGATCGCGCTGCCGATCGTGCTGTACCAGGTGTGGGCCTTTGTCGCGCCCGGCCTCTACAGCCACGAGAAGAAGCTGGTGCTGCCGCTGGTGGTGTCGAGCACGCTGCTGTTCATCATGGGCGTGGCGTTCTGCTACTTCTTCGTGTTCGGCCAGGTGTTCGCCTTCATCCAGGGCTTTGCGCCCAAGAGCATCACCGCCGCGCCTGACATCGAGGCCTACCTGAGCTTCGTGATGTCGATGTTCATCGCCTTCGGCGCCACCTTCGAGGTGCCGGTGGCGGTGGTGGTGCTGGCGCGCATGGGCATCGTCACGATCGAGAAGCTCAAGGAGTGGCGCGGCTACTTCATCGTCATGGCCTTCGTCGTCGCGGCCATCATCACGCCGCCCGACGTGGTGTCGCAGCTCTCGCTGGCGATTCCGATGTGCCTGCTCTATGAGGTGGGCATCCTGGCGGCGCGCTTCTTCATCAAGCACACCCAGGCTCCCGACGCCGAGACGGCCGACGGCCCGGCCAAGACCTGATCGCCGCCGGCCCAGCGCCGCGGCGTTGGGTGCTACTGCGGCTGCCTGGGCAGCGGGCGTCGGCGCTGGATGACGTTCAGCGACAGGCTCAGCGACTGCTTGCCCCGCTGCACGTCGATGCGTGCCGGCTCGCCCGGCGCCAGCGCCGCCACGGCGTTGAGCAGTTGCGACACGTTGGCCACCGGCGTGCCGGCCACGGCCGTCACCACATCACCCGGGCGCAACCCACCCTTGCTGGCGGGGCCATCCTGCAGCACGCCGGTGATCAGCACGCCGGTGCGCGTGGACAGCTTCAGGCTGTCGGCGATCTCGGGGGTCAGTTCACGCGGTTCGACGCCGATCCAGCCGCGCCGCACCACGCCGTCCTTGATCAGGCTTTCCATCACCCGCTGGGCCACATCGGCGGGGATCGCGAAACCGATGCCGTTGCTGCCGCCGCTGTTCGAGTAGATGGCGGTGTTGATGCCCACCAGGTTGCCCTGTGCATCGACCAGCGCGCCGCCCGAGTTGCCGGGGTTGATGGCCGCATCGGTCTGGATGAAGCTCTCGAAGGTGGACAACCCCAGCCCGTTGCGGCCCAGCGCGCTGACGATGCCGGCGGTCACCGTCTGGCCCACGTTGAACGGATTGCCGATCGCCAGCACCACGTCGCCCACGCGCAGGTCCTGGTTGCGGCCCAGCGTGATCGACGGCAGGCGCTCGGCGTTGATGCGCAGCACGGCCAGGTCGGTCTCCGGATCGGTGCCCACCACCTGGGCCCGCACCTCGCGGCCGTCGGGCAGCAGCACGTCGATCTCGCCGGCGTTCTCGACCACGTGGTTGTTGGTCAGCAGGATGCCCTCGGGCGAGACGATCACGCCCGAGCCCACGCCCTGCTGAACCGGCCCGCGGTTGCCGAAGAAGAAGCCGAAAGCCGGGTCGTCGCCGTGTGGATTGAGGCTGCGCGCCTTGCTGGTGATCACGCTGACCACGGCCGGCGAGGCAATGCGCGCGGCATCGGCCAGGCCATGAAACGGCAGGGCGGCACCCGACGCCACCGGCGCCGCCGTGCGCAGCGACACCACTTCGGACACCACGGCGCCCAGCGGCTGGCCGTCGGCCGTGAGCCATTGCGGCTTGAGCGTGGCCACCACGAAGAGCAAGGCCAGGCCCACGGTCGCGGCCTGAGAGAAAATCAGCCAGAGTCTTCGCATCGAGGACGGTCAGTTCGGGAAAGGTGGGCAGGATGGCCCAGCGCGCAGAGATCGAATCGCACCTGGCGGTGCTGTTGGCGGTGGACCGCTTCAAGGATTATGGGCCGAACGGTCTGCAGGTCGAGGGACGCAGCGAGGTGCAGCGCATCGTCTCCGGCGTGACCGCCAGCCTGGCGCTGATCGAGGCCGCCGTGGCCGAACGGGCCGATGCCATCCTGGTGCACCACGGCCTGTTCTGGCGTGGCCAGGACGGCTGCATCACCGGCTGGATGCGCCAGCGCCTGGCGCCGCTGCTGGCGCAGGGCATCAACCTCTACGCCTACCACCTGCCGCTCGACGCGCACCCCGAGCTGGGCAACAACGCGCAGCTCGGCCGGCAACTGGGCCTGCAGGCCGATGGCCGCTTCGGCGAGCAGGATCTGGGTTTCATCGGCGCGGCCCGGATGGCCGATGCCGCCCAGCTGGCAGCGCAGGCGACGCAGGTACTGGGCCGTGTGCCGGTGCTGCTGCCGGGGGATGGCCGGCCGTTGCGCCGCGTCGCCTGGTGCACGGGCGGCGCGCAAGGCTATTTCGAGGCCGCCATCACCGCCGGCGCCGATGCCTTCATCACCGGCGAGATCTCCGAGCCGCAGGCCCATATCGCCCGCGAAACCGGCGTGGCCTTCCTGGCCTGCGGTCATCACGCCACCGAGCGCTACGGCGCACCCGCGCTGGGCGCTCACCTGGCCGCCACGTTCGGCCTGAGCCACCGCTTCATCGACATCCCCAACCCCGCCTGACATGAACCCCTCGATCCCCGCCAAGACGCCGCTGCTGGCCCTGACCATGGGCGACCCGTGTGGCATCGGCCCCGAGACCATCGCCCGTGCGGTGGCGGCGCGTGCCACCGGGCCGGCGGTGGTCGTCGGTGACGTCGCGGTGCTGCGCCGCGCGGTGGCGCAGTGCGGCTTGCTGTTGCCGGTGGCGCGGCTTGATGCGCCTGCCGATGCGCTGGACGTGCCGCCGGACTGCATCGCCGTGTGGCAGCCGCCGGGCCTGGCGACCGCGGGCCTGGTCGATCTGACCATGGGCCGGGTGCATGCCGCTGCCGGCCGCGCCGCGGCGGTGTGCATCCGGGCGGCTGCCGAACTGGCGCTGCGAGGCGAGGTGGCGGCCATCGTCACCGCGCCGATCCACAAGGAGGCGCTGTCGGCCGCCGGCGTGGATTTTCCCGGTCACACCGAGATGCTGCAAGCGGCCGCCGGCGGCGTGCCGGTGCGCATGATGCTGGCCAACGAGGAGCTGCGGGTGGTGCTGGTGACCATCCACGTGGCGCTGCGCCGGGCGATCGAACTGTTGGATTTCGATGCCGTGCTGTCCACGCTGCGCATTGCCCACCGCAGCGCGGCAGCCTGGGGCCAGACGGCCCCGCGCATCGCGGTGGCGGGGCTCAACCCGCATGCTGGCGAGGGCGGGCTGTTCGGCGACGAGGAGATCCGCTTCATCGCCCCGGCCGTGGCGGCGGCGCGCGCCGAGGGCATCGATGCGCAGGGGCCGTTTGCGCCCGACACGGTGTTCATGCGGGCGCGTCAGGCGCCGGGTCACCCGGGGGAGTTCGACCTGGTGGTGGCGATGACGCACGATCACGGCCTGATCCCGGTGAAGTACCTGGGGGTGGAGCAGGGCGTCAACGTCACGCTGGGCCTGCCCTTCGTGCGCACCAGCCCGGACCACGGCACCGCGTTCGACATCGCCGGCACCGGCCGTGCCGACGCCAGCAGCCTGATCGCGGCGCTGCGCATGGCGCGCCGCCTGGCCGCTGCCCAGCCTGGACTCGTCAGCTGCGTCGGCTGAAGACGCCACCCAGCAGGCGCCTTGGCGTCGGCTCTGCCGGGCCATGGGCGACACCCCCCTGAGGGAGGGCGCCGGAGGCGCTTCGGGGCGGGGTCAGGGCCTCCAGTTGGCGCCGCGCGCGCGCGGTGGCACGCTCCAGCAGGTAGGCGCTCTCCATCGCCCGCAGCCGACCGGCCCCGCACAGCTTGACCAGCATGCGGTGCGTCATCGACACCGTCTCGCGCTGCTTGGCGCCGTGGGTGAAGACGAAGAAGCTGCGACCGGTGCTGACATGCGCCAGCCGCACCTTCTGCCATTCGCCCTGCAGTTGCATCTGGTAGGCAAAGCCGATCTGCACATGGTCGGCCAGCGATTTGCCGCGGGTGGGCTCCACCGCCTCGGGTGTGGGCAGGCCGGTGATGGCCAGGTCCGACGCGGTCAGCTCGGGCTCGGCGCCCAAATCGATGTCGATCGCACCGGCCCAGTCCACTGCCGCGTCGTCCACCAGGCCGATCGCCCGCGCCTCGGCGGGCGTGAAGGCGGTGGGCGTGGCCATGGCCTGCAGCGCCGCCACGGCGGGGCCGGAGCCGGGGTTC
>Ga0155495_1186_pt3 | contig 26433 bp, 22 predicted proteins | sample RifCSPhighO2_12_FD_107153 | JGI IMG/M metagenome (GOLD analysis project Ga0155495, IMG submission 107153) | Burkholderiales bacterium RIFCSPHIGHO2_12_FULL_69_20
AGGCCCATGATCTGCGCGCCCAGCTTCTTGGCCATCTCGGCGGCGGCCAGCAGCCGGCGGTAGGTGAACTCGGGCGGGTGGCCCATGATCTCGCGCGGCGTGCCGCCCACCGAGATCAGCCAACCCTCGGCCTCCACGCCGGTGGGCGAGCGGATGCCCTCGATGCGTGAATAGACGAAGGGCGGCGCGTAGGCCATCACCTTCTCGAGCGAATCCATCAGCAGCGGCGGCGACACCCGCGACAGCATCTCCACCGGCTTGATGATCTTGAAGTACTCCTGCGACAGCGGGTGGATCACGAAGGCGAAGCGGTTCACCCGCTTGAAGCCGTTGGGGTAGACCAGACGCGGCTGCAGTTGCAGCCCGGTGATGATCTCCAGGTAGTCGTCCTCCAGCAAGTCGTCGCCGCGCTTGCCGCTGGCGGCCTGGATCATCGCGTCGAACAGCTCGGGGCCCAGCACCCGGCCTTCGAACACCGGTGCGCCGTCCACCACCAGGTGCACGCCGCAATCCTTGAAGTGCGCCAGCCGCTCATCGTTGACGTTGGCGGTGATCACCGTCTTGCCGGCCAGCTCTTCGAGGCCGAAGTGGTCCAGCTCGTGCGCCGGCGCCACCACCACGGTGGCCTTCTGCAGCGCCTTGCGCAGCACGAAGTGCGTCCACTGCCGCATCAGCTCGGGCGGCACCAGCCGCGGCGGCGCCCAGTGCGCCACCTGGTGCGCGCCGGTGGCGTACAGGTTCAGCGCAGACAGCGAGCCCAGCAGCTTGGGCACGCCCAGCTGCAGCAGCGGATCGGCGAACTGCAGGTTGTCGCTGTACTCGGCCAGCGTGGTGGCCAGCTTGTGCTGCGCCAGGCCCGAGAAGAACAGCACCCGCGCGTTGTCGAAGTAGTGGCCCAGCGCGGCCTGGGTGTGGCGCACCGTCCATTCGAGGAAGATGTCGCCCAGCCGGGCGCCGTCGCTGGGCACCAGGCGCTTGCTGGCGCCGCGCAGGCGCTGGCGGTCCTGCGCACCCTGGCGCGCTGCGCCCAGGCGGTGGCTGTCGCGCAGCAGGCCCAGGCCGATGGCATCGGCTCGCTTGTCCCATTGGCGCAGCAGCTTCTCGGCCTGGGCCAGGCTGCCATCGGTGCCCAGTCGCCGCACCAGCAGTTCGGTGCCCAGCAGGTGGGTGTTGAAGTCGAAGTCCAGGCTGCTTGCGCCCAGGCTGATGCCGATCACGTTCTTCATACGCCATCCGGTGCAAAGTGGTTGTCGGTATCTTGGAGGAACCCGTGAAATCCAGCTTGATCAGCGACATGGCGCGCTCATTCGGTCTGCCCAAACTCAAACGCGCGGCCGGCGTGGTGACGCGCCGCCTGCCGATCCCGCAGCCGCTGCTGCTGGTGGGGCCTGGCGCCAGCACGCGGCTGGGCGAGGCCATCGCCGATTTCGGCCACCGCCGGGTGCTGCTGGTGACCGATCCGGTGGTGACGAAGCTGGGCCTGCTGACGCCGCTGACCGACGCGCTGAAGGCCCGCGGCACGGCCTTCGTCGTCTTCGACGACATCTCACCCGACGCGCCGCTGCCGCAGATCGAGCGCGGCATCGCCTGCTTCAACGCCGCCGATTGCGACGCGATCGTCGCGCTGGGCGGCGGCTCGGTGATGGACGCCGCCAAGGCCATCGGCCTGGCCGCCGCCAACCACAAGCATCCGCGGACGCTGGTCGGCTATTTCAAGGGCCTGCACGGCCCGGTGCCGATCTACGCCGTGCCCACCACCGCGGGCACCGGCTCGGAGGTGACGGTGGCCGCGGTGATCTCCGACCCCGAGAACGGCACCAAGCTGGTGATCGCCGACACCCGCCTCGTGCCGACCATCGCCGCGCTCGACCCGACCCTGATGACCGGCTTGCCGCCAGCCATCACCGCGGCCACCGGCATGGACGCGCTGACCCACGCGATCGAGGCTTACATCGGCCAATGGGGCACGGCGCACACCGACCGCATGGCGCTGGCCGCCGTCGGCATGATCTACCGCAACCTGCCGCTGGCCTGGCGCGACGGCAACGATCTGCGGGCGCGTGAGCAGATGGCCCTGGCCGCCACCTACGCCGGCCTGGCCTTCACCCGCGCCAACGTCGGCAACGTGCATGCCATCGCCCACCAGCTGGGCGGCAAGTACCACGTGCCGCACGGGCTGGCCAACGCCATCCTGCTGCCCCGGGTGCTGCGTTTCACCGCGCCGACGGTGACGGCCAAGCTGGCGGTGCTGGCGCGCCATGCCGGCGTGGGCAGTGATCGGGACAACGCCACCACGCGCTCGCGCCGGTTCCTGGATTCGGTCGAGGCACTGAACGACGCGCTGCAGATCCCGCGCCACCTGGCGGCGCTGCAGCAGGCCGACATCGCTGCACTGGCCGCCGCCGCCTGCTGGGAGGCCGATACCAACTACCCGGTGCCACGCCGCATGACGCAGGCCGACTGCGAGGCGCTGCTGCGCAGTGTGTTGCCGCCCGAGGCCTCGCCCGTGGTGCCGGTCAAGCGCAAGCGCCGCAGCCCCACGCCGACCTGAGCGCCTGCCGCGCTGGTGATCAAGCGCCGGTGGCCATCGGCAGCGCCGGGTCGGCCGCCCACTCCTGCATCGAGCCGTCGTACACCGTCACATTGGCGTGGCCGATCAGCGTGAGCGCCAGCGCGTCCATCGTGGCCGCGATGCCACCGCCGCAGTAGCAGATCACGCGCGGCCGGGCCAGCGCGCCCACCGCGTTGAACAGCGGGCGCAGTTCGTCGGCCGACCTGAAGCAGCCAGCCTCGTCCAGCAAGGCCGGGTACGGCAGGTTCACGCTGCCCTGGATGTGGCCGCGGCGCCCGTAGTGCACCTCGGCCGTGCCGCTGTGCAGCGAGGCCGTCAGCGCATTGAGCGTGCACACGCCCGGGTTGCCCACGGCGGCCAGCACCTCGTCCCGGTCGGCCCACAGGCCCGGCTGCGGGCTGGCGCTGAAATCACCCGCGTCATGGCGCTCGGCGCCGCTGGCCAGCGGCCGGCCCTCGGCGCGCCACTTGGGCAGGCCGCCGTCGAGCACCCGCGCGGCGAAGCCCAGCGAGCGCAGCATCCACCACAGGCGCGTGGCCCACATCGGCGTGGTGCTGCTGTAGACCACGCAATCGTCGCCGTTGCGCAAACCCTGGGCCGACAGCGCCGCGGCCAGGTGGTCGATGCCGGGCAGCGTGAAGCGCAGCGTCGAGCGGGTGTCCGACAACTCGGCCGCCAGATCGATGAACGCCGCGCCCGGGATGTGCGCCGCCAGGTAGTCGGCCAGGCCACTTTCCACCCGGTAGGGGCCGGGCACGTCGGGGCGCAAGTGCACCGTGGCGTCGAACAGGCGCAGCGGGCCGGCTGCAGCGCCGCCCGACGATGCCCCGGCCATCCGGTCGGCCAGTGCCTGGGTCGAGATCAAGGGGTTCATCGTCCGTCCTTAAAAATTAGCTTAGAACAAATCACTTTGACAAACACGAATTGACATCGGATACTTTCAGCATGCCGACGCCCCCTGCGCGGCCCGCAGCCGGAGACATCCCATGAGCAACACGCCCACCAAAGCCTTCGCCAGCCAGGCCGACCTGGAAGAGAAGCAGGTCAGCTTCACGAAGCTGTCCGACAACGCCTACGCCTACACCGCCGAGGGCGACCCCAACACCGGCATCATCATCGGCGACGACGCGGTGCTGGTGCTCGACACGCAGGCCACGCCGATCATGGCGCAGGACGTGATCCGCCGCATCCGCGAGGTCACCGACAAGCCGATCAAGTACGTGCTGCTGACGCATTACCACGCGGTGCGCGTGCTGGGTGCGTCGGCCTACGGCGCCGAGCACATCATCGCCAGCCAGGACACACGCGACCTGATCGTCGAGCGCGGCGAGCAAGACAAGGCCAGCGAGATCGGCCGCTTCCCGCGGCTGTTCCGCAACGTCGAGAGCGTGCCCGCCGGCCTGACCTGGCCGACCATCACCTTCAGCGGCAAGATGACGATCTGGCTGGGCAGCCTGGAAGTGCAGCTGCTGCAGCTGGGCCGCGGCCACACCAAGGGCGACACGGTGGCCTGGTTGCCGCAGCAGAAGATCCTGTTCTCGGGCGACTTAGTCGAGTTCGACGCCACGCCCTATGCCGGCGACGCCTACTTCAAGGACTGGCCGCAGACGCTGGACAACATCGCCGCGCTGCAACCCGAGAAGCTGGTGCCCGGCCGCGGCGCGGCGCTGACCACACCCGCCGAGGTGGCCGCCGGCCTGCAAGGCACGCGTGATTTCATCGCCGACGTGTATGCCAACGTCAAGGCCGGCGTGGCCGCCGGGCAGGACCTGAACGCCGTCTACAAGAGCACCATGGCCGCGATGGCGCCCAAGTACGGCCACTGGGTGATCTTCCAGCACTGCATGCCCTTCGACGTGACCCGCTGCTACGACGAAGTGACCCAGTACCCCGACCCGCGCATCTGGACCGCCGAGCGCGACGTGCAGATGTGGAAAGCGCTCGAGAACTGAACCCGCCGCCAGGAGACACATCATGAAGATCCAACGCATGCACCACGTGGCCTACCGCTGCAAGGATGCCAAGCAGACCGTCGAGTGGTATCGCGATCACCTGGACATGGCCTTCGTGCTGGCCATCGCCGAAGACCATGTGCCCAGCACCCATGCGCCCGATCCGTACATGCATGTGTTCATGGACGCGGGTGGCGGCAACGTGCTGGCCTTCTTCGAGCTGCCCAACTCGCCGCAGCAGGGCAAGGACCCCAACACGCCCGAGTGGGTGCAGCACATCGCCTTCAAGCTGGGCAGCATGGACGAGCTGATGGCCGCCAAAGCCAAGCTGCAGGCCGCCGGCATCGAGGTGCTGGGCCCGACCGACCACACGATCTTCAAGAGCATCTACTTCTTCGATCCCAACGGCCACCGGCTGGAGCTGGTGTGCGACACCGCCACGCCGCAGATGCAGCAGGACCTGGACACGGTGAAGTGGGACATGCTCAACGAATGGGCCGCCACCAAGCGCGCACCGCGCCACGCGGCGTGGATGCACGAGCAGGAACTCGGCAATGCCCAGGCCAATATCCAGGCCAACACCCAAGCCGGTTGAGGCGGCGATGCTCAGCACCTACACCTACCCGCGCTACGCCTACCGCCGCCCGGCCAACCTCGACCAGCCCGGCCAGACCGACCGCCACCCGGTGGTGGTGATCGGCGCCGGCCCGGTGGGCCTGGCCGCCGCGATCGACCTGGCCCAGCAGGGCCTGCCGGTGCTGCTGCTCGACGACGACGACACCGTCAGCGTCGGTTCGCGCGGGCTCTGTTATGCCAAGCGTGCGCTGGAGGTGCTGGACCGCATCGGCTGCGGCCAGCCGGTGGTCGACAAGGGCGTGACCTGGAACGTCGGCCGCACCTTCTTCGGCGAGCGCGAGGTCTTCAACTTCAACCTGCTGCCCGAGGCCGGCCATCAGCGCCCGGGCATGGTGAACCTGCAGCAGTACTACCTGGAGCAATACCTGGTCGAGCGCGCCCAGCAGCTGCCGAACATCGACCTGCGCTGGAAGCACAAGGTGCTGGCCGTCACGCCGCAGGACGATGGCGCCACGGTGCAGGTGGAAACCGCCGACGGCGCCTACACCCTGCACGCCGACTGGCTGGTGGTGGCCGACGGCGCGCGCAGCCCGGTGCGCCGCCATCTGGGGCTGGACATCGAGGGCAAGGTCTTTCAAGACCGCTTCCTGATCGCCGACGTGGTGATGAAGGCCGCGATGTTTCCAGAAGGCGCCGCCGAGCGCTGGTTCTGGTTCGACCCGCCCTTCCACCCTAACCAGAGCGTGCTGCTGCACCGCGAGGCCGACAACGTCTGGCGCATCGATTTCCAGCTGGGCTGGGACGCAGACCCCGAGGCCGAGAAGCAGCCCGAGCGGGTGATCCCGCGCATCCAGGCGATGCTGGGCCCCGACCGCGAGTTCGAGCTCGAATGGGTCAGCGTCTACACCTTTCAGTGCCGGCGCATGCAAAGCTTCCGCCACGGCCGGGTGCTGTTTGCCGGTGACGCGGCGCACCAGGTCTCGCCCTTCGGCGCGCGCGGCGCCAACTCGGGCCTGCAGGACACCGACAACCTGGCCTGGAAACTCAAGCTGGTCATAGACGGGCTGGCGCCCGACACCTTGCTCGACAGCTACAGCGACGAGCGCGTGGCCGCGGCCGACGAGAACCTGCTCAACAGCACCCGCTCGACCGACTTCATCACGCCCAAGAGCGCGGCGTCGAAGGACTTCCGCAACGCGGTGCTGACGCTGGCCGGTGAGTACCCGTTTGCCCGCGCGCTGGTCAACTCGGGCCGCTTGTCGGTGCCGGCGCACCTGACCGCCTCGTCGCTCAACACGCCTGATGGCGACAGCTTCGACGGCGTGATGCACCCCGGCGCGCCGTTGGCCGATGCGCCGGTGCGATATCGCGACAGGGACAGCGACCGCGACAGCTGGCTGCTGCGCCACACCGGCAACGTCTTCCAGCTGCTGCTGTTCGCCCCCTCGCCCGAAACGCTGGACGCCCCCACCCGCGCGGCCATCGCCACGCTGGCCGACGCGCCCATCCCCGTGCGCACGCTGCTGGTCTGCGGCGCGGCTGGCACCGCGCCGACCGGTGTGCAGGTGCTGGTCGACGTGAAGGGCCTGGCCGCCAGCCGCTGCGACGCCCGCCCCGGCACCGCCTACCTGCTGCGCCCTGACCAGCACGTGGCCGCGCGCTGGCGCCGGCTGGATGCGGCGGCCGTGCGCGCCGCCGTGGCGCGCGCCACCTGCAACGCCTGAGCAACCGGATGCCCACGATGGACCACCTGAACACCCAGCCCCACTTCGGCGAACCCGGCCAGCGCTACCTCAACGCCTACACACCCGGCGACGACTTCTACCAGGCGCTGATCGACACCCACCGCGACCTGAGCGACGAGCAGAGCCGGCTGGTCAACGCCCGGCTGATCCTGCTGCTGGCCAATCACGTCGGCGACCTGCGGGTGCTGCGCGAGGCGATGGCCGCCGCGCGCGCTGGGGCCGTCCCAACCGCCAAAGTGAGCGACCTCTCATGAGCCTTCAGACCGACCCCACGCACGACCCGGCACTGCAGAGCTGGGTGGCCTCGGCCAACGGCGGCGCCACCGACTTCCCCGTCCAGAACCTGCCCTACGGCCGCTTCCGCCGAACCGGCAGCGGTGAAGCCTGGCGCATCGGCATCGCCATCGGTGACCAGATCCTCGACCTGGCCGCCGCCCGCGGCTGCACCGATTGGCCGGCCGCGCTGGCCCCGCAGCTTGATGCGCTGGCCGCCGGCGACCTGAACGCCGTGATGGCCGCGCCCAAGGCGGTGCGGGTGGCGCTGCGCCAGGCCTTCTCGGCCGCGCTGCGCAGCGGCAGCGTACAGGCCGCCGGGCTGGCGGCGTTTCTGGTGCCGCAGGCCGACGCCGAAATGGCCCTGCCCTGCAACATCGCCGACTACACCGACTTCTACACCGGCATCCACCACGCCACCGCGGTGGGCAAGCTGTTCCGGCCCGACAACCCGCTGCTGCCCAACTACAAGTGGGTGCCGATCGGCTACCACGGCCGCGCCTCGTCGATCGTGGTCAGCGGCACGCCCATCCGCCGCCCGCGCGGGCAGACGCTGGCCCCGGGCGCCACCGCGCCCACGGTCGCACCCAGCCAGCGGCTGGACTACGAGCTGGAGCTGGGCGCGCTGGTCGGCCCCGGCAATGCGCTGGGCGAGCCGGTGGCCATGGCCGAGGCCGATGACCGGCTGTTCGGCCTGACCCTGCTCAACGACTGGTCGGCGCGCGACCTGCAGGCCTGGGAGTACCAGCCGCTGGGCCCCTTCCTGGCCAAGAATTTCGGCAGCACGCTGTCGCCGTGGGTGGTGACGATGGAAGCGCTGGCGCCGTTCCGCGCGCCGTTCACCCGGCCCGAGGGCGACCCGCAGCCGCTGCCCTACCTGGACAGCGCCACCAACCGCGCGGCCGGCGCGCTCGACATCCAGCTCAGCGTGTGGCTGCAGACCGCGGCGATGCGTGCGCGCGGCGACGCGCCGGTGCCCCTGTCGCAAAGCAACTTCAAGGACGCCTACTGGACGCTGGCGCAGCTGCTGACGCACCACGCCAGCAACGGCTGCAACCTGCAACCGGGTGATCTGCTGGGCACCGGCACGCAGTCGGGGCCCGAGGCGGGGCAAGGCGGCTCGCTGCTCGAGCTGTCGATGGGCGGCAAACAGCCGCTCAGCCTGCCGGGTGGCGAGCAGCGCACGTTTCTCGCCGACGGCGATGCGCTGATCCTGCGTGCCCACTGCCAGCGGCCGGGCGCGGCGCGCATCGGTTTTGGCGATTGCGCGGGCATGGTGATGCCGGCACCGGCGCTGGCCTGAGCGTTGCATGGCCGGGCCGACGCACGGCCCGATCGCTGGCCCCGTGGATGCGCCGCTCAGGCCGCCAAGGCGCTGCGCGGCTTCAGCTTGAAAGCCGCCACCGACCGCACCAGTTGCTGGGCCTGCGCATGCAGGCTCTCGGCAGCGGCGGCGGTCTGTTCCACCAGCGCGGCGTTCTGCTGCGTTGCCTGGTCCATCTGGCCCACCGCCTGGCCCACCTGGGCCATGCCCGTGCCTTGCTCGGTGGTGGCGCTGCTGATCTCGCCCACGAGATCGCTCACGCGGCGGATCGATGCCACCACCTCCTGCATCGTGGCGCCGGCCCGGTCGACCAGTGTGGTGCCCTGGTCCACGCGTTCCACGCTGTTGGCGATCAGCGCCTTGATCTCGCGCGCGGCCTCGGCCGACCGCCCGGCCAGGCTGCGCACCTCGCTGGCCACCACGGCAAAACCGCGGCCCTGCTCGCCTGCGCGGGCGGCCTCCACCGCCGCGTTCAGCGCCAGGATGTTGGTCTGGAAGGCAATGCCGTCGATCACGCCGATGATGTCGGCGATCTTGCGGGCGCTGTCGTTGATGCCACGCATGGTCTGCACCACCTCGTCCACCACGTCGCCCCCTTGCATGGCGATCTGCGACGCGCCCGTGGCCAGTTGATTGGCCTGTTGCGCGCTGTCGGTGTTCTGGCGCACGGTGGCGCCCAGTTGCTCCATCGACGCGGCGGTCTGCTGCAGCGCCGACGCCTGTTGTTCTGTGCGCCCCGACAGATCCTGGTTGCCCTGCGCGATCTGCGCGCTGGCCGTGGCCACCCCATCGGCGTTTTCGCGCACACCGCCCACCAGATCGTTCAATGCGTCGCGCATCAACCCCAGGTGCGCCATCAGGCTGGTGGTGTCGCCAGGCGCCAGCACGATGGGCTGGCACAGGTCACCGGCGGCCACGTTGCGCGCCACGGCGATGGCCTGCGCCGGGTCGCCCCCCAGCTGGCGGACGACCCCGCGGCTGACCCACATTCCCCCGCCCACGCTGGCCACCGCCGCTGCCGCCATCAACGCCAGGCTGATGATGATGGCCCGCCGCGCTGCCTGGTCGGCCGCATCGGCTGCGGCCTGTGCGTGTTCACGCATGTGCGCCACGGCGGCGTCCAGCTGCTCGGAGGGTGCCCGGTCCTTGCCCTTCACGGCATGGTCGCCGGCCGCGGGGTTGAAGCCGGCCGCCTGGAACGCCTGCAACCCGGCGCGGTAGTCGCGCCCCAGCGCGGCATGCGCCTGCACAAACTGCCCCAGCGCCACCCGCCCTGCCCCGTCGGGCAGTCTGGCCAGCAAGGCGCTGGCGTCTTGCTGGATCGTGCCTTCGAGCTTGGTGAAGGCCCCCCAGTACTTGTCGCGCTGCTTGGTGTCCTCGCCGCGCAGCAGGGTGTTCTTCCACTCCTGCACCTGGGTCTTGAACTGGATCTGCAGGCCGTCGGCCGACATGGCGTGGTCTTGCGCCGCGCGCACCTGAACGGCATAACCCGCCACCGCCGCGTTCAGGTTGTACAGGCCGAACAAGGCGGCCAAGAACATCAGGAGAATGCCCGCGGCCACGGTCAGTGGCAACTTCGTGCGGAGTTTCATGGTGGTCCCTTACTGCGTTACTGCTTTTGGACTGTCCGCCGGGTACGGCCCGGCGCCGACGATGCCGCGGGCCCCCTGTGATCCATCGCCGCTGTCGATGGGGGGTTGTCGGCAACGGCGGCCATGGCTTGAGCACCACCCAACCGGGTGCCGAGCGCGTGCCCCCGCAAGGCGTGGTGGGTTTGACGCTCTTGCAGCAGCGGCCCACGCCGGCCCGAGCCGCCCGCACAATGCCGGCTTGTCCCGCATCGTGCTCAGGGTCCTGATCCAGACCGCCGGCGGCCTGCTGGCCTCGCTGCTGACCGGCGCCACACTGGCCGCCGACCCCACCGGGGCCGACACCCGCCCGGTGCCGGCGGCCGCATCGGCACCGCCAGCCGCGAGCGCGTCACCCGGCGCCTGGCGCGCCGGCCCGGGCCAGGCGCTGCTGCTCGGTGAGGTGCATGACAACGCCGCCCAGCACGCGCTGCGGCTGCAGGCACTGGCCGCGCTGCTGGCGCAGGACGACCGCCCGGCGCTGCTGCTGGAACCCTTCGACCGCGAGCGCCAGCCGGCCATCGACCTCGCGCTGCAGGCCGATGCGGCCGGCCCGACGGACGCCCCCATCGACGCCCGCATCGACGCGGTCATCGCCGCCAGCGGCCAGGTGGCCGGCTGGCATTGGCCGCTCTACCGCCCGTACATCGGGCTGGCGCTGCAGCACGGCCTGCCCATCGTGGCGGCCAACGTCTCGCGCGCCGAATCGCGGCGCATCATCGCGCTGGGCCTGGGCCCCACCGGCTGGCAGCCCGAGGTGCCCGAGGACATCAGCCGCGCCCAGGCCGCCGCCATCGAGCGCAGCCACTGCGGCCAGGTGGATGCCGGCCTGGCGGTGCGGCTGAGCCAGGCCCAGGTGGCGCGCGACCAGTTCATGGCCCGCATGATCAGCACGCATGCCGCGCGCGGCGTGGTGCTGCTGGCCGGCAACGGCCATGTGCGCCGCGACATCGGCGTGCCGCGCTGGCTGAGCCCGGCGCTGCGCGCGCGTTGCCATGTGGTCGGCTTCCTGGAGCCCGACGATCACAGCGGCAGCGCCTACGACGAGGTGGTGCGCACCGCAGCGCAACCGCGTGAAGACCCGTGCGCGCAGATGCGCCGCATGCCCGCCTTGCCATCGGCGCAGGCCGCGCAGGCCGCGCCGGCCTCACGTTAGCGCGACGGGCGCCCGTCCGCACCGCCAACCCCGATGGCGCCGGCGGGTAGCATCCGTCGCATGTCCAAGGCCCTGCAGTCCGCCCTGATCTCGCTGCGCGAGATGCTGTTCACCGCCGGCCCGTTCGTGCTGCTGGCCGGGCTGCTGCTGGCACTGGCCTACCAGGCGCTGCAACCCAACCCGCCGCGCCGGGTGGTGCTGGCCACCGGCGTGGCGCAGGGGGCGTATGCCGAGTTCGGCAAGCGTTATGCCGAGCAGCTGCAACGCCACGGCATCAGCGTCGAGCTGCGCGCCACGCAAGGCGCGGCCGAGAACCTGGCGCTGCTGCAGCAGCCCGATTCAGGGGTGGACCTGGCCTTCGTGCAGGGCGGCACGCAGCCGCCGGTGGCCGGTTCAGAGGTGCCCGACAGCGGCCTGGTGTCGCTGGGCAGCATGTTCCACGAGCCGGTGTGGCTGTTCTACCGCGAAGACGCCGCCCGCCGCCTGGCCAAGGCGCCCACGCTGACCCGACTGGACCAGCTGGCCGGCGGCACGCTCAACGTCGGCGCGCCCGGCAGCGGCGTGCCGCCGCTGATGCAGGCGCTGCTGGCGGCCAACCGCATCGCGCCCGGCGCCATCACGCTGCAGCAGCTGCCCACCACGCCGGCGGTGGTCGACCTGCTGGCCGGTCGCATCGACGCGCTGGTGCTGGCCTCGGCCCCTGAATCGCTGATGGTGCAGATGCTGCTGCAGACGCCCGGCGTGCACCTGTTCGATTTTGCCCAGGCCGAGGCCTACTCGCGGCGCTTCGCCTACCTGCACCCGGTGCGCCTGCCGCGCGGCGTGGTCGATCTGGCGCGTGATCTGCCCGGCGCCGACATGCGCCTGGTGGCGCCCACCGCCGCGCTGGTGGCGCGTGAGGGCCTGCACCCGGCGCTGGTGCAGCTGTTCGTGCAGGCTGCGCAGCAGGTGCATGGCGGGGCCGGCTGGTTCCAGCGCAAGGGCGATTTTCCGAATGCCGCCAGCGGCGAGTGGCCGATCGCCGACGAGGCCCAGCGCTTCTACCGCAACGGCGTGCCCTGGCTGCAGCGCTACCTGCCGTTCTGGCTGGCCAACCTGGCCGACCGCATGTGGCTGGCGCTGCTGGGCATCGTGGCGGTGCTGATCCCGCTGGCGCGGGTGCTGCCGCCACTCTATGAATTTCGCATCCGCCGGCGCGTGTTCCGCTGGTATGCGCAACTGCGCGCGGTCGACGAGGCGCGCGGCCAGCGCCCGGCGACCGAGCTGCTGGCCGAGCTGGACGACATCGAGACCCGCGTGGGCCGCGTCACCGTGCCGCTGAGTTATGCCGACGAGCTGTACTCGCTGCGTGGGCACATCGAGATGGTGCGCCAGCGGCTGCGCGTTGCAGCCTGAAGGTCAGCCTGACGCTCAGGCCGACACCGGGGCATCCACCCCCACCGCCAGCAGGTCGGTCACCTGCTCGGCGCGCAGCGGCCGTGACAGCAGGTAGCCCTGGCCCACCGGCACGCCCAGCTCACGCAGCGTGGCCAGCTGCTCGGCGGTTTCGATGCCCTCGGCGATCACCTGGCGGCCCAGCGATCGGCCCAGGTTGAGCACCGCGCGCACGATCTCCACGTTCTGCGGCTTGTCGTGCAGGCCCATCACGAACGAGCGATCGATCTTCAGGCTGTCGATGGGCAGCGTGCCCAGGTAGGCCAGCGACGAATAACCGGTGCCGAAGTCGTCGATCGAGAAGCCCACGCCGCACTCGCGCAGCGCACGCATGGTGGGCAGCGCGGCGTCGAGCCGGCCCATCAGCGTGGTCTCGGTGATCTCCAGCGTCAGCGTGCCCGGCGTGGGGCGGTGGCGCTGCAGCACCTGCTGCACCTGCGTCACCAGGCTGGGGCGGCCCAGGTCGCGGCCCGAGATGTTGACGTGCATGCTCAGCTGCGCACCGCCGGGCACGGCCTGCTGCCATTGCGCCAGCTGCGCCACGGCATGGTCGATCATCCAGTCGGTCAGCGCCTCGATGTGGCCCGACTCCTCGGCCACCGCGATGAACACCGCCGGGCTCACTGGCCCGCGTTGTGGGTGATCCCAGCGCGCCAGTGCCTCGAAGCCGATCAGCCGGTACGGGCTCAGCGCGTACAGCGGCTGGAAGTGCACCGACAACTGCCCCTCGCCGATGGCGCGGCGCAGCTCGCCTTCCAGCGCCAGCTTCTCGGCCACCTTCTCGTGCATCGCACTGTCGAACAGCGCCACCCGGCCGCGCCCGCCGGCCTTGGCCTCGTACATCGCCAGGTCGGCGTCGCGCAGCACCTCGTCGACGGTGCGGTAGCCCAGGTCGCTGAAGGTGATGCCCACGCTGGCGCCGGGCACCACCTCCACGCCGTTGATGGCCAGCGGCTGGCTCAGCGCGTCCAGCACCCGCTGGGCCACCCGCTGGCCCATGCCGGGGTCGTGCAGGTCTTCCAGCAGGATGGCGAACTCGTCGCCGCCCAGCCGGGCCACCAGGTCGTTGGGCCGCACGCAGGTGCCCAGGCGCTGCGCCACCTCGCGCAGCAACTCGTTGCCGGCCATGTGGCCCAGGCTGTCGTTGACGATCTTGAAGCGGTCGAGGTCGAGAAACAGCACCGCAAAGCGCCGCTCGGCGTCCAGCCGCGATTGCTCCACCGCCACCTCCAGCCGCTCGTTGAAGCAGTGGCGGTTGGCCAGGTCGGTCAGGCCGTCGTGGAAGGCGATGTGGTGCAGCCGGCTCTCGGCCAGGTGGCGCGAGGTGATGTCGTGCAGCTGGTAGATCAGGCAGGGGCCGTTGCCACCCGGGTCGTCGTACTGGCTGCAGTGCACCGCCACCCACAGGTCGTCGCCAGCTGGCCCCTGCACCCGCAGTTCCATCGAGAACGCCTCGTCGGGCCGCGCTGCCACGGCCTCGGCATGGCGGCGAAACAGCGCCATGTCACCAGCATGCAGCACGCTGCAGAACGGCTGGTCGACCAGCGTGGCGGGCGCGCGCCCCAGCAACGTGCACAAGGCCTCGTTGACCTGCAGGATGCCGCCACAGGGCCGCACGATGGCCATGCCGATGGCCGCATGGCTGAAGGCCGCGCTGAAGCGCTGCTGGTTCAGCGCCGCCTCGTGCTGGGCCTCGGCCAGCTGCGTCTCCTGCACCGCGCGCTCGACCTCCTGGCGCCGGAAGTGCAGGCGCAGCAGCAGCACCAGGCCCAGCACCAGCGCGGCCGAGACGATCAGCACCGCCGGTCCGAAACGCTGCGCGTTCAGGTGCACCAGGCCCGCCGCAAAGGCCGCGCCCAGGTACAGCGCGGCCAGCCAGCTGGCATCGGCAAACCACGCCAGCGGGCGCAGCGGCAGACCGCGCTTGAGCGCCATCATCGCCATCAGCGACGAGGTGCTCAGCGCAAACGGCACCAGCGCCGCGCCGCACAGCGCGGCCAGGGTGGCCACCTCGGGTGTCTGGCCGGCCCACAGCAGGCCCGCCTTGGCGGCCTCGAAAGCAATGCCGCAGACCGCCATCGCGGCCATCGACGCGGCCGGGCTGCTGAGCCGGCTGCTCAGGCGCTTGGAGGTGCGCCAGCTGCCGATCGCGCCTTCGACGCCCGCCGCCAGCACCGCCACCGCCGGCCCGAGCGTGGCCAGCGCGGTGAAGATGAAGACATCGGCCACGGTGATGGTGTAGGCCGAACGCGGCAGCTTGAGCGCAAAGTTCGACGCCACCGCCGACAGCCCCAGCGCCAGCAGCACCGGCCCCGCGCTGGCCGCCGGCAGCCTCAGCGTGTGCCACAAGGCCCAGCTCAGCGCCAGCAGCCCGCAGCCGGTGATCACCACCCACGCGGCCAGGGCCGGCGCCGGGTAGTCGAACAGGTGCTGGCGACGGAAAGCCGTCCACGGGTTGCGTGGGGGCGGCAGATCGCTGGGCGATGCAGGCGTCATGGCGGGCGTGACTTCAGGGTCCCCGGGGGCGGCGCACGATCCCGCGCGGCGCCTTCACCCCCTGCATCAAGATCGGCCCGCGGCGCCTGAACTTGAGCTGCGACGGATGTGCAGGGCGGCCCGGATCACTCGCCGAACAGGCTGCGGTCGACCGCGCTGGCGGGGTCGGCCAGCGTCTCGCTCAGCAAGAAGCCTTCGCTCAGCAGGAAGCCCTCACTCAGCAGCAGGCCTTCACTCAGCAGGAAGCCTTCGCTCAGCAGAAAGCCTTCACTCAGCAGGAAGCCCTCGCTCAACAGAAAGCCTTCGCTCAGCAGGAAGCCCTCGCTCAACAGAAAGCCTTCGCTGAGCAGGAAGCCCTCGCTCAGCAGCAGGCCCTCGCCATGCAGAAAACCCATGCCGCCGGTGAAACCCAGCTTCATCGTCAGACCGATGCCGGCCGCGGCGCGCGCGGCCAGCGTGGGCACCGGCAGCGTCAGCGCACTGGCGCCGCCGTCGATGCTGAAGGCCACCGGATCGAGCAGCCGCACACCGGCTGTCAGCAGTTGCTGGCGCGGCGTGTTGTTCTCGACGATGCTGGCCACCACGGTGTTGGCCGGCACGCTGGCAAACGCCGGCCGGTAGACCACGCTGTTGCGCAGCAGCACCTGGCGCGCCCACAGCAGGCCCGGGTCGTAGACCGGCTGCCACTTGGTGAACAGCGCATCGCCGCCCGCCAGGTGGGTGCCGCCCGCGTAGATCAAACGCGACCAGGGCGCCGCCTGGCCGTTGAGCACCGAGGCTTGCGCCGGCAGCACCTTGCCCGGTGCCAGCAGGTTGTCACCGGCCTTCAGCGTGCCGGCGGCCAGCGCCGCGCCCAAGTCGGTGCGCAGCGCCTGGGCCAGGCGCACGGCGCCTTCCACGTTGAGCTGACCGGTGCCCTGCTCGAGCAGGCTGCCCTGGGCCAGCGGCTGGGCGGTGTATTGCAGGATGGCCTTGACCAGCGGCGGCGTCAGCCCCGGGTTGGCCTGCAGCAGCAGCGCGGCGGCGCCGGCCACCGCGGGCGCGGCCATCGAGGTGCCGCTCATCGTCATCAGCGTCCTGCGCGTGAGCTGCGACGCCCCCGGCACGATGGTGAACTGCGGGTAGGTGCGCGCCAGCAGGTTCCAGCCCGAGGGGCCGTCGCTCTTGTTGGCACCCAGCACCGACACCACCCGGTTGCCCGGTGCCACCAGATCGGGCTTGATCAGGTTGTCGACCCAGCGCCGGCCGCTGGCAAAGTTGAAGGCGCCGCGGGTGGGCCCGCGCGCGCTGAAGCGGGTGACCGCGTCGTCGCCACGCACCGCCGTGCCGAAACCGTTGACCGCGCCCACGGTGATCACCGACGGCTCGTGCCCTGGCGAGGTGACGCTGCCGTACACCGTCTGGCCGCTGTCGTTCCTGCCGCCGTTGCCGGCCGAGGTGACCACCACGATGCCGGCCGCCACCGCACTGCGCGCGGCGCGCGCCAGCGGATCGACCAGGAACGAATCGGTGGACGTGGCGCCCAGGCTCAGGTTGATGACGCGGATGTTGCCGGTGCGCGCGCGCTGGATCACCCAGTCGATGCCGGCCAGCACGTCGGCCAGGTTGCCCACACCGCGCTCGTCGAGCACACGCACGTCGTACAGATCGGCCGCCGGGGCGATGCCGCCCGACTCGGGCGACTGGTAGTTGCCGGCCCCCGCAGCGATGGCCGCCACATGGCTGCCGTGGCCGTAGGGATCGGGGTTGTCGGTGAGCGGCACCTGCCTCTTGTTGCCGGCCTTGTAGCCGCGGCCATCGATCAGCGCGCGGGTGGCGGCCGAGTAGTCGACCCCTCTCGGCCAGCCCTTGCCGCCCATGGCCTTGTTGATGTAGCTGAAGTCCATCAGCGCGCGCACACGCGTCTTGCCGGCGGCATCCCAGGTGTGCTGGTGGCGCCAGTCGATGCCCGAATCCAGCACCGCGATGCCCACGCCCAGGCCGTCCAGCCCGGCGCTGTTGGCGCTGGCCCCGCCCGCGATCACCGGCAGCACCGGCGCGGCGCCGGTGGCCGCCTGCAGCAGGCTGGCATGGCGCGTGGTGATGCGGTTGGGCGCAATGCCCAGCACGTCGGTGCGCGCGGCCACCGCGTTCAGTGCCGCGGCCGGCAGCAGCGCCGACAGCGCCCGCACCGACACATAGCTGTAGAACACCGAGCCACCACGCGCCAGGATGTCGCGCCGCAGCGCGGCCAGCGTGGCGTCGGTGCTGTGGGCGTTGATCAGCACCTTGACGTACAGGCCGCTGTCCAGCCGCTTGGCCCAGGGCACGGTGATGGCGCTGCCCGCCGGGGTGACCATCACCGCCCGCAGATCGGCCGACAGCTTGGACGTGCTCAGGCCCTGTGCCTGCGCCGCCGGCCAGCCGCCGGCACACAAGGCCGCCGCCAAGGCCAGGCCCCGTGCCCATCGTTGCAATGAATTGTGTCGCTCGTGCATGCCCGCCCCAGTTTGTCCACGATGTGCCACGGGGCGGCTGTGCGGCCGCTCCGGTCTCGTCTCGGGGCTATCGGCCGGGGGGCGGAGCGCTTGAGGGTGAAAGGCCGGCTTGAGCGCGAGAAGCCGGGCAGAACGTGTGCTTTTTATCAGATAGAGGCGCTCAAGCCGCCTCGTGGGTGGCCGAGGAACGGCCTAGAACGCCGCCGCCTGAACCGCCGCCGCGTCCACGCCCAGCCGGCCAGCGGCGGCCAGGATCTCTTGCCAGGTGGTGGCGTCGACCGGCACACCGGCCGCGGTGCGCTGGGCGCGCCAGGCCCGCTCGGGCTCACCGGCGATGTGGATGGCGTCGAAGCCCTCGCGCACCGGCGAGGCGCGCACCCAGGCTATGAAGGCCAGCGCCTCGGCCTCGAAGCTGGCGCGGTCGGCCAGCGCGGCGGGGTCGACCAGCACGCTGAACATGCCGTTGAGCACGCGCTTCTGGCTGGCGTCGCCGTCGCGCTGCGTCATGCCGGCGGCCAGTGCACCGCCCAGCAGCTCACACATCAGCGCCATGCCGAAACCCTTGTGGTCGCCGAAGGTGAGCAGCGCGCCGAACGGCGGCACCACGGTGAAACGCGGCTCGCGCGTGGGCTGGCCGTGGTCGTCGATCAGGCAATCGGGCGGCACCTGCTCACCCTTGTTCATCGCCACGCGCGTCTTGCCCTGGGCGATCATGCTGGTGGCGAAATCCAGGATCACCGGCGGGCGGCCGGTGAGCGGCACGCCGGCGCAGAACGGGTTGGTGCCGAAGCGCGCATCGCCGCCGCCGTGCGGCGCCACGATGGCGCGCGAGATCACGTTGACGAAGTGCAGCGACACCAGCCCGGCGGCGGCGGCCTGCTCGGCCCAGGCGCCGATGCGCCCCAGGTGGTGCGAATTGCCCAGCGCCACGATGCAGCTGCCGTGGGCCTGTGCCCGCGCGATGCCCAGCGCCATCGCCTGCGCACCGATCACCTGGCCGAAGCCGCGGTTGCCATCCAGCCGCAGCAGGCTGCCGCCATCCAGCACGGTGCTGACCGCGGCGTTGGGCGTGAGCCCGCCCTGCAGGTAGGCATCGGCATAACGCGGCAGCATGCCGATGCCGTGTGAATCGTGGCCGGTGAGGTTGGCCTCGATCAGGTTGCCGGTGACGGCGGCCACCTCGTCGGGTGAACTGCCGAAGCCACGCACCACCTGGGCAATGGCGGTCTGCAGGCGGGGCAAGGCAATCAGGTGCATGTCGCTCATGGCGGGCTTGAGGGTGGGGATCGATCAACCGGTGGGGTGGCGCCGCCGTTCAGCGGCGCAGTGCCACGGCCAGGCCGCGCTGCACGCCGGGCCGCGCCTGCAGGGCCTGCCACCAGCGCTGCACCTGCGCAAAGTCGGCCAGATCGACCTGATGGCGCGGGTGCCGCCACACCCAGCCGGCGATGGCGAAATCGGCGATCGACAGTTCGTCGGCGAAGTACTCGTGCTCGGCCAGGTGCGCGTCCATCACGCCGTACAGGCGGCGCGTCTCGGCCATGTAGCGCTGCAGGCCGTAGCGCCGGTCGGCCTCGTCGGCCAGGCCCAGAAAGTGATGCACCTGCCCCGGCATGGGCCCGAAGCCACCCATCTGGAACATCAGCCACTGCAGCGCCTGCAGGCGGCGCCGCGGATCGTGCGGCATGAACTGGCCGGTCTTCTCGGCCAGGTAGATCAGGATCGCGCCCGATTCGAACAGGCTGACCGGCTGACCGCCGGGGCCGTGGGGATCGACCAGGGCCGGGATCTTGTGGTTCGGGCTGACCGCCACGAAGGCCGGCGCGTGCTGCTCGCCCTGGGTGATGTCGACCACCTGCACGGTGTAGGGCAGCGCCATCTCCTCGAGCGCGATGCTCACCTTGCGGGCGTTGGGTGTGTCGAAGGCAAACAGTTGCAGGGCAGGCTGGGGCGCAGGATGGGTCATGAGGTTTCACGGGCCGAGGGGGTGTCGGCCGCAGCAGGCAGGGCCGGATTGGCCGCTCGGATGTAGCGCTGGCTGGCCAGGGTGAGGCCGATCAGCACCAGGCCCAGCAGGTCGGAGGCCCAGCCGGGCTTGATCAGCACCAGCGCGGCCACGATCAGCAGCACCTGCTCCCAGGACCGCGCGGGGCCCAGGAAGAAGTAGCGATGCAGCCCGCCGGCCAGGCAGACCACGCCCACCGTGGCGCTGACTGCCGCCAGTGCCACCGAGCCCGGATCGCCGATCATCAGCAGGGCCGGCGCGAAGACGAACATGAAGGGAATGATGTAGCCGGTCATGCCCATCTTGACCGCGGCCCAGGAGGTGTCCATCAGCGTGCCGCGCGAAATGCCGTTGGCCGCATACACCGCCAGCGCCACCGGCGGCGTGATGGCCGACAGCACGGCGAAATACAGCACGAACAGGTGGGCCGCCTCGACCCGCACACCCAGCTTGACCAGCGCGGGCACCAGCAACGCCACCTGCACGATGTAGGCCGGCGTAGTGGGCAGGCCCATGCCCAGCAGGATGCCGGCCACCATGGTCAGCAGCAGCGCGATGATCAGCGAGTTTTGCGACAGCGCCAGCACCACGCCGGTGAAGCTGAGCCCCAGCCCGGTGAGGGTGATGGTGCCGATGACGATGCCCGCGCAGGCGCAGGCCAGCGCCACTACCAGGGTGTTGCGGGCGCCCGATTCGAGCGCCTCGACGATGGCCAGCGGCGTGAAGGTGCGGCGCGTGCTGGCGCGCAGCCAGGTGGTGGGGATCACCGAGCCGATGCCGCACAGCGCCGCAAACGCCGCGCTGCGCCCCGACAGCAGCGCCGCCACGATCACCACCAGCGGCAGGAACAGGTGGCCGCGCTCGACCAGCACCTGCTTCATGCGCGGCAGGTCGGCCTTGGGCAGGCCCTTCAGGCCGATGCGGCGGGCCTCGAAATGCACCGCCATGAACACCGCCACGTAATACAGCAGCGCGGGCAGCAGTGCAAAACCGGCCACGGTGAGGTAGGACACGCCCAGGAACTCGGCCATCACGAAGGCCGCCGCGCCCATGATGGGCGGCATCAGCTGGCCACCGGTGGAGGCCACCGCCTCGACCGCGCCGGCAAACGCCGGCCGGTAGCCGGTGCGCATCATCAGCGGGATGGTGAAGGTGCCGGTGGTCATCACGTTGGCCACCGCGCTGCCCGAGACGGTGCCGAACAGGCTGCTGGTGATCACCGCCACCTTGGCCGGCCCGCCCGAGGTGTGGCCGGCCATGGCCAGCGCAAAATCCATGAACAGCTGGCCCGCGCCGCTGCGCTCGACGAAGCTGCCGAACAGGATGAACAGCATCACGTAGGTGGCCGACACGTACAGCGGGATGCCGAAGATGCCCTCGGTGGTGAGGTAGAGCTGGTCGAACATCATGCCCACCGACTGCCCGCCCAGCGTGAGCCCGTAGCCCAGGAACACCAGCGCGGTGATGGGCAGGGCCCAGCCCGTGGCGCGGCGGGTGGCCTCGATCACCAGCACGATCAGCGCACCGCCGAACAGGTAGTCGGCCACGCGCGGATCGTCCACGTAAGGCATGCGGTTCTGCACGTAATCCAGCGCGAAGCTGGGGTACAGCGACGCAGCGGCCGCGGCCAGCACCAGCAGCAGATCGACCAGGCCGGTGCGATCGGCCGCACCCCCGCGCCGCGGCATCACCAGAAAGGCCAGCACCAGCGCAAAAGCCAGGTGCGAGCCGCGCATCACATAGGCGTTGGGCGGCCCGGCAAACGCCACGTACAGGTGGAACACCGACATGGCCACCGCCAATGTGGTGGCCGTGCGGCGTGTGTAGCTGGCGGGAATCGAGAACATGGCTGCGCTCCGGCGCCGAGTGGCGCGACGCTCAGGGCGTCAGAGCGCGCCCACTTCCTTGTAGTAGCGCAGCGCACCCTTGTGCATCGGCACGCCAACGTCCTCGGCCATGGTCTTGGGGGTGTTGGCAGCCATGGCCTTGGCGATCGCGGCCAGGTCGGCCTTGTTGTCGACCATGCCCTTGAGGATCTTGTAGACCACATCCTCGGCCAGGTCGCAGCGCGCGACCACGTGCGTGGCGTACCCCACGGTGGGCACGTCGACCGCCTGCTTGGGGTAGCTGCCGGCCGGGATCACCAGCTTGGTGTAGCCGGGATTGAGCTTGCGCATGGCCTGCAGCTTGTCGTCGGGGATGGGCAGCAGCGTCACGTCGCGCGCCGAGGCCAGGTCCATGATTGCCGAGGCCGGCACGGTGGTGCCCAGGGTGAAGACCTGCGCGTTGTTGTCCTTCATCAGCGACACCGCATCGGTGTAGGACACGTAGCTCACCCGGCCCATGTCGCCGTACTTCAGGCCGTAAACCTCCAGCGCCTGCTGGCTGATGAACTCTGCCGTGTTGCCCTTGGGTTGCACCGCCAGGCCCTTGCCCTTGAGATCGCCCAGCGACTTGATGCCCGAATCGGCCGTGGCCACCACCTGGAAATACTGCGGATACAACGTGGCCACGTTGCACACGTTGACGGTCTTCTGCTCGAACGGGGCGCGGCCAGCCAGGCCGTCGACGGTGGAGATGGAATTGCCGAAGCCCAGGTCCGCCTTGCCCTGGTGCACTGCCTTGACGTTGGCGATGCCGGCCCCCGGCAGCACCTGCACCTTGACGCCCGCCTTGTCGGCGATGTTGGCGATGGCCCCGCCCAGTGGATACCACGACCCGCCCTGCGGCCCGGTCATCAGACGAACCTGCTGTGCCTGCGCCACGCCCGCACAGCCCAGCAGGGCGGCCAGCACGATCGGAGCCGGGATGAATTGCATGCGCATGAGCGCCTCCTTGGTCATATGGTCTGATGATTGGCGGGATGGGAGTCGCATAGTAGGCGGCAGAGCGTTGTGCCGCGCACCGGCAAAACCCGGACAGCCCACCGGCGTGGACAGCATGCGCCCAGCGCACCTATGCTGGCGGGCGGCGCAGCCACGCCGATCGCCCCCACCTGCCAGCCTCCGCACATGAGCATCGAACTGTCGAAAGAACACCGCCAGCAAGCCATTGCCTCGATCGAGCGCTACTTTCTGGAGAACATGGACGAGAAGATCGGCAACATCGCCGCGGGCGGTTTGCTGGGCTACTTTCTCGAAGAGATCGGGCCACTGGTCTACAACCAGGCCGTGGCACACGTGCAGGAACGCCTGGCGCTGAAGGTCTCCGAGATCGACATCGAGGTGCATGAAGAACAGTTCCAGTACTGGCGCAAGTTCGACAAGGCGCGAACCGGCCGCAAGTGAAGACCCCCGCAACCACGAGGCAACCCCATGATCACCGTGATCGTCGAATTCAAGCTGCCGCAGCCCATGACGCGCAACCAGGCGCGCGACACCTTTCTGAGCACGGCGCCCAAGTACCAGGGCATGCCGGGGCTGATCCGCAAGTACTACTACCTCAGCCCCGAGGGCGACAAGGCCGGCGGCATCTACCTGTGGCAATCACGCGCCGATGCCGACCGCGTCTACACCGCCGACTGGAAGGCCTTCGTGCGTGGCAAGTACGGCACCGAGCCCGGCCTCACCTACCTTGAATGCCCGGTGGTGGTCGACAACCTGTCGGGCCAGATCGTCTCGGACTGACCGGGCCATGGCGCGGCGCAACCGGGCATCCGCGTCCGGACCACGTGCCGCCGCATCGGCCAGGCTGCTGGCCATCCTGGCCGTGATCTTCGGCCTGGTGGTCTTGCTGGTCGGCCTGCTGGCGCTGGCGGCGGGCATGGGCCTGCTGCCACGCGCGCCCTCCGCCGCAGCGGCGGGCAATGCGGGGTTGGCGGTGGTGATCGGGCTGTGCTTCACGCTGGCCGGTGCGGCGATGGTGCTGTTTGCTTTCGCCCGACGAGCCGCGTCGATGCTGGCGCTGGCCACCTTGCTGTGCTTTGTGGTCGCCTTCAATTGGGTGGCGTTCGGCCCCGGCGAGCGCAGCTTCACCCAGCGCACCAGCGTGGGCCGCCCGATCGACGCCAACGCCGCCCGTCAGCCCATGGCCCACGCTGAGGGCCGGGGGGTTCTGCGCGCGGTGGCGCTGGGGCTGGATGCCGCGGTACTGGCCGGGGTGGTGCTGGCGCTGCGATCGCGCCGGTCGGCCGCCGCTGCGCCACCATCGGGCAAACCGCCGCCCGGCGGACCACCCCCCGGCAGCCCACCACATCGACAAGCTTGACGCCACCCATGATCCGGTGGGCGCCACCCGGCTATCGTGAGGGCCTTGTGTCCGACGCATCCACGCCATGCCCCAGCCCAGCCTGAAGTCGCTGCTCATCACCGCCATGCTGCTGATCGTGCTGGCCTTCGGCTGGCGCTACCGCAACGCCGAGGCGGTGCAGCGCATCATCAACCCGCCGTCGCACAAGCCGCTGGCCATCGAGTTCGACAACGGCACGGTGCGGCAGACCGGCGCGGCCTCGGTGCCCGGCACCGGCCGCGCGGTGCAGGTGCTGGCGCCGGGCGTGGTGCGCAAGTGCCGGCGCGGCACCGAGATCACCTACACCAACCAGACCTGCCCGCCCGGCCATGTGGAACAGAGGATGGCCCAGGGCACGGTCAACGTGCTGCCGGCCACCGCCGTGGCGCCGCGTGCCCCGGCCGGCCCGGCGCCGGCCGCCGGCCCCGACCTGCGTGAGCGGCAGATCAACCGGGTGCTGAACCCCTGAGCCTGGCGCCGCAGCGATGCCCGGACGGCCCCCCGGGATTGACGCGCGGACCGACAATCCGCGCCCACTCACCCTTCAACCGCCAAAGGCCCCGTCATGAACAAAGTTGCCCACCACACCAACAACCTGATCGGTGCACTGCTGGTCTCGGTGGTTTTCCTGGTGCTGGTGCTGGCCATCGACCGCAGCCAGCCGAATGCCGCCACGCCTTATGTGGCGGGCTTCTTCATCCTGACCGGCCTGGCGTCGCTGGGCGCCTGGATGTGGCTGTCGTACCGGCAGCTGGTGCGCTGAGCAACCAGCGGGCGGGTGGCAGCGCGGGCAGGCCCGCGCGGGCCGCGCCTACAGGAAGCGCACCCTGCACTTCACCCCGGCAGGAATTTCACCTTTGGGATTGGCCAGCTCCAGCCGCACGCCGAACGAGCCGCTGGCCGAGTCGATCACGCGGTCGACCACCTTCACCGTGGCGCGCCAGCTGCCTTTGAGTGGGGACTCGGGGACGATCTCGGCGCTGCGGCCCGGCTTGATGCTGCCGATCAGCGCCACCGGCAGCACCACCTCCACACGCAGCGGGTGGGTCTGCGCCAGCTTCAGGATCGGGCGCGCGCCTTCGCCGGTGAAGGCCAGCTCGCCGGGCTGCTGCAGCCGGTCGGTCACCACGCCGGCAAAGGGCGCGCGCAGCTGGCGCTGGCGCACCACGGCTTCCAGCCGCAGCGCCTCGTGACCGGCCAGCTTGCGGTTGTCGACAGCCAGGGCCAGCTCGGCCTCGGCCACCTTCAGCTCGGCCTGGGCCTCGTCGCGCTCTTGGGCGGTGATGTAGTTCTGCTGGCGCAGGTCTTCGCGACGGCGGTATTTCTCTCGCGCGTAGTCCACCCGCGCCTGGGCCACCTGCAGCTCGCTCTGCGACGCGGCGCGCTGTTTGGCACCCACCAGCGCGGCCTGGTCGACGGTGCCGTCCAGCACCACCAGCACGTCGCCGGCACGCACCTGGGCGCCGCGGTCGACCAGCACCCGTTCGATCAGCGCGGTGGCGGGGCTGCGGATCTCGATGCGCTGGTTGGGCTCGATCAGGCATTCGTGGCCTTGGTCGGCCGTGGCGGGGCTCTGGGCGATGGCCGGTGCGGCGGCCGAGACGGCGATCAGCACGCTCAACACGGCAGCTGAGCACCGCGGTGCGGCGGTGGGGCGTGGCGCGATGGGCAGGGCGGGGATGGGATGCATGGTGGTCAGATCTGGTTGCCCGCAAAACCGAGCAGGTTGTCGAGTTGGCGGTCGGCCTTCAGGGTGCGGCGGCGCATGCTGGCATGCAGAGCGCCGGCGTGGCGCTGGGCGCGGCGCTGCAGCAGCCGCAGCCAGAAGGCCGGCAGCTCGCTACGGCCATCGTAGGTGGCTTGCAGCAGCGCCTGCAGCCAGCGCGCGTGGGCGTGGAAGATCTCGTCGTCCAGCGCCACGATGGCCTGGGCGATGCCGGGGTCGCCCTGGCGCGCGCCGCGCCCCACCAGCTGGCGGTCGATGCGCGCGGAGTCGTGGCATTCGGTCAGCACCACCACCAGGCCGCCGTGCTGCGGCACACCCGTGCCGAGGTGGATGTCGGTGCCACGCCCCGCCATGTTGGTGGCCACGGTGATGGTGCCGGCCTGGCCGGCCTGGGCGATGACGTCGGCCTCGTGCGCATCCTGCCGGGCGTTGAGCACGCGGTGCACGCAGCGCTGGCCGAGCAGGCACTCGGACAGCGCCTCCGACGCCCGCACCGAGCGCGTGCCCACCAGCACCGGCCGGCCCGCCGACTGGTGCGCCAGCAGCGTTTCGGCCACCGCCTGCCACTTGTGCGCCTGCGTGGCCATCAGCCGCGCGGGCAGCGTGCGGCGCTGGTCGGGCTTGTGGGTGGGCACGGCCACCACGTCGAGCCGGTAGACCGCTTGCAGCTCGGTGGCCACCTCGGCGGCGGTGCCGGTCATGCCGGCCAGGCGCAGGTAGCGGCAGAAGAAGCGCTGGAAGGTGATGCGCGCCAGCGTGCGCGCGGGCTCGGTCAGCGCCAGCGACTCTTTGGCCTCGATCATCTGGTGCAGGCCGCCCTCCCAGCTGCGGCCTTCGAGCAC
>Ga0155495_1090_pt1 | contig 26308 bp, 21 predicted proteins | sample RifCSPhighO2_12_FD_107153 | JGI IMG/M metagenome (GOLD analysis project Ga0155495, IMG submission 107153) | Burkholderiales bacterium RIFCSPHIGHO2_12_FULL_69_20
CAATGACTGGCGGCCAGCCGATCGACGGCATCCTGACCGTGCCGCAGATGACCCGCTTGCTCGAGGCCGAAGGCGCCCGGCAGATCGTGATCGTCACCGACCAGCCCGAGAAATACAACGCCGCGCTGCGCCTGGCGCCGGGCACCACGGTGCGCCACCGCGACGAGCTCGATGCGGTGCAGCGTGAGCTGCGCGAGGTGCCCGGCTGCACTATCCTGATCTACGACCAGACCTGCGCCACCGAGAAGCGCCGCCGCCGCAAGCGCGGCAAGATGGTCGACCCGGCCAAGCGCGTGGTGATCAACGAGCTGGTGTGCGAAGGCTGCGGTGATTGCGGCGTGCAGAGCAACTGCCTGAGCGTGGAGCCGATCGAGACCGAGTTCGGCCGCAAGCGCCGCATCAACCAGAACACCTGCAACAAGGACTACTCCTGCACCAAGGGCTTCTGCCCCAGCTTCGTCACGGTCGAGGGTGGCGAGCTGAAGAAGCCCAAGAAGGCGCAGCGGGCCGATCCGTTCGCGCTGCCGGCGATCCCGCAGCCGCTGCTGCCGGTGCCGATCAATGCGCTGGGGCAGGACCGCGCCTGGGGCATCGTGGTGGCCGGCGTGGGCGGCACCGGGGTCATCACCATCGGCCAGCTGCTGGGCATGGCCGCTCACCTCGAAGGCAAGGGCGTGGTCACGCAGGACTCGGCCGGGCTGGCGCAGAAAGGCGGCGCCACCTGGAGCCACATCCAGATCGCGCAGACGCCCGAGGCCATCCACACCACCAAGGTCGACACCGCCAAGGCCGATCTGGTGATCGCCTGCGACGGCATCGTGGCCGCCGGCGCCGCCACGCTGTCGCTGATGCGCGAAGGCACCACCTACGTGGCGCTGAACAACCACGCCACGCCGACCGCCGCCTTCGTGACAAACGCCGACTGGCAAGCCCCCACCGCCGGCTGCGAGGCCGCGCTGGTGGCCGCCGTGGGGCGTGATCACCTGGGCCTGTTCGACGCCGAACAGGTGGCGGTGCAGTTGCTGGGCGACAGCATCTATGCCAACCCGCTGCTGCTGGGTTTTGCGTGGCAGAAGGGCCGGGTGCCGCTGGGCCAGGCCGCGCTGCTGCGCGCGATCGAACTCAACGGCACGCAGGTCGACAACAACAAGGCCGCGTTTGAGTGGGGCCGTCGCTGCGCGCACGACCTGGCGGCGGTGCAAGCGCTGTTCCAGGCCGGAACATCGGGCTCGCGGCCCGACCAGGCCGCTCAGGTGATCCAGTTCGTCAAGAAGCCGTCGCTCGACGAGATGATCAGCAAGCGGGTTGACTTCCTCACCGGTTATCAGGATGCCGCCTATGCCCAGGCCTACGCGGCCTTCGTCGCCAGCGTGCGGCAGGCCGAGGGCGCGCTCAACAGCAGCCGGCTGACCGAGGCGGTGGCGCGTTACCTGTTCAAGCTGATGGCCTACAAGGACGAGTACGAGGTGGCCCGGCTGCACACCGACCCGGCCTTCACCGCGCAGATCGCCGGCATGTTCGAGGGCGAGTTGGGCAAGGACTACAAGGTGGTGCACCACCTGGCGCCGCCGATGCTGGGCAAGACCGATGCCCAGGGCCAGCCAATCAAGCAAGCGTTCGGCCCCTGGATGCGCAGCGCGCTGGGCCTGCTGGCCCGATTCAAGGGCCTGCGCGGCGGCGCGCTGGACGTCTTCGGCAAGACCGAAGAGCGCCGCACCGAGCGTGCGCTGATCGTTGAATACCGCCAGACCATCGAGGAACTGCTGCGTGGCCTGAACGCCGGCAATCTGGACAGCGCGACGGAGATTGCCCGCCTGCCCGAGGACATCCGCGGCTACGGCCACGTGAAGGCCCGCCACCTGGCGGCGGTGCGGCCAAAGTGGGAGCGGCTGATGGCGCAGTGGCGCGCTGGCGGGGTGCGGGCGGCGGCTTGAACCGCCGCCCGACGAGGCGGCGGTGTCTAGGCCGCTGCCTTTGACGGGTACATGGATTCGATCAGTTCGGCGTACTTGCGGTTGATCAGCGAACGCTTGAGCTTCATCGTCGGCGTCAGCTCCTCGTCCTCGGCGGTCAGGCGCTGTTCGAGCAGGCGGAACTGCTTGATCTGCTCGACCCGGGCGAACTGCTTGTTCACCTTCTCGATCTCTTCGCCGATCAGCGCGGTCACCTCGGGGCTGCGGCACAGGCTCTTGAAGTCGCTGAACTGCACGTCGCGCTCTTGCGCCCACTGCACCACGTTGTCCTCGTCGATCATCACCAGGCAGCTGAGGTAGGCGCGCTTGTCGCCGATGACCACCGCATCGGTCACGTAGGGGCTGAACTTGAGCTGGTTCTCCCACTCGCTGGGCGTCACGTTCTTGCCGCCGGCGGTGATGATGATGTCCTTCATCCGGTCGGTGATGTAGAAGTAGCCTTCGTCGTCGACCCGGCCCACGTCGCCGGTGTGCAGCCAGCCGTCGGCGTCGATGGTCTCGGCGGTCTTCTCGGGCAGGTTCAGGTAGCCTGCAAACACGTTGGGGCCGCGCATCAGGATCTCGCCCTGCTCGCTGATGCGCAACTCCACCCCGGGCCCCGGCTGGCCGATGCTGCCGGGCTTGCTGGCACCCAGCGGCGTGACGGTGCCGCCGCCGGTGGTCTCGGTCATGCCCCAGCCTTCACGCAGCGGGATGCCCAGCGCCAGGTACCAGCGGATCAGCTCGGGCGAGATCGGCGCGGCGCCGGTCAGCGCCAGCTCCACCCGGTTCAGCCCGACCATGCGGCGCACGTTGTTCAGCACCAGCGTGCGGGCCAGCCAGTAGCGGGCGCGTTCGATCGCACTCGGCTCGGTGCGGGCCTCGATGTGCTTGACCAGCTTCATGCCCTCGCCCACCGCCCAGCCATAGGCCAGCTGCTGCAGCTTGCCGGCTTCCTTGATGGTGATGGCCACGGTGGAGAACACCTTCTCCCACACCCGCGGCACGGCGAAGAACACCTTGGGCTGCACCTCGCGCAGGTTCTCGAACACCGTCTCGGGGTTCTCGACGAAGTTGACCGTCTCGCGGCGGTAGATCGCCACGTACTCGCCGATCAGGCGCTCGGCGATGTGGCACAGCGGCAGGAAGGCCACCCGCTCGCCCCCCATCGCCATGCCTTCGAACAGCGAACTGCTGCCGCCGGCCAGCGACGCGCAGATGTTGCGGTGGGTGATCATCGCGCCCTTGGGCCGGCCGGTGGTGCCCGAGGTGTAGACCAGCACCGCCACGTCGGTCGGGCTGCGGGTGGCCAGGCGGTCGTCGAGCAGCCGCGGATTCAGCTTGAGTTGGCCGCGGCCCAGCGCACGCAGCGCGTCCAGGCTGATCACGTCGGGCTCGTCCAGCTTGGACAGGCCTTCCATGTTGAACACGATCACCTTGCGCAGCAGCGGCAGGCGATCGCGCACTTCAAGGTATTTGTCGAGCTGCTCGTCGTCCTCGGCGAACAGGAACACGCTGCTCGAATCGCTGCACAGGTATTCCACCTGCGCGGCGGCATCGGTGGGGTAGATGCCGTTGCACACACCGCCCATGCTTTGCGCGGCCAGGTCGGCCCACACCCATTCGCGGCAGGTGTTGGCCAGCACCGACACCACCTGCCCCGGCTGGTAGCCCAGGCTGACCAGGCCGGCGCCGATCTCGGTGACGATGTCGCCCACCTCGGCCCAGCTGTAGGCCTTCCAGAGCCCCAAGTCCTTCTGGCGCATCATCACCGCCGAGCCCAGTTCCTCGACGCGCTGCCAGAACAGCTTGGGCACGGTGTCGAAAGGCAGTGGTTCGACCACCCAGCCGGGGCGGCGCGCGGTGATGATCGGGGAGGCGAGAGAGGTCATCGAATGTCCTGCGAATCAGCGGTGAAGACGTGAGGCCGCATCGGCTTCATCGCCACGTCTTTTTCTTCTTCCAGCGCCGCTCGCCGCGCACGCCGGTGTCTTTCATGCCGAGGTAGAACTCGCGGATGTCTTCCTTCTCGCGCAGCACCTCGCAGCGGTCCTCCATCACGATGCGGCCGTTCTCCAGCACGTAGCCGTAGTCGGCCGCGTTGAGCGCCATGTTGGCGTTCTGCTCGACCAGCAGGATGGTGGTGCCACGCTCGCGGTTGATGCGCACGACGATCTCGAAGATCTCCTTCGTCAGCTTGGGGCTCAATCCCAGGCTGGGCTCGTCGAGCAGGATCAGGTCGGGCTGCGCCATCAGCGCGCGGCTGATCGACAGCATCTGCTGCTGGCCACCAGACAGCAGGCCGGCGTCCTGCGTGGCGCGCTCGCGCAGGATCGGAAAGTAGTTGTAGACCTGCTCGATGTCGCGCGCCACGCCGTCCTTGTCGCTGCGGGTATAGGCGCCCATCAGCAGGTTGTCCTTCACGCTCAGCAGCGGGAACACCTCGCGCCCCTCGGGCACATGGGCCAGGCCGCTGCGCACGATCTCGGCCGGGTCCTTGGCGGTGATGTCGGCACCCTTGAAGGTGACCGTGCCGCGGGTCGGGTCGAGCACGCCGGAGATGGTCTTCAGGATGGTGCTCTTGCCTGCGCCGTTGCTGCCCAGCACCGTGGCGATCTCGCCCTTGTGCACCTTCAGGCTGACACCGCGGATGGCCTTGATCGGCCCGTAGGCGCTTTCGACGTTGGCCAGCGAGAGCAGGATTTCGGGTTGAAGGTCTCTCATGTGGCCCCCTTGGCGCTGCGCGCTGTCCCCCCGAGGGGGAATTCGCCCTTCGGGCTGCCGTGCGGGCTCATGCCGCCGCCCTCCGCAGCGACGACACATCGTCGACCGAGCCGAGGTAGGCCTCGATCACGCCGGGGTGGCTCTGCACCTCGGCCTGCGTGCCCAGCGCCAGCACCTCGCCCTGGTTCATCGCCAGCACGCGGTCGGACACACGCGAGACCAGGCTCATGTCGTGTTCGACCATCAGCACGGTGATGCCCAGCTCGTTCTTGATGTCCTGGATCCACCAGGCCATGTCTTCGGTTTCTTCCACGTTCAGGCCCGACGAGGGTTCATCCAGCAGCAACAGCTTGGGGCCGGTGCACAGCGCGCGGGCAAGTTCAACCACCTTGCGCTTGCCATAGGGCAGCCCGGCGACAAAGCTGTCGCGGTAGTGCTGCAGATCGAGCAGCTCGATCACCTGCTCGGCGCGCAGCCGGGCCTCCAGCTCGGCCTGGCGCGAGGCCTTGGTGAAGAACAGGTTGCTCCAGAAGCCGGCGCCGCGGTGGATGTGGTGGCCGATCAGCAGGTTCTGCAGCACCGTGGCGTTCTCGAACAGTTCGATGTTCTGGAAGGTGCGCGCGATGCCCAGCTGGGCGATGGCGTGTGGCGCCTTGTCGCTGAGCAACTGCCCTTCGAAGTGCAGCGTGCCGGTGGTGGGCGTGTAGATGCGGCTGATCAGGTTGAAGACGGTGGTCTTGCCGGCGCCGTTGGGGCCGATCAGCGTGAACACCTCGCCGTGGCGCACGTCGAAGCTGACCTTGTTGACGGCCAGCACGCCGCCGAAGCGCACGCTCAGGTCGCGTGCGGACAGCAGGCTGTTCAGGTTGGAGTCGTTCATCTCGCCATGCTCACTTCAGGCGTTCGGACTTGGCATAGGACTTCTGCCGCTTGAACATGCCCTTGCGGTAGAACGGAAACAGCTGCAACCAGGTGCGCATCTTCAGCCAGCGGCCATACAGCCCCATCGGCTCGAACAGCACGAAGGCCATCAGCACCACGCCGTAGACCACCGCCTGCAGGCCGGCGGCCTGGCCGATGGCCGGCGGCAGGTAGTCTTTGCCCACGGCGATCATCTGCGGCATCGTGATCAGGAAGATCGCGCCGAGAAAGGCGCCGTGCACCGAGCCGATGCCGCCCACCACCACCAGCAGCAGCAGGTCGATCGACTGCACGATGCCGAACTGATCGGGCGAGATGAAGCGCAGCTTGTGGGCATACAAGGCGCCGGCCAACCCGACGATGGCCGCCGACAGCGCAAACGCCAGCGTCTTGTAGCCCGCCAGGTGGATGCCCATGCTCTGCGCCGAGATCTCGGAATCGCGGATGGCGATGAAGGCGCGGCCGGTGGCCGAGCGCAGCAGGTTCAGCACCGCCAGCGTGACCAGCACCGTGGTGCCCAGCGCGATGAAGTAGAACGATTCCGACGAGCCGAGATCAGCGCCGAAGAACTGCGGCGAGGTGACCGACATGCCTGCATTGCCCTTGGTCACGCTCTCCCAGCGGGCCAGCACCTCTTCGACGATGAAGCCGAACGACAGCGTGGCGATCGCCAGGTAGATGCCTTTGACGCGCAGCGCCGGCAGGCCCACGATCACGCCCACCGCGGCTGACAGGCCGGCGGCCAGCGCCATCGTCAGCGGAAACGGCCAGCCCGCCGCCGACAGCACCGCCTGCACATAGGCGCCCACGCCCAGGAAGGCGCCGTGGCCGATGGACGCCAGGCCGGTGAAGCCCGACAGCACCATCAGCCCCAGCCCGGCCACCGCGTAGATCAGCACGAAGCTGATCTGCGATAGAAAGTACTCGCCGGCCCACCAGGGTGCGGCCAGCATCACCAGCACCAGCAGCCCATACCAGAAGGCCTGGCCGCTGTGCTTGACCAGCTGGATGTCCTGCCCGTATTCGGTCTTGAAAATGAAACGCATGGGTGTTCTTGTCCTCAGACCTTCTTGCGCATCGAGCCGCCGAACAAGCCGTTCGGCTTGACCACCAGCATCACCAGCACCACCACGTACGGCGCGATGTCCTTGAAACCCTCGGGCAGGTAGAAGCCGGCAAAGGCCTCGACCAGCCCGATCACCAGCCCGCCGACGATGGCGCCCGGCAGGCTGCCGAAGCCACCCACCACCGCCGCGGGGAATGCCTTCAGCCCGATGAATCCCATGTTGGCGTGCACGAAGGTGATGGGCGCCAGCAGCAGCCCGGCGATCGCCGCCACCGCCGCCGACAGCCCCCACACCAGCCCGTTGATGCGCCGCACCGGAATGCCCATGTAGTAGGCCGCCAACTGGTTCTGCGAGGCCGCCTGCATCGCGACGCCCAGCTTGCTGTAGCGGAACATCAGGTACAGCAGGCCGCACAGCACCGCCGTCATGCCGATGATCGCCAACTGCTCCAGGCTGATGACGGCCCCGCCGATGTCGATCACCTCGCCCTTGTAGGGCACGGCCAGCGAGTTGGTCTCGGTGCCGATCTCGGGGATCATCGAGATCAGGCCGCGCGCGGTGTAGCCCACGCCGATGGTGAGCATCACCACGGTGAACTGTGGCTGGCCCAGGATGGGCCGGATCACCGCCCGCTCGAGCCCGATGCCCAGCAGGAACATGCAGGCCACCGCCACCGGCGCGGCCAGCCAGAACGACCAGCCCAGCCACATCATCAGCACCAGCCCGCCGAAGGCGCCCAGCATCATCAGCTCGCCCTGGGCGAAGTTGACGGTTTCGGTGGCCTTGTAGATGAGCACGAAGCCCAGCGCGATCAGCGCGTAGATGCAGCCGAGCGAGATGCCCGATATCAGCAATTGCACAAAGGCCAAGCGGATCTCCTGCAGCGGCCGGCGGCCGTTGGGGTGGTGATGCGGGCGGGCAAGCGCCCCGCCCAAGTTCAAGCAGCAGCCTAGGGGCCAGTGCCGGCTGGCGTCTTGTGTCCAGATGCTGCCAGGGCGCAGCAGGCGCTCAGCCTCGGGAAAGCACCCAGGCCAGCGGGTCGTCCACCCTGCCCGGTGCCCAGAGGATGTCCCGGGCGGGCCGCGTGGCATCGACGGCTTTCATGGGCGGGTTCGGGTGGGCGCGGGCGTGGAGCGCGTCGACGGTGTCCTCGGCGCGCCCGGTGTGGCCGGTGTGCCTGGCGTGCCCGGCGTAGCTGGTGTTGATGGCGCAGTCGGCGTGGGTGGCGTCGGCGGCGTGCCGGGGGTCTCCGGTGTTTCCGGTGTTTCCGGTGTCTCCGGTGTCTCCGGTGTCCCGGGTGCGCCCGGTGTCGACGGCGTTGCTGGTGTGCGCCGCACCGGTGGCCGCGGTGCTTCCCGGGGCCGGGGTGCGGGGCTGGGTTGAGGCGGTCGCGCCGGCGCCGCCGGTTTGCGCCTGGGCGGCTTCGTTGGACACGCGGGCGATCCGGCTTTGGCGGTCTTGGGCAATCAAGGCTCCTGGGCTCAGTCCGAGCGTTATCCGAGCCTACTTCGGCGCCGACGCTGCGGTCGCCCCGAGCCTGGCCTTGAAGCCATCGGCCAGCGTCTTGGCAGCATTGCCAGTGGCGAAGAACTTGCCCAGCCCCACGTTGCCCGCCGTGGTGTCCGAGTTCACCTGAAACTGGCCCAGCACCGACAGCGCGTCTTCATGCCCGGGCGAGGCTTGCGAGCGGATCTGGGTCGAGTTGCCATTGGCCTGCTTGACCGTCACCGGCACCACCGCAAAATTCTTGTCCTTGTAGCCCAACGTGAAGTCGACACCCTGTTCGGTGGTCGAGCCACCGATGGTGATGCCCACCGTGTGGCTCTGGCCAAACAGCAGCGGCATGTTCTGGTTGTTGGCGCAGCCCTGCAGCAGCCAGGCCGGGGCGGCCAGGCACAACGCGGTGACGATGATCTTCATTTCACGCTCTCCTTGAGGTTGAGGTTGAGGTTCAGTGCACAGACATCGGGTGCGCCGGCCGTGAGCCGCTGGTAGGTGGCCAGGTCTTCGGGCCGCTGGATCCACAGCACCACGCGGCAGCCCTCGGGCAAGGCCACGAACTGCACGCCCGACCAGCCCAGCGACACACCCGCGGGGCTGGACGAGTAGCCCAACGTCGACATGCCCGCCACCACCGGCGTGGCGCCGGGTGCCACGGTGATGTTGGCAAAGCCGAACTGGCGCTCGATGGTGGTGACGCCGTCGCCGGCGGTGATCTGCACCGTGGTGCATGCGCCCAGCAGCAGCGAGGGCAGCATCGGCGTAGCTCGCCACATCCACCGCGCCAGGCGCGGGCGGTGCGGGGCCACCGCGTTGTGCGGTCCGCTGGCGGGCAGGGTCGTCACGCCGCTGGGCTACGCGAAGACCGGGCCGCCACCGCCCACGCGGTCGCGCAGCTCGGCCAGCATCTGCCGTTCGGTGAGGTCGTTCGCCCAGCCTGGCCGCAGTTGGAAGTGCGGCTCGTCGACGATGGTCTTCCAGCTGCCGCCCCACTCGAGGCCAATGTCCATGCCCAGCGCGCCCACGGCCTTGTACTTGGGCGATTCACCCAGGTACTTGTTGCCCTCGAACACACCCACGTCGAAGGCGATGCCGAAGTTGTGGTTCGAGTAGCCGCCCCTGGCGTTGGTGACGATGTTGCCCGGTGTGGTTCGCCCCTGCGCAAACAGCGCGTTCTGCTCGTCGAAGGTGCGCAGGCCGCTGATCACCTTGATGGTGATGCCGGCCGCCGCCGCCTTGTGCACCAGCGCGCGCGCCAGCGGCTGCACCTCGGTGGCCAGCGTGGCGATGGACTTCTCGCTGCGCGGATCGGCCGCCGTCATCTCGGGCACCACCACCTTGGCGCCGGACTTCTTCAGCACCACCGCCTTGTAGATGGCTGACCAGGTCTCCGGCCCTGCCTTGCCGTCGGGCTCGGCCCCCAGTGCGGTTTGAACGGCGGTGATCATCTCTTCCAGGGTCATGGCGTACTCCTGTGCATGGGCCTGCGGATCGGGTGGTGGGCGACGGGTTCGCCCGCACGAACCTATCGGCCGTGATGATGGGCCAAGCCGCCGCGCAAAGCAACGCATCGCCGGCGGGGTGGCGCTTCAGCGATCAGGCCGCCAGTGCGATGCATGGCCGTTGCATCGGGCCTGATCTGGCCGTTCAAAGCAGGCCCTGCGATGCGGCTCAGCCAGCAAGAGTCGCAGGCTGGCCACAGGCCGCGCAGGCTTGCATCGAGTGTCGAGTTCGCCGCAAGCTGGTTCGCTTCGCTCACACTCTCTATGCAGCCATGGCCTCGCCCATGCGGACCGTGCGCGCCGGCACCCAGTCTTCGCGAAGTCGCAGCATGTCCTTCGGGAACAGCAGGATCACGGTGGACCCCAGCAGGAAGCGACCCATCTCCTCGCCCTGGCCCAGGCTGATGACCCGCTCGTCGTAGCGCCAGTCGCGCACCATGCCCGGCCTTGGCGGGTTGACCACGCCATGCCAGACGGTGGCGATGCTGCCGACGATGGTGGCGCCAACCAGGACCATGATGAATGGACCCTGTGCCGATTCGAAGTGGCAAACCACCCGCTCGTTGCGCGCGAACAGTCCGGGCACGCCGCGAACCGTGGTGGGGTTGACCGAGAACAGGTGCCCCGGCACGTGGATCATTCGCACGACGCGCCCGTCGCAAGGCATGTGGATGCGGTGGTAGTCCTTCGGGCTCAGGTACAGCGAGGCGTACTGCCCGTCGTCGAACCGGGCGGCGAGCGCACCATCGCCGCCGACCAGCGCGCGCACGCTGTACCGGTGTCCCTTCGCCTGCAGCAATTGGTCACCCTCGATCGTCCCGCACTGGATCACGGCGCCGTCCACCGGGCTGACGAAGCCAGCGTGCGCCAGCGGACGCGTGCCGTCGCGCAGCGCGCGCGTGAAGAAGTCGTTGAAGCACGCATAGCCGGCGGGTCCCGGCTCGGCTGCCTCGGCCATGTTGACGCCGTAGCGCCCGATGAACCAGGGGATGACCCTGCGCACCCACCAGCGGGCCCTGGAGGCGGCCGCACGTCCGGCCAACACCGTCATCAGCCGCTGCGGCCAGAGGTACTGCGGCAGTACCGCCAGACGGTCGAGCAGATCAGGCGCCGCCACGATGCCGGACGCGCTGCCCGCCCCTGCCAATACCGCCACCCGCGCCACCCCCTGTCCCGCGATGCGCGCAACGCTGGAACGCCGGCAGGTGCCGCTGTTGCGATGCTAGCTGCAGGTTTTGCAGCACCCCGAGGATGTCCCCGCGCTGCGTCTGCCCCAGCAGCCGTGTGTACATGTCGCCGTTGGCGACCTCGGCGGCCACCCCCGCCTCGCAGGCGGCCTGCAAGGTGGCGTAACGCTCGACCTTGCCGGGCCAGGGGTTGGCGGGCACGGCCAGCCCGTAGCGCTCGAACAGGACGAGCAGCGCCTGGATGTGACGCGCCTCGGCCTCGCGAATGTTGCTGAACGGGCGGACCTCGCCGAAGTCGGCAAGCACCTGGTCATAGGTTGCCCAGGCGCGGTACTCGTCGTCGAGCGCTTCCAGCAGTGCCCGCACCTCACTTTCACCGAGCACGGTCATGCTGTTCCTCCACGACGAAAGCCAAATCAGAGCTTCTTGGTCGTGAAGTACCAATCGACCGTGTTCAGGCCTTCGGCCTGGCGCTTGGCGATCGCATCGGGCGTCTTCGGCGCGGGCACGATCACGTCGCATCCCGGCGTCCAACCCTCGGGTGTGGCGACCTTGTTCGCGTCGCTGGTCTGCATGGCCTGCAGCAGGCGCACGAACTCGTCGATCGAGCGGCCGTTGCTCATCGGGTAGTACACCATCGCACGCAGCATGCCGTTGGGGTCGATGAAGAAGGTGGCGCGCACGGCCTGCGTGTCAGCAGCACCCGGGTGCACCATGCCGTAGGCCCCGGCGACTTCCATCTTGATGTCTTCGATGATCGGGAACGGGATCTCGACGCCGAACTTCTCCTTGATGTTCTGCGTCCAGGCCAGGTGCGAGAACACACTGTCGATCGACAGGCCGAGCAGTTCGCAGTTCATTTTCTTGAACGTGTCGGCCGCCTTCGCGAAACCGATGAACTCGGTGGTGCACACCGGCGTGAAGTCGGCCGGGTGCGAAAACAGGATCAGCCACTTGCCTTTGTAGTCGGCAAGACTGCGTTCGCCATGGGTCGTCAGCGCCTTGAAGTCAGGTGCGGGTTCGTTGAGGTGAGGGAAATTGGAGGTGGTCATGGGGGGAGTCCTGTCAGGGTTGGAGGATTTGAAGGAAGCGCTGCGCTTTTGTGATCGCAGGCCCATATCATCCAATACATGGCAGGGTATGGGATCAACTTCTTTCTGTATCGTCCCGATAGCTTTCAAAGTGCACCTTGGTTGACGATGATCACCAACCACGTGCAAGTCAGGCCTTCCACTCCAGGATTCACAGCCAACCGCGGGGATTCCACCTATGCGCAGGATCTACTTCTTGGTGCCGGGCGTGGCCTCGGCCAAGGCCATCGTCGACGCGTTGCTGCTCGCACGGATCGAAGAACGCCACATCCACATCGTCGCCCGCGAAGGCACGGCGTTGGAGGACCTTCCCGAGGCCGGCGTCGCGCAGCGCAGCGACCTGATCCCCGCGCTGGAGAAGGGTGTCGCCGCCGGCGGCATCACCGGCTTGCTTGCCGGCGCCCTGGCAGTGACGTTCCCGCCAGCGGGCCTGGTGCTCGGCGGTGGCGCGGTGCTTGGCCTCGCGCTGTTCGGTGCCGGCTTCGGTGCCTGGATGTCGGGCATGGTCGGCGCCGGCCTGCCCAGCGGCCGGCTGGAGAAGTTCGAGGCCGCGATCGAGGCCGGTCAGGTGCTGATCATGATCGACGTGCCACGGGATCGGGTGGAAGCCACGGAGGCCCTGGTGCGCCAACACCATCCCGAAGCCGAACTCGAGGGCACCGAGCCCAACATGCCGCTGTTCCCCTGACGCGGAGGAAGGTTCCCGCCACCCTGCTTACAAAGGCGTGCCGGCGCCCCTGGCCTGCGTCATCGCCATCTCGTTGCTTGGCAGCGTCGGACTGGTTTCGATGCCGCTGGGCATCGACACCGCCCTGGCCGTCATCGCCCATGAGGTTCCGCAGGAAGCGGGCAATTTCGCGATCCTGCGCGACAGCGGCTTCAGCCGCAGCAAGGCGTTTTTGCAACTGGCCTTGCGTCGGCCGGCATCCTCACCATCACGTTGATGCACAGGCTGCACTGACACGGCCTGACAGGGGCGGCGAATTCGCGCGCTGCCAAGCGCTACACCGGCTCCACCGTCACGCCCACCGCCGGCGGCGCGGTGCCGCCGCCGCGGATCACGCCGCGCAGCGGGGCCACGTCGGCGTAGTCGCGGCCCCAGGCCAGGGTGACGTGGTCCTGGCCCACGGCGATGTCGTTGGTGGGGTCCAGCGCCACCCAGCCGTGCAGCGGGCACCACACCGCCACCCAGGCGTGGCTGGCGTCGGCGCCCAGCAGGCGCGGCTGGCCGGCGGGCGGGTGCGTCAGCAGATAACCGCTGACATAGCGCGCGGCCAGGCCCAGGCTGCGCATGGCGCCGATCATCAGGTGCGCAAAGTCCTGACACACGCCCTTGCCCTGGGCCAGCGCCCGCAAGGCATCGGTGGCCACGTCGGTGCTGTGCGGCTTGTATTCCATGCGCTGGTACACGCGCCCCATCAGCGCCAACGCGGCCTGCAGCAGCGGCCGGCCGGGGCGAAACAGGTCTTGCGCAAAGGCGGCCAGCGCCGGGTCATGCGGCGCAAAGTGGCTGGGCAGCACGAACTCCACAGCGTCGGGCTGCGTCACGCCGGCCCGGTAGCGCAGGGCCTGCGCGGCTTCTTCCCACGCCGGGCTGTGCCCAGTGTCGATGGGCAGCGGTGCAGCCAGCAGCACCTGGAAGCGGCTGGTCACCGTCAGGGTGTCGTGCACGTGCGAATGGCTGAAGCCGTGGCGCCAGTTGCCGAACGCGTCCCGGCTTTCCTGCACCGGGCTTTCGGGCGGTGGATCGATCTGCAGCGCCCAGCCCTGCACCTGCTGCACCTCGGTATCACGCGGGCGCAGCCAGGCGCTGTGGTGCGCCACCTCCACCGGCGCGTCGTAGTCGTAGCGGGTCTCGTGGGTCACCTGCAGCCGGCGCGGGCCGGCGGGTGGGTTGGCCGTCGACGCCACCGGCGCCGAAGGCGGCAGGGTTGCAGGCGATGGCGTTGCCTGCGGCACGCCTTGGGTTTGCGACTGCGACTGCGACTGCGAAGGCCCGGCGCTGTCCCGCGCCCCAGTGTCGGACGGCGGGTTCTCGCTCATTGCCACACCGTGCGGTCGCGCGCCACATGCGCAAACAGGTGGCGGCCGATGTGGTTGGACAGTTCGCGCGACGCCGCGCTGCACCCATGCAGCGTGTCGATCAGCGCCTGCTGCCGGCCCTGCGCATCGGGCGTGGCCAGCGTGGCCAGGTGCCAGTCCTCGGGCATGGCCAGGCCGCGTGTCACGTCGCCGGCCCAGGCCGGGTCGTGGCGGGCCAGCTTGCGCAGGCGGTCGCGCATGGTGCGCGCCACCCAGGCCAGGCTGCGCGGGTTGTCGGTGTCCATCACCAGCAGGTGCAGCAGCGGCAGCACCTCGCGCCGGCCCTGGAACTGCGCGCGGTAGGTGATCACGCTGTCGAACAGCCCCAGCAGCAGTGCAAAGCCGTCGTCGGCCTGGTGCACCTTCAACTCGAAGCCCAGCGCCAGCGCGTGGGCCAGCGTGTCCAGCCGCTCGATCTGCCGGCCCACGCTGAGCAGGCGCCAGCCGTCGTCGCGCGTCATGCGGTCGGTCTGCGCGCCGGTGATGGCGGCCAGGTGGGTGGCCGCGCGCGCCAGCACGCCCAGCACGTCGGGCGCCGGGGCATGGCCTTCGCCCATCGCCAGCACCACGCCCAGGTGCTGCTCGAAGTGCTCATCCACCTCGAGGATCAGCTTCCAGTGCTCGGGCGACAGGCGCTCGCGCAGGCTTTGTGCGCACTGGCGCAGGCTGCGCAGGTTGTGCGCCACGCTGGTGGTGGGCCCACCGATGCTGGCATCGGTCGGGCCGCCGGCCGGGCGCGGCAGCAGGCCGTGCATCAGCGCCCGCTCGAACACCCGCGGCGCCTTCAGCAGGCTGGGCACGCCCGTGCCCACCAGGCCGTGCCAGCGCGCCAGCCGGTCCAGCAGGCGCAGCACCGGCTCGCTGCCTTCGCGCAGCGTTTCCAGCATCAACCGCACCAGCCGCACCGAGTTCTCGGCGCGCTCGGTGTAGCGGCCCAGCCAGAACAGGCTCTCGGCCGCGCGGCTGGTGACGGCGCGGTGCCAGCCGCCCAGCTCGGCGGCCGTCAATGGCTTGGGCAGCATGGTGGCCTTGTCGACCGCGCCGCGGGTGATCACCCAGGTGTCGACGCTGGCGCTGCCGTGTTGCATGCGCAGCCAGGGGTCGGGGGCGTTGCCGGGCTGGTCGGGGTGGCCGGCGTTGCGGCCGGCCACCCGCGTCAGCGCGCCGGGCAGCACCCGCCAGCCGCCTTCGCCATCGGCCAGCGCAAACACCCGCAGCACCGCGGCCCGCGGCTGAAGCTGCCCGCCGCGGCCACGCTGTGCGCCGGTGTCGGTGCTGCCGGCCACCCACACCGGCGTTTCGCCAGGCCGCACGCGGGCCTGCAGGGTGTAGGCGGCCGGGTTCTGATCGATGCGCGCGGCCAGCGCGGTGCGTTCGGCCTCGCTCAGCAGCGCGGCCACCTGGGGGCCGAAGCCGCTGTCGGGAAACGTGGGCGCCACGACGAACTGCGCCAGCTGCGCGCGCTGCGATCGCCACACCGCCGCCTCGCCACACCACCAGCTGGTGGACGCCGGCAGCAGCAGGTCTTCGCCCAGCAGGCGCTCGGCCACGCCGGGCCAGAAGGCCGACAGGCCGGGGCTTTCCAGCACGCCGGCGCCGGGGGCGTTGGCCATCACCACCTCGCCGGCGCGCAGCGCCTGCAGCAGTCCGGGCACGCCCAGCTGCGAGTCGGGGCGCAGTTCCAGCGGATCGAGAAACTCGTCGTCCACCCGGCGCAGCAGCACATGTACCTGCTCCAGGCCCTGCAGCGTCTTCAGGTAGAGCTTCTGGCCGCGCACGGTCAGGTCGTTGCCCTCGACCAGCGCCACGCCCAGGTAGCGCGCCAGGAACACCTGCTCGAAGTAGGTTTCGTTGAGCGGGCCGGGGGTCAGCAGCACGATGCGGCTGCGCTCGCCGGCCGGGCTGGCGCGCATCAGGCCATCGAGCAGGTTGCGGAAGGTGGAGGCCAGCCGCTGCACCCGCAAGTCGGTGAACTGGTCATGGAACTGCGGCGCGATGATCAGCCGGTTCTCGAGCAGGTAGCCCAGCCCCGACGGCGCCTGCAACCGCTGCGCCAGCACACTGAAACCGCCCTGCGGCGTGCGCGCCAGATCGAAGGCGGCGATGTGCAGGCCGGGCTGGCCGCCCTGCCAGAGCCCGTGTGCGGGCCGCAGGTAGTGCGGGTGGGCAAAGATCAGCGAGGCCGGCAGCAGCGCATCACGCAGCAGGGTCTGCGGGCCGTAGATGTCGGCCAGCGTGGCCGACATCAGGCGCGCACGCTGCAGCACGCCCTGCTCGATGGCCGCCCACTCGTGCGGCTGCACGATGAAGGGCAGCAGCTCCAGCGGCCAGGCGCGGGGGCTGTCGCTGCCTTCGGCATAGACGTTGTAGGTGGCGCCGTCTTCGCGCACCCGGTGCTGCACGCGCAGCGCACGGGCGGCCAGGTCGGCCCAGCCGCCCGTGCCCAGCGTGTTGAAGAACTGCCGCCAATGCGGCGCAGGCAGTGGGGCAGCGGCTGGCGGCGTTGATGTCGGCGCCGGCGTGGTGCCGGCGCGCCACTCATCGAAATGGCCAGGCGTGCCGCGCCGCGTGACCGCCGCCACCAGGGCGGCGGCATCGGGCAGGTCGTCGTCGGCCAGCAGGCTGCTTTGCATGCCGGCATCATGCCCTGCGGCGGGTGCCTTTTTGCTCGGGCCCATCCCGCTGACCGGCGGCAGGCGGCAGGTTCAGCTCGTCCGCAGGTCCAGCGTGAACGGAAACTCCAGGCTGCGCTGCGGCTTGCCCACCACCAGCTTGCCCGGCGTGTGGCCGATGGTGAAGAAGCGCGCCAGCCGCCGGCTCTCGGCCTCGAAGGCGTTGATCGGGAAGCTCTCGTAGCTGAGACCGCCCGGATGCGCCACGTGGTACTGGCAGCCGCCCAGGCTGCGCTGCATCCAGGCGTCGACCAGGTCGAAGGTCAGCGGCGCGTCGATGCCGATGCTGGGGTGCAGCGCGCTGGGCGGCAGCCAGGCGCGGTAACGCACGCCGGCGACGAACTCGCCGGTGCGCCCGGTGGGCTGCAGGGGCACCGGCACGCCGTTGCAGGTGACGACGTGGCGCGGGTTGATCAGGCCGGACACCTTGATCTCGATGCGCTCGACCGACGAATCGACATAGCGCACCGTGCCGGCCGACGAGCCCTCCTCGCCCATCACGTGCCAGGGCTCGAGCGCGCTGCGCAGCTGCAGGTGCACACCCTCGGCCGTCAGCTCGCCCACCTTGGGAAAGCGGAACTCGAAGTGCGGCGCAAACCAGGCCGCCTGGAAGCCGTGGCCGGCCTCGTTCATCTCGGTCATCACATGCTCGAAGTCCTGCCACACGAAGGTGGGCAGCAGGAACCGGTCGTGCAGCTCGGTGCCCCAGCGCACCAGTTGCTGGCGGTAGGGCTGGTTCCAGAAGCGCGCCACCAGCGCGCGCAGCAGCAGCTGCTGCACGATGGACATGCGTGCGTGCGGCGGCATCTCGAAGGCACGCAGCTCCAGCAGGCCCAGCCGGCCGGTGGCGCTGTCGGGCGAGTACAGCTTGTCGATGCAGAACTCGCTGCGGTGGGTGTTGCCGGTGATGTCGACCAGGATGTTGCGCAGCGTGCGATCCACCAGCCAGGGCGGCATCCGGGCGCCCCCACGCTCGCCCGCGGGCTCGCTGCCCCCCGAGGGGGCGCTCGGGCCTTGGGACGGCCCGGCGGCCCTCGGCTCGCCATAGACCCGCATGCTCTTCTCGATCTCGCCCAGCGCGATCTCCAGCTCGTAGAGCTGGTCGTTGCGCGCTTCGTCGACCCGCGGCGCCTGGCTGGTGGGGCCGATGAACAGGCCGGAAAACAGGTAGCTGAGGCTGGGATGGTTGTGCCAGTAGGCCAGCAGGCTGCCCAGCACGTCGGGGCGACGCAGGAAGGGGCTGTCGGCCGGGCGCGCCCCGCCCATCACGAAGTGGTTGCCGCCGCCGGTGCCGGTGTGGCGGCCGTCGAGCATGAACTTCTCGGTCGACAGCCGCGACAGCCAGGCCGCGTCGTAGAGGAATTCGGTGTGCTCGACCAGCTCGGTCCAGTTGCTGGCGGGGTGGATGTTGACCTCGATGACGCCGGGGTCGGGCGTGACGGCCAGAACCTTCAGGCGCGGGTCGCGCGGCGGCGGATAACCTTCCAGCACCACGGTGACGCCCTGCGCCGTGGCGGTGGCCTCGATCGCGGCCAGCAGCTCCAGGTAGTCCTCCAGTTGCTTGAGCGGCGGCATGAAGACGTACATCACGCCGCTGGGCTCGCCCACTTTCTCGGCCTTGGGGCCATTGGCGCGGCGTGGGTCGCGCACCTCCACCACCAGCGCGGTGCGGGTGATCCAGCCGGCGGATTCACCGCGCAGCGGCGCGCGGGCGGTGTCTGGCGCCACCACGCCGCCAGCCAGCGCCACCGGGGGCGGTGTGGTGCCATCACCACCGCGGCCAAAACCGGCCATGGCCGCCGCCGCCACGGGCGGCGCACTGGTGGGTCCAACGCGCTGCGCCTGCAGCGCCACCATGCCGCCTTCGGCGAAGCCGCCGCCGATCACGTGCGCGGCGTACTGGCTGCGGATCTCGGCCGCGGCCGGCAGCGCGTCGCGCGGCGAGAACGGGTCGGACTCGATGTGGTACGGGAAGTCGGTGCTCGTCACCCAAGGCAGGCTGTCCAGCGGCAGGCGCCAGCCCATCGGCGAATCACCCGGGTGCAGGTACATGCGCTCGTCGCGGAAGAACCACGGGCCGGTCTGCCAGCGGCTGCCCTCCAGCGCGGGCACGCCGTCGAAGCCCGGCTGGCCCGCCCGGCCGCCCGAAGGGCCAGCGTCCCCCTCGGGGGGCGGGCGCCGGATTCCGGTGTCCTGGGGGCCGTCTTCCTTGCGCTTGATCGGCAGCGCATAGCCCACCGGATGATCCAGCCCCTGATCGAACACGCGGCGCAGCCGGATGCGCTCCATCTCGTCTTCCAGCTTCGATTCGAACGGATCGACATTGACCGGCAGCCGGCGCTCGCGCCACAGGTGGTACCAGGTGTCCTCGTAGCCGGTCTGCACGAACTGGTCGCTGACGCCCAGGCGCCGGGTCAGCGCGGTCATGAAGGCCTTGGCATGGGCCGAGGTGTACTGGGTGGGAAAGCGTTCGTCGGTGAACAGCGCCGGGTCGTGCCAGCAGGGCTCGCCGTCGGCGCGCCAGCAGATGTTCAGCGCCCAGCGCGGCAGTTGCTCGCCCGGATACCACTTGCCCTGCCCGAAATGCAGGAAGCCGCCGCTGCCGTAATGCGCGCGCAGGCGGTTCACCAGGTCGGTGGCAAACAGGCGCTTGGTGGGGCCCAGGGCGTCGGTGTTCCACTCGGCGCCGTCACGGTCGTCCACGCTGACGAAGGTGGGCTCGCCGCCCATCGTCAGGCGCACGTCGCCGGCATCGAGTTCGGCGTCGACCGATTCACCCAGCCTCAGCACCTCGGCCCACTGGTCTTCGGTGTAGGGCTTGGTGACACGCGGCGACTCCCAGATGCGGGTGATCTGCATGTGGTGCGAGAACTCGACCTCGCACTCGTCGGTGGCGCCGGAAATCGGCGCGGCGCTGCCGGGCGTGGGCGTGCAGGCCACGGGGATGTGGCCTTCGCCGGCCATCAGGCCCGAGGTGGGGTCGAGCCCGATCCAGCCGGCACCCGGCAGGAACACCTCGCACCAGGCATGCAGGTCGGTGAAGTCGACCTCGGTGCCGCTGGGGCCGTCGAGCGCCTTGACGTCACTCTTGAGCTGGATCAGGTAACCCGAGACGAAGCGCGCGGCCAGGCCGAATTCACGCAGCGCCTGCACCAGCAGCCAGGCCGAATCGCGGCACGAGCCGCTGGCCAGGTTCAAGGTTTCCTCGGGCGTCTGCACGCCCGGCTCCATGCGGATCACGTAGCGGATCTTGTGCTGCAGCTTCTGGTTGATGTCGACCAGGAAGTCGATGGTGCGGCGCCGGCTGATGTCGACGGTGTCCAGAAACTCGACGAGCGCCGGCGTCTGCGGCTCAGTGACCAGGTAGGGCTGCAACTCGAGCTGGGTGGCCGCGTCGTACTTGAACGGAAAGTGCTCGGCCTCGGGTTCCAGGAAGAAGTCGAACGGGTTGTAGACCGACATCTCGGTGACCAGATCGACGGTGACCTTGAACTCGGTGGCCGGCTCGGGAAACACCAGCCGCGCCAGGTAGTTGGCAAAGGCGTCCTGCTGCCAGTTGATGAAGTGGCCTTCGGGCTCGACCTTCAGGCTGTAGCTCAGGATGTGGCTGCGGCAGTGTGGTGCCGGGCGCAGCCGCACGATGTGCGGCGACATGGCGACCCGGCGGTCGTATTTGTAGTGTGTGACGTGGTTCAGTGCGACATGTATGGACACGGGGGGCTTTCAATGACGGGCGCTCGCAGTGCGATCCAAGCGGGCGCCGCGGATCCGGCTCTGCCGGGCCGCTGGGGCCGCTACCTTGAGGGGGAGCGCCGAAGGCGCTTCGGGGGTGGGAGGTTCACGCAGGGACGAGGAAATCGCGTGAAATGCCGGCGCCGATGTCGTTGACGCGGTCCAGGAACTGGGTCAGGAAGGCGTGCAGGCCGGTGGCCAGGATCTCGTCGATGCGGCCGAACTGCAGATCACTGCGCAGGCGGCCGGCACGGCGGCGGGTTTCGGTGCTTTGCTCATTGGCCACCAGGTCGAGGTTGTGCACCACCTCGTTCATGCAGGCCGCCAGCGAGCGCGGCATGTCGGGGCGCAGGATCAGCAACTCGGCCACCTTGTCGGGGCGGATCACGTTGCGGTAGACCTTGCGGTAGATCTCGAAGCCGCTCACCGAGCGCAATATCGCGCTCCAGTGGTAGAAGTCGACCTCGGGCGCCGAGTCATCGGCCCAGGTGCCGAAGTAGTCGCCGGCCAGGTCCTGGAACTTCACGTCCAGCAGGCGCGCGGTGTTGTCGGCGCGTTCCAGGAAGGTGCCGATGCGGATGAAATGCAGCGATTCGTCCTGCAGCATCGTGCCGACCGCAACGCCTCGACTCAGGTGCGAGCGGAACTTGACCCATTCGAACAGCGCCGCCGGGTCGCGCTCGAAGCCGTTGCCCTGCAGCATGCGGTTGAATTCGAGCCAGGTCTGGTTGGTGGTCTCGAACAGCTCGGTGGTCAAGGTGCCGCGCACGGCACGTGCGTTCTCGCGCGCAGCCTGCAGGCACGACACGATCGACGAGGGGTTGCCGGCGTCGCGCACCATGAACTGCATGACGTTGCGGTCGTTCACCTCGCCATGCTTCTCGCCGAAGGCGGCAGTCAGCTCCGAGATGCCCAGCACGCCGGCCCAGCCCTGCTCGGCCCGGTCGGCCGACTGCGGCAGCAGCGAGGTCTGGTAGTTCACGTCCAGCATCCTCGCCGTATTTTCCGCCCGCTCCATGTAGCGGGACATCCAGAACAAGTGGTCAGCGGTTCTAGACAGCATAGTGATCAGGCCTCCAAAACCCAGGTGTCCTTGGTGCCGCCGCCCTGCGACGAATTCACCACCAGCGAGCCTTCCTTCAGCGCCACGCGGGTCAGCCCGCCCGGCACCATCTGCACGCTCTTGCCCGACAGCACGAAGGGCCGCAGGTCGATGTGGCGCGGCGCGATGCCGTTCTCGACGAAGGTGGGCGTGGTCGACAGCGCCAGCGTGGGCTGGGCGATGTAGTTGCTGGGCCGCGCCAGCAGCTGCGCGCGGAACTCGGCGATCTCGGCCTGGGTACTGGCCGGCCCCACCAGCATGCCGTAGCCGCCGGCGCCGTGCACCTCCTTGACCACCAACTCGTCCAGATGGGCCAGCACGTGCTTCAGGTCGTCGGACTCGCGGCACAGGTAGGTGGGCACGTTCTCCAGGATCGGCTTCTCACCGAGGTAGAACGCGATCATCTTGGGCACGTAGGGGTAGATCGACTTGTCGTCGGCCACGCCGGTGCCGATGGCGTTGCACAGGCTGATGTTGCCCTTGCGGTAGACATCGAGCAGACCGGCACAGCCCAGCGTGCTGTCGGGCCGGAAAGCGGTGGGATCGAGGAAGTCGTCGTCCACCCGGCGGTAGACCACGTCGACCCGGCGCGGGCCCTGCGTGGTGCGCATGTAGACGAAGTTGTCCTTGACGAACAGGTCCTGCCCCTCGACCAACTCCACGCCCATCTGCTGGGCCAGGAAGGCGTGCTCGAAGTAGGCGCTGTTGTACATGCCCGGCGTCAGCACCACCACGGTGGGCTCGTTGACCGAGGCCGGCGCCACCTCGCGCAGCGTCTCGAGCAGCAGGTCGGGGTAATGCGCCACCGGCGCCACCCGGTGCTGGGCGAACAGTTCGGGAAACAGCCGCATCATCATCTTGCGGTTCTCGAGCATGTAGCTCACGCCGCTGGGCACCCGCAGGTTGTCTTCCAGCACGTAGTAGGTGCCGCTGCCGTCGGGCTGGGCGGCGCGCACGATGTCGATGCCCGAGATGTGCGAGTAGATCTGGCCCGGCAGGTCCACGCCCATCATCTCGGGGCGGAACTGCGTGTTGTTGAGCACCTGCTCGGCCGGCACCACGCCGGCCTTCAGGATCTCCTGCCCGTGATAGACGTCGTGCAGAAAGTGGTTGAGCGCCGTCACCCGCTGCGTCAGACCCTGCTGCATGCGCGCCCACTCGTCGCTGGGAATGATGCGCGGGATCACATCGAAGGGGATCAGCCGCTCGGTGCCGGCGCCGTCTTCATCCTTGGCGCCGTAGACGGCGAAGGTGATGCCGACGCGGCGGAAGATCATCTCGGCCTCGTCGCGGCGCGCGGCCATCACGGCGGGTGCCTGCGCTTGCAGCCAACGGTCGAAGCCGCTGTAGTGCGGGCGCACCGTGCCCGCGCCGGTCTGCATCTCGTCGAAAAATGGTTTCATGGTTGAGGGGCTCCTGGCCCTTGCTGATTAGCAACATCCGCACCACCCCCGGGCGGCGACCAGTGCCGTGTCCAGTGCCAATAGCGCCGGCGCACGTCGCGGGTGCAGGCCGCCATGCCATCCTGCCATAGCCACGCACCACATTGGTCACTGCGCACCACGTCGATGCCTCGCTCGGCATAACGCGCCATGACGTCGGGCGCCGGATGGCCGAAGCGGCTGCGGTAGCCGGCCTGCACGATGGCGGTGCGCGGCCGCACCGCGTCGAGGAAGGCGGCGCTCGACGACGTGCGGCTGCCGTGGTGTGGCACCAGCAGCACGCTGCTGGCCAGCGCCGCGGCGCCGCGACGCAGCAACGCGGCCTCTTGCGGCGATTCGATGTCGCCGGTGATCAGCACGCTGCGGCCTTGCCCGTCGGCCACACGCAGCACGCAGCTCACGGCGTTGGGCTTGCGCGCCGTGGCAACGTCGTCGGGCGTGGGGTGCAGCACCTCGAAGCGCACGCCGTCCCAAGCCCATTGCTGGCCGGCGCGGCAAGGCGTGTGCGGCCGGCCGCTGGCCAGCAGCGCATGGTCGGGCGCCAGCGCGCTGTGCAGCGCTGCCACCGGGTGGCTGGCCAGCACGCTGGCGGCGCCGCCCACATGGTCGCTGTCGCGGTGGCTGAGCATCAGCACATCGATGCGCGGCTCGCCGCGCGCACGCAGCAAGGGCAGCAGCACCCGCAGGCCGGCATCACTTTCGCGGGAATATTGCGGGCCGGTGTCGTAGACCAGCAGGTGCGTTTGCGTGCGCACCAGCACGGCGGTGCCCTGGCCGATGTCGGCGGCCAGCAGCTCGAACCGGCCCGCCGCCGGGCGCGCCACTGGCGGCCACAGCAGAGGCAGCACCAGCGGCAACGCCAGCCAGCGCAGGGCCCACGGCGCCGGCAGCACGGCCAGCGCCGCGCCCAGCACGCCGCAGGCCACCATCACCGCGGGTGCGGCCGGGGCCGTCCACACCGCCAGCGGCAGCTGCGCCAGCCAGCCCAAAGCCCACACCATCGCCTGCACCAGCCCCGCGGCCAGCGCCCACAGGCCGGGCACCAGCATGCCGACCAGCGCCAGCGGCGTGATCAGCAGCGTGACCAGCGGTATGGCCACCAGATTGGCCAGAAAACCCACGCCACTGACCTGCTGGAAGAACACCAGCGACAGCGGCGCCAACCCCAGCGTGGCCACCGTCTGCGCGCGCAGATGGCCCATCAGCAGGCCGCGCGCACCAGCCGCCGGCCGTGGCGCACCGGCGGCCGGGTCGGACAGGATCAGCAAGCCCACCGCCGCGAACGACAGCCAGAAGCCCGGTTGCAGCAGCGACCAGGGGTCGCGCGCGGTCACCACCACCGCAGCGGCCAGCAGCACCAGCGCCCAGGGCCAGCGCCAGCCGGCGCCGCGCAGCAGCACGGCCACTGCCAGCATCAGCACCGTGCGCTGTGCCGGCACGCCCCAGCCCGCCAGCAACGCATAGGCCGTCGCCATCAGCAGCCCCAGCCAGCGCCCGGCGGTGGGCGCAGGCAGCCACAGCATCAGCCGTGTGCTGCGCCGCCAGGCCCAACCCGCCAGCGCAGCGGCCAGCCAGGCGAACATGGTCACATGCACGCCGCTGATCGACACCAGGTGGGCGATGCCGGTGGTGCGGAACAGCTCCCAGTCGTTGCGCTCGATGGCGGCCTGGTTGCCCACGGTCAGCGCCGCCAGCACGCCGGCGGCACGCGCATCGCCCACCTCACGCAGCAGCGCATCACGCAGGTGCTGGCGCAGCCGCTCGACCGGATGGGCCACGGCCTCGGCCAGCAGCTCGGCACCCTGCCAGCCGCGCACCACCCGCACGTAGCCGGTGGCGCCGATGCCCTGCTCGAACCACATCAGCTCGACGTCGAAGCCCTGCGGGTTGAGCGAGCCGTGCGGCTGCTTCAGGCGCAGCGGCAGCCGCCAGCGCTGGCCGGCACGCAGGTCGTTGCGGGGATCGTCCAGCCAGGCTTCGTCGTTGAACTGGGTGTACCAGCCCAGCGCCAGCCGCGGCGGCAGCGTCACCGGCTGTCCGCGCCGGCTGGCCTGCTCCACTTCGAGAATGAAACGTGTGCCGGCGGGGCCGGTCTGCGGCATCGTGGCCACCACGCCGGTGACCAGCAGGTCCTGGCCTTCCAGTGCCGCCGGCAGTCGTTGCGCCAGGCGATGGTCGGCGCGCCAGCCGGTGCTGCCCCAGGCGATCGCCGCCACGGCGGCCATGGCCAGCGCGGTGTGCCGCCACAGCGGCCAGCGCCAGCCGGCCAGCAGGCCCGTGATGCCGCCCAGCGTCAGGCCCGCGTACACCGCCGGCGGCCACAGTGCCGATTGCTGCAGTTGTGCGGTCAGCCCCAGCAGCCAGGCCAGCGCGCACAGCACCAGCCGCCAGCCGGGGTTGAGCCCCCCGCTGCGTTGCCGGGGGATGGCCCGCCCCGGGGCCCAGGGCGGCGCAGCGGAGGGGCCGGTCGCCATGGTCGCAGTGTAGGATCGGCGCCCTCTTCCAGCCTCCCCCCCACACACCGCCATGTCCGTCTACGACAAGCTCACCCAACTCGGCATCAGCCTGCCCCCGGTGGCCGTGCCCGCCGCCGCCTACGTGCCCTTCGTGCGCACCGGCAGCCTGGTGTTCCTCTCGGGCCATGTGGCCAAGCGCGACGGCAAGGCCTGGGTCGGCCAGCTCGGCGCCACCATGGCCACCGAAGAAGGCAAGGCCGCCGCGCGCGCCATCGCCGTCGACCTGATGGGCACGCTGCACGCCGCCGTGGGCGACCTGAACAAGGTGGTGCGGCTGGTCAAGGTGCTGGGCCTGGTCAACAGCGCGCCCACCTTCACCGAGCACCACCTGGTGATCAACGGCGCCTCCGAACTGTTCGGCCAGGTGTTCGGTGCGGCCGGTGCACATGCCCGCAGCGCCTTCGGCGTGGCGCAGATCCCGATGGGCGCCTGCGTCGAGATCGAGCTGATCGCCGAAGTGGCATGACGCTGTCGCCGCGCGCCTGGCTGACCGGCATGGTGGTGGTGCCGCTGGCTGCCGTGGCCAGCGCGCTCTACACGCAGCATGGGCTGGACATGATGCCCTGCGCCTGGTGCGTGCTGCAGCGGTTGATCTTTCTGGCGGTGGCTGCCGCCGCGCTGCTGGGCCTGTTGCTGCCCGGCGTGCGCGCGCAGCGCAGTGCCGCAGCGCTGGCCGGGGTGCTGGCCCTGAGCGGCGTGGCGGCGGCGCTGTGGCAGCACTTCGTCGCCAGTGCATCGACGTCGTGCAACCAGTCGCTGGCCGACCGGGTGATGGGCTTCGCCGGGCTGGACAGCGCCTTTCCCGAGGTGTTTGCCGC
>Ga0155495_1142_pt1 | contig 26050 bp, 6 predicted proteins | sample RifCSPhighO2_12_FD_107153 | JGI IMG/M metagenome (GOLD analysis project Ga0155495, IMG submission 107153) | Burkholderiales bacterium RIFCSPHIGHO2_12_FULL_69_20
CGGCGGCATCCACGTCGGCCGCCGAGCCCATCGAGATGCGGCCGGCCACGCCTTCGGTGGCGGGGTTGATCACGTCCAAGGTCTTGGGCGTGACCGGGTCGACCCAGGTGCCGTTGATGTAGAACTTCAGGTAGTTGCGCATGATGACCGGTGTGGTGGGTTGAACACAGGGGCTGAAGTGTGCACCCGCGCGCTGCGGCCTTGCTGTCACCAGGGCGCGCCGTGCCTGTGCCGCCAGCCGGTATCGTTGTTCGATGCCCGATCAGCCGGCCGCCACCACCTCGTCGCCCGCCGCCGAGGGTTTCAGCCGCAGCGACCGCCGCGCGCTGGCAGCGGTGCTGATGGCGGTGTCGCTGGTCACGCTCGATTCCACGATCACCAGCACCGCGCTGCCGCGCATTGCGGCGGCGCTGAATGCGCAGCCGGCCACGTCGATCTGGGTCGTCAACGCCTACCAACTGGCCGTGGCGGCGGCCTTGCTGCCGTTTGCCGCGCTGGGTGACCGGCTGGGCGCACGGCGCATCCACCTCGGCGGCATGGTGTTCTTCGTGCTGGCCTCGCTGGGCAGCGCGCTGGCCGACAGCCTGCCCACGCTGGCGGCGGCCCGTGCGCTGCAGGGCATCGGATCGGCCGCGATGATGAGCGTGAACGTTGCGCTGATCCGCCAGATCTACCCGGCCGCACAGCTGGGCCGCGGGGTGGGCCTGAATGCGCTGGTGGTGGGCGTCTCGTTCGCGGCCGGGCCCACGGTGGCCTCGCTGCTGATGGCGGTGGTGCCCTGGCCCTGGCTGTATGTGCTGAACCTGCCGTTGGGCGCACTGGCCTTCGGCATGGCGTGGTCGGCGCTGCCGCGCCATGCCCCGCGCGGCCTGCCCTTCGATCCGGTGGCCGCGCTGCTCACGGCCGTCACCTTTGCCGCGGCCATCGCCGCCTTGGGGGCGGCCACGCAGCGTGAGCCGGTGGGCTGGGTGCTGGCCGCCGGTGGGCTGGCGCTGGGCTGCGGCGCGCTGCTGCTGCGCCGCCAGACCGGCCACCCCGCGCCGATGCTGCCGGTCGATTTGCTGCGCCGGCCGCTGTTTGCCCTGTCGGTGGCCACCGCGCTGGCCTCGTTTGCCGCGCAGGGGCTGGCCTTCGTCTCGCTGCCGTTCTTTTTCGAGACCGTGCTGCACCGCAGCCCGGTGCAGACCGGCTTTCTGATGGCGCCGTGGGCGATCGTGGTGGCCGCGGCTGCACCGCTGGCCGGGCGCCTGTCGGAGCGCTACCCGCCCGGGCTGATGGGCGGCATCGGCCTGGTGATGCTGAGCGCTGGGCTGGCCTCGCTGGCGCTGCTGACGCCCGAATCGTCGGGCACGGCCATCGTGCTGCGCATGGCGCTGTGCGGCGCGGGCTTCGGGCTGTTCCAGTCGCCCAACCTGAATGCGCTGATGTCGGCGGCGCCGCCCGAGCGCAGCGGCAGCGCCAGCGGCATGGTGGCGATGGCGCGGCTGAACGGCCAGGCGCTGGGCGCGGCGCTGGTGGCGTTGTGCTTCGGCCTGGCCGGCGCGCAGGGCCCGACCTGGGCGCTGGCGCTGGGGGCGGGCTTTGCCGCGTTGGCGGCGCTGGCCAGCAGCGCGCGCTTGCTGGTGCGTTGAGGCCCGCACGCCGCCCGGCCAGCCATGCCGGCGGTCAAGGTGGGCAGGCGTTGGCGCTCAGGCGCTTGCGGCCGCCAGCGCCTTGATGCGTGTCCACAGCACCGCCTTCGACACGGTCGTCATCCGCATCGCGTGCATGCAGTGGTCCAGCCGGTGCGGGCGCTCACGCAAGTCCTGGATGGCGCGGGCCAGATCGGTCGCGACGCTGTCACCGTAGGCGCCGGCGGCCTTGTCGATCGCCCGCCGAAGCAACTGCTTGGGCGGCGCCATCATGGCCAGGTCGATGAGATCGCGGCTGAGCACCGCGTCGTCTCGCCAGCGGTCCGAGTTGGCCAGCAGCTTGCTGGTGGCCATGTCCAGCGGCGTGAGCGTGGCCACACCGCAGAGGCGATCGTCGACGCCGGGGGCTTCCAGCGCGATGCGACCCTCGAGCACGATCTCGAACTTGATGTCGACATCGTCCACCCGCAGCAGGGTGCGCAGGCCGTACTGGTCGGCGCGCATCTCGCGCGTCTGGTTCAGCGGCAGCCCGGATCGGGTCAGCGCGTTGATGCCGTCGGGGCCGGTGAGGCGCTGGCGCAGTTGCCGGTAGCCGTCCCGGTTCGAGACCAGGAAGTCGACGTCGATCGACTCCCGGTACTCACCGTAGCGCAGCGCCATCGCGGTACCGCCGCCAAACAGGCAGGCATTGGCGGCCAGGCCGTCGGCGTCCAGCGCTTGCAGGAGGGCGGCGATGCGGCGATGGTGCTCGCGTTCAAACAAGCAGGCGCCCTCCGCCCAGCGTGCCGACGAGGGCCTGCACCAGCGCGCGTTCGTTAGGTGCCATGCTGCCCTGATCGATGTGCCGCCAGTTGCGTTCATAGAGGCTCAGCGCCTCGGCGGGGCTGAGTTCGGTCACACCGTGCCGCTGCCATGCCAGGCGCTTGAGCTGGGGGTAAGCGTCCAGGTGCACGGTCGCCGGCACACCGGTGCTGCGCGCATCGGCTCGGGCGGCCTGCGGATCGGTCAGGTCGAGCCGCAGACCCACGGCGTCGATGGCGCTGAGGTAGGCACCCATCGTCACCGAGGGCTCGCCGCGCTCGATGCGGTGCAGCGTCACCCGCGACATGCCCGCGGCCTCGGCGGCCGCGGTGGCGGTCACTTTCTGCTGCTCGCGCTGGGCGCGAATGCGCCCGCCCAGCGCGGTCAGCTTGGCAGTGAGGAGATCACCCACAGGAGGCGCTTTGGCGGGCATAGTGTTGCTCATCATATACAAATTAGCTGATTTGTACAGAATGAGACTCTCTTACTGCGTCACCTGTCTGCGTTGAACCGTTGATGGGCAACCGCCACTTGGCAGCGCCGGGCAGCGCCGGGCAGGGCCTCAGCGCGTGCGCGTGGCCACCCAGATGCTGGGCAGGATCAGCGCGGCGCCCGCCGCGTGGTACCAGGCCGGCGGCTCGCCCAGCAGCCACCAGGCGTTGAAGGCGGCGTACACCGGGCCCAGGTAGAGCACCAGCGCGGTCTTGCCCGCGCCCAGTTCGCGCAGCATGAACGAGTAGGCCTGGTAGGCCACGATGCCCGGCAGCACGGCAGCGGCCAGCACCAGGCCCGCGGCCTGCCAGCTGAAGGGCGGTTGCTCGACCAGCGCCCACTCCAGCGCAGTGAACGGCAGCAGCACCAGGATGCCCCCGGCGGTGATGGCCACCAGCCGTTCGGCCGTGCCCAGGCGCGAGGGCCAGTGACGCAGCAGCACCGAGTACGCCGTCCACGACAGCCCGGCCGCCAACACCCAGCCGTCGCCCACGGTGAAGCGCACCGCCAGCAGGTTGCGCAGATCACCCTTGGCGATGACGAACAGCACGCCGGCCAGCGCCAGTGCCACACCGGCGATCTGTGGCAACGCCATGCGCTCGCCCAGCAGCACCGCGCCCACCACCGCCACGGCGATCGGCGTGGCCGCGTAGATCAGCGCGATGTTGGCCGACGAGGTGGTCTGCCCGCCGATGTAGACGAAGGCGCCGCAGATCCACATGCCCAGCCCGCCCAGCACCAGCAGCTGGCGCCACTCGGTGCGCAGCCAGGGCGCGCCGTCACGCGACAAGCCGCGCCAGGCCAGCGGCAGCATCAGTGCAAAGGCCAGGCTCCAGCGGCCCAGCGCCAGCGTGTGCGGTGCGATCACGCCGGCGGCGGCGCGGGCGATCAGGTAGTTGGCCGACCATGCCAGCGGCACGATCCACAACAGCGCCAGGGCGAAACGCTGGCGCCGCCGCGCGGCGGGGTCGGTGGCATTGGCGGTGGTGGTGAGGGGCGCTGAGCTCAAGTCGGGGCCGGGGCAGGACGGGCGCCGATTGTCACCGCCAGCACCTCGGTGGCCGCGTGCACCGCCGCCGTGATAACTTGCGCCAGCGCCGCCGCAGGCCTCACCGCCGGCGGCTGCTCACCCCGCGCCCGACAAGACCCGAAGGAGACCTCCGCATGTTTCACACCGCCATCGCCGGCAGCCTGCCCAAACCCGCCTGGCTGGCCGAGACCGGCAAGCTGTGGCCGAAGTGGCAGGCCGAGGGCGAGGCCCTGGCCCGTGCCAAGGCCGATGCCACGCTGTTGTGGGTCAAGCTGCAGGAGGACGCCGGGCTGGACGTGATCGGCGACGGCGAGCAGTCGCGCCAGCACTTCGTGCACGGTTTCCTCGAGCAGGTCGAGGGCATCGACTTCGATCACAAGGTGGAGATGGGCATCCGCAATGATCGCTACAAGGCGATGGTGCCGCAGGTGGTGGCGCCGCTGCGGCTGAAGGGCCGTGTGCATGCCACCGAGGCGCGGCTGCTGCGCGCGCACACCCAGCACAAGATCAAGTTCACCCTGCCCGGGCCGATGACCATCGTCGACACGGTGGCCGATCGCCACTACGGTGACCGCGTGGCGATGGCCTTCGCCTTTGCCGAGCTGTTGAACCAGGAGGCGCTGGCGCTGCAGGCCGACGGCGTGGACATCATCCAGTTCGACGAGCCGGCGTTCAACGTCTACATGGCCGAGGCTGCCGACTGGGGTGTCAAGGCGCTGGAGCGGGCGGCCCAGGGCCTCACCTGCAAGACGGCGGTGCACATCTGCTACGGCTACGGCATCAGCGCCAACATCGACTGGAAGAAGACGCTGGGCGACCAGTGGCGCCAGTACGAGCAGGTGTTCCCGGCGCTGGCGGCCAGCCGCATCGACCAGGTCAGCCTGGAGTGCATCCACAGCCAGGTGCCGGCCGAGTTGATGGCGCTGCTGGCCGGCAAGGACGTGATGGTGGGCGTGATCGACGTGGCCAGCGACCAGGTGGAAACGCCCGAAGAAGTGGCCGACACCATCGGCCGGGCGCTGCAGTTCGTGCCGCACCACCGGTTGATCGCCTGCACCAACTGCGGCCTGGCGCCGATGCAGCGCGGCGTGGCCGAGGCCAAGCTGCGCGCGCTGGCCGACGGCGCCGCGCTGGCGCGCCAGCGCTTCGGTGCTTGAGCTGCAGGCCCCGTGCGGATGAGCGGGCGATGAGCCGCGCGCAGGCCGATGCCGCGTCGGGCGGCAACCGCCCCGAGCGCTGGGTGCTGGATGCCGGTGATGCCGCCGAGGCCCAGCTGACCATTCCCGCCGACCTGGCCCGCGAGCGGCGCTTCGAGATCGGCTGCGCACTCACCGTGCGCTGCCCCGACGATCTGCACGGGGCCTGGCACGAGATGTCGGTGTTCGCCAATGGCGCCAAGCAGTGGCAGCGGCGCATCGCCAGCAGCAACCCGGGCAGCTTCGACGGGTTGGACTACCACCTCTCGTGCAGCGTGCCGGTGGGCGAGGTGCTGCGGGTGCTGGTGCGCAGCGCGGTGAGTGGCGTGGCGCGCAGCCGCGTGGTGATCGAGGCCGACGAGCGCTGACGCTCCCTGACGCCCGCCGGCGCGGGCCGGCCCGCAGCAAGGGTTGTCCCGCGTTGGCGTGGCGGGGGGACACAACTCGTCACAGATGAGGCGCCGACCCCCCTGATTCGTGGGGGCCGCATGCCCTGTCCAGGCGATGACGCCGCATCCCGGGCGTTCGATGATCAGGTGTTCGGTGTGGCGATCGGCCACACCGCTGCGCCATGGGCCAGCCAGGTCCGGGCGCCACGCTCAGATCGAGGGTTTGTCATGGCCAAGCGCAAAGGTTGGATCAGTCGTCTTCAGCAGGGCCTGCGCCAGCGCCGCCCAGCCGGTCAGCCCGAAGCGAGCGCGGCCCCGGTGCGCGAGCGTCTGGTTTTCGAGAGCCTCGAGCCACGCCTGCTGCTGTCGGACACGCCGATCCCGCTGTCGGTGTTTGCGCCGGCGGGCACGCTGGCGATCAACCTGCATTCGGGCGACCTCAAGGTCGAGACGGTGTATTCGGGCGGCAGCCTCAACATCCGGGTGTGGGACAACACCGCCGGCTTGTCGCTGGGCCAGGTGGCCTTCAACCAGAATGTGCGCATCAACATCGCCGGCATGCCGGCGATCGGCGATCAGGTGGCGGTCGACCTGGGCTACGACGACGGCAGCGCCGGCACCACGCCGCTGGGGCCGTTTGCGCTGATGGTCGATCTGGACGGTGGCACCGACCTGCCGCTCATCAGCGACGACACACTCACGCTGGCCAGCAGCGGCCCCGACTTCTACAACCCGGCGGCGCTGTTCCTGCGCAGCACCGATGACATCCAGTTCAACAGCCCGGTGCAGGTGAGCGGCGCGCTGAACGTCGAATCGGCCGAGGCGATCGCCGTCAACGGCGTGGCACTGACCGCCGGCGACATGTACCTGGGCGTCGACAAGGCGGTGACCGACGGCGTGACGCTGCTCGACGGCTTCAATCTGCTGGGCAACGCCACCGGCAGCATCACGCTGAACAACGCCACGCTGCAGGCCGGCAACGTCGGCGTGGTGGTCAATGCCAGCGTCAACGTCGACACCCAGGATGCCGACTACGCCAGCGGCCTGATCAAGGTGGCGTTCGTGCAGACGCAGTCCAGCGCCGCGATCACGGTGAGCGGCACTTCGGTGCTCAGCTCGACCAGCAGCGCGCTGACGCTGCGCGCCACCTCCACGGTGACCGCGCGCGCCACCACCCAGCCCGACGCCAGCAGCACGCAGGGCGACCAGGACGCCTCGGTCGCCTCCAGCATCGTCAACAGCTCGGCCAACGTGACGGTGGGCGGCAGCGCCACCCTCAGCGCGGCGACGGCGCTCACGCTGGCGGCGCAGAACACGGTCGACGTGATCACGCTCGCCGATGGCACGGCTGGCAGCAGCTCGGGCAGCGCCGTGGGCGGCACGGTGGCCGTCACCCAGATTGGCGGCAATACCGCGGTGGACGTGCGTGACAACGCCAGCCTGGCCGGCGATGCCGTCAGCGCCACGGCCACCACCCAGCGCACGGTGCATACCACCGCCAAGGCCACCACCGGCGGCGCCACCGATCCGGGTGCCGCCGGCACGCCCACGCAGGGGCAAACCCAGCTGCAGAACAACAACGCCGGCACCGGCCAGGGCTCGCTGAACTTCGCCGGTGCGGTGGCCGTCACCCACGTGGGTGGCGACACCACCGCGCGGCTGGCCGGCGGCAACGTCAGCAGCACCCAGCCGCTGACGCTGTCGGCCGCGTCGACCACGCAGACGCCGGCCGGTGCGCTGTCCAGCACCGAGGCCGATGGCAGCGCCGCCAGCGGCAGCCCCGGCGTGGGTGTGGCCGCGGCGCTGAACTTCATCGACGGCACCACCCGCGCCTCGCTGGGCGATGGCGCCAACCTGCTGGGCGGCGTGGTCAACGTGTCGGCCAGCACCAACACCGACGCGGCCTTCGGCGCACGCGCGATCTCGGGCGCCGGCAGCAGCGACGGCGTGGCCGTGGCCGGCTCGCTGGCGCTGAACGTGTCCACGCTGGCCACCGAGGCGCTGATCGAGGCGGGCGCCACGGTGGTGGCCGCCAACGCCGTCAACCTCGGCAGCCAGAGCAACACCCACCACGCGGTGCGGGCCCTGCCCAGGACCGACGGCGCCACCGGCGAGAGCCTGGGGCTTGGCGCTTCGGTGGCCATCAACGTGGTCGACGAGGCCAGCCGCGCGCTGGTCGATGCCGGTGCCAGCGTCACCGGCACGCAGCTCGATCTGAGCGCCGGCACGGTGGCCGATGTCGACACCGTGGCCGAGGGCGGCGCCTCGGGCGGCACCGCGATCAGCCCGGTGGTGGCGGTCAGCGTGGTCAACGAGGCCACCCGCGTGGGCCTGGCTGCCGGCAGCAGCACGGTGCTGACCGGCGGCCTGCAGGCGCTGGCCAGCAGCGCCACTGACGTGCTGGGCCACGGCGAGGGCGATGCCGAGGGCAGCGACGATGCGGCCATCGGTGCGTCGGTGGTGGTCACCCATGCGGCGCCGGTGGTGTCAGCCGTGATCGACGGCAACCTGCAGGCCGGCGGTGCCGCGCTGCTGACTGCCCGCAATACCGGCCAGGCCCGCAGCGAGGCGCAGGCCGCCGCGCGCGGCGCGCAGGACAACGGCAACGATGCCGACGCGCAGGGCAGCACCGCCACCACGGGCGCCAACCAGGCCGCCGCCAACAACGGCGCGGCCGGCGCCAGCGGCAGCACGCCGTCGGCCGATTCGGGCGAGGGCCCGGTCACCGTGGCTGCGGCCATTGCCATCAACCACCTGGGTGCCAGCAGCCTGGCGCGGGTGGGCGACGGTGCCACCGTCAGCACCGGCGGGCTGCTGCAACTGCGCAACGAATCCAACCTCGATGCCGGGGCCGATGCCAGCGGCAGCGCGTCCAACGGCAGCACCAACGTGGGCGCGGCCGTGGCCATCAACGTGGCCGAGCTCGATGCCAGCGCCCGCGTGGGCGCGGCCAGCGTCACCAGTCAGGGGCTGACGGTCGAGTCGCGCATGGTCGACGTCAGCGGCAACAGCCGCCACGACGTGTCGACACAAGCCAAGAGCGGTGCGGCCACTGGCGAGACCAGCGTGGCCGGCTCGCTGGCCATCGGCGTGGGCATCACCCAGGCCGAGGCCTCGATCGCGCCCGCCGCTGTGGTGGATGCCAACGGTGGCGCCGTGTCGATCAATGCCGTGTCGAGCAGCAGCGACAGCGTGAAGGCCCTGCCCGAGGGCGGTGGTGCGGTGGCCGAGAACACCGGCGTGGGCGCCAGCGTGGCCATCAACGTGGCCGACCACCTCAGCCGTGCCGAAGTGGAGAACGGCGCCACGCTGGGCGATGCCGGCAGCTTGGGTGTGACTGCCCGCACCGACAGCGCCATCACCACCCGGGCCGAGGGCGGCGCCAAGGGCGGTACGGCGGTTGCGCCGGTGGTGGCCGTCACCGTGGCCAATCAGGACAGCATTGCCCGCATCGGCACCGGCGCGGCCACCAGTGCGGGTGGCGCCATCAGCGTGGGCAGCGATCTGCGCAGCACCAACAGCACCCAGGCCGAGGGCAAGGCCGAGGGCACCAAGGACGCCGCGGTGGGTGCGGCCGTGGCGGTCAACGTCGAGAATGACAAGAGCCTGGCCAGCACCGAGCGCAGCCTCACGGCTGCTGGTGCGGTCAGCGTCAGCGCCGCCAGCCAGGTGGGCAGCGAGGCCAATGCCAAGGCCAGCGCGGTGGGTGGCAAGGAAGACGATGGCGCCGAAGGCAGTGCCGACGACGACGGCGTCAACGACCAGACCAGCGCCAGCCGGGGTGCCGGCAACAGCGCGGCGGGCGGCGCTGGCGCGCGCGACAGCAGTGGCAGCGCCAGTACGCCCTCGGCCGAAGGCACTGGCGGCGGCACGGTGAGCGTGGCCGCCGCGGTGGCCGTCAACATCACCGAGGCCACCAGCCGCGCCAACGTGGGTGGTGGAGCGGTGACCGCGGCCGGTGCCCTCAACGTGGCGTCCAGCACCAACACCGACGCCAAGGCCGTGGCCGACGGCAGCACGCGCGCCAAGGATGACGAGAACCCCAACGACACCGGCGTGGGCGCGGCGGTGGCGATCAACGTGGCGCACAACACCAACGAGGCGCGGCTGCTGGGCAGCACCACGGTGGCCAGCCAGGGCATCCACGTCGGCGCCACCGTGACCGACGTGGGCGGCAACCAGGTGCACAGCACCGCCGCCGAGGCCACCAGTGGCGCGGGCGGTGCCAAGACCGGCATCGCCGGCTCGGTGGCCGTCAACGTGGCGGTCGACCGCACCACCGCCGAGATCGCCACCGGCGCCAGCGTCGACGCGGGCGTCGGTGCCAGCACGGTCAGCGCGCGCAGCGTGCATGCCGACAGCGCCAAGGCGCTGCCCACCGGCGGCGGCGCGGTGGCCGAGAACACCGGCGTCGGGGCCTCGGTGGCCGTCAACGTGGCCGACCACATCGCCCGCGCCGAAGTGGCCGATGGTGCCGCGCTGACGGCCAGCGGCGCGCTGGCCGTCAGCGCGATGCTGGAGAACACCCTCGTCACCGAGGCCGAGGGCGGCGCCAAGGGCGGCACCGCGATTGCACCGGTGGTGGCCGTCACCGTGGTCCACCAGGACAGCCTGGCACGCATTGGCACCGGCGCGCTGCTGAATGCCGGCGGCGACGTGAGCGTGGCCGCCGACCTGCGCAGCAGCAACACCAGCACCGCCAAGGGCAAGGCCGAGGGCAGCGAAGATGCGGCGATTGGCGCATCCGTGACCGTCAACGTCGAGGTCGACCGCGCCGATGCCGAACTGGCACGCTCGGTGACGACACCGGGCAACGTCGGCGTGGCCGGCACCAGCCGTGTCAGCACCACCGCCCGGGCCGAGGCCAGCGCGGTGGGTGGCGAGCAGGACGACGACAGCAGCGCCAGCGACGACGACGGCGTGAACCAGCGCACCGCCGCCGGCCGCAGCACCGGCAACAGCGCGGCCGCTGCCGGCGGCGCGCGCGACAGCAGCGATGCCGAGGCCACCCCGTCGGCCGGCGTGGCCAGCACCGACAGCGAGTCGGGCAGCGGCGGCGGCTCCGAGACCATCAGCGTGGCCGCAGCCGTGGCGGTGAACATCACCGAGGCCACCAGCCGCGCACGCATCAGCGCGGGCAGCATCAACGCGGGCGACGACGTCAGCGTGCAAGCCAGCGCCAACACCGATGCCCAGGCCGTGGCCGATGGCAGCGCCACCACCGACGGTGATGCCGGCGTGGGCGCCGCCGTGGCCATCAACCTGGCCAACACCAGCAACCAGGCGCTGGTCGCCTCGGGCGTGGCCATCACCGCCGACGGCCTGGCGCTGGGCGCCACTGTCACCGACGTGGGCGGCGACACCACCCACACCACGCTGGCCAGCGCCAAGAGCGGCGCCGGCGGCGGCGACATCGGCGTGGCTGGCTCGGTGGCGGTGAACATCGTCAACGAGGACACCCGTGCGGCGATGGTTGCGGGCAGCAGCGCGGTCTTGTCCGGCGCCGATTCAGGCGGCAGCCTGATGGTGGCGGTGGCCTCGACCAGCAGCGACACCGGCAAGGCCCTGCCCGAGGATGAAGGTACCGCCAACGCCAGCGGCAGCGACGTGGGCGTGGGCGCCTCGGTGGTGGTGCAGTACCTCGACCGCAACCTCGACGCCTCGCTCGATGCGGGCGCCAGCGTGAGCGGCAACGTCGACAACTTCAGCGTCACCGCCGATGCCAGCCACGCCATCGCCAGCGAGGCCGAGAACGGCGCGGCCGGCGAGGTGGGCGTGGGCGTGTCGGCGGTGGTCACCGTGGCGGTGAACAACACCCATGCCAGCGCCGCGGCCGGCGGTGCCGGCAGCCTGGTGGTGGCCAACGACGTGACGGTGCGCGCCACCCGGCTCGAGACGGTGGATGCCAAGGCCACCGCCGCCGCCGCGGGCAGCGACGTGGGGGTGGGTGCGTCGGTCGTGGTCACGGTGATCGACGGCGACGCCAGCGCGTTGCTGGCGCGCAGCGTCAGCGCCGGCGGCGACGTGGACGTGTCGTCGGCGGCCACCGTGCTGGCCACCGCCAAGGCCGAATCCAGCGCCAAGGGCAACAGTTCGGGCGGGCGCAGCAGCGACGAAGAGGCCGACAACCAGGTCAACAACAACCCCAACAACGGTGGCGACCAGACCCTGCCCAGCTCGCAGGGCCAGGTTGACAGCGCCAACAGCCAGACCAGCAGCGAGACCGGTGGCACCGAGTCGTCGGGCACCGGCGTGGCTGCGTCGATCGCGGTGCAGGTGCTGGTGATGGACAACAGCGCGCGCATCGCCGAAAACACCGTGCTGACCGCCTCCGGCGCGGTGACGGTGGACGCGCAAGCCGACTACAACGCGCTGACCGAGGCGCGTGGCGACGCCTTCGACCTGAGCAGCGACACCGGTGTGGGTGCCGCCGTGGGCCTGGCGGTGGTGGACGCCAGCAACACCGCCGCGGTGGGTGCCAACGCGCAGGTGCAGGGCGCCTCGGTGCGCGTGCATGCCGACCGGCCGGGCGATGCCGGCGAGCACGAGTTCCGCACCTGGGCATTGGCCGCCGGCGGTGGCAGCGATACCGGCGTGGGCGGCAGCGTGGCGATCAATGTGGTGACGCTCGACACCCGCGCCAGCGTGGGCAGCGACGCGCAACTGCGTGCCGCCGGCGGTGACCTCGACGTCATCGCCGACCAGCGCACCGGCCTGCAGACCATCGCCGGTGCGGCCGGCGTGAGCACCGGTGGCTCGGGGGTGGGGGCCTCGGTCGGCCTGAACATCGTGGTCGAGCACACCGAAACCAGCGTGGGCGCCGGCGCCGACCTGGCCGCGCGCGACGACATCACCCTCCTGGCCCGCGGTGCGGTGGTGCCCGTCACCATCGATCTGCCCGACCCGCTGGGCGCTGTGACGCTGACCAACCTGGCCATCTCGGGGGGCATTTCCACCGATGGGGGTGCGGGTGCCGGCTCGGCCGCGGTCAACATCTTCGTGCTCGACACCGTGGCGCGCATCGACGACGGCGCCACGATCAACGCCGCCGCGCTGGGCGTGGCGCCGGGTGCCGACCAGGACGTGGTCATTGCCGCCAACAGCCGCACCCACATCGAGGGCGGCGCCGGTGCTGGCGGCATCTCGATCGGCAACGCCGGCGTGGGCATCGGCCTGGACGTCAACGTGGTGGTCGAGAACACCCGCGCGTTGGTGGGTAGCGGCGTGGCCGTGCGGGCTGGCGGCGACATCGCGCTGCGCGCCAACAGCGATCAGGATTTCACCTCGGTGGCCGCCACCGCGGGCGTGTCGACCGACGGCACCGGCCTGGGCGGCAGCGTCTCGGTCTACATCGTCACCACCAACACCGAGGCCATCGCCGCCGGCGGCGCGGGTGCCGCGCTGCAGGCCGGCGGCGGCGTGGCCGTCACGGCCGATGCGCCCTTCGACCTGACGCAGATCGCCGGCGCGCTGGCCTACGGCAACTCGGCCGGCATCGGCCTGTCCAGCACGGTGCTGGTGCACACCGACACCGTGCAGGCGCTGGTGGGCCCGCAGACGGCGCTGGCCGCAGGCTCGAGCAGCGGCGTCGACATCGCCGCCACCTCGCACGAGAACCTGCTCACCATCGCGGTGGGCGGTGGTGCGTCCAGCAGCGCGGCGGTGGCCGGCTCGGTGGTGGTCAACGTGCTCGACGAGACCACCCGTGCAGGCATCGACGACAGCGCCAGCTTCGACGTTGGCACCGCCTCGGGCGCGACGCAGGCCAACCTCCTCGTCACCGCCAGCGATGAGACCGACATCATCTCGGTGGCCGGCTCGGTGGCGGCCTCGTCCAGCGTGGGCGTGGGCCTGGGTGCGGTGGTCAATACCATCGGCAAGACCACCGAGGCCGGCATCGGCTCGGGCGTCACCGGTCTGGCCGACGGCGACATCGTGGTGCAGGCGCTCAGCGACGAGGATGTGTCCTCGGTGGCCGCCGGCGTGGCCGCCAGCAGCAGCGTGGGCGTGGCCGCCGACGCCAACGTGCAGGTGCTCGGCACCGTCACCCGGGCCTGGATCGGCGACGATCCGCTCGACGCCAGCACATCGGCCGGCGCCGGCCACGTGCATGCCGAGGGCAGCATCGTGGTGGCCGCCGACGACCGCAGCGAGTTTGACCTGATCACCGGCTCGGTGGCCGTGTCCAGTTCGGCCGGCGTGGGCGCGGCCGCTGGCGTGGCGGTGGTCGACAAGCTGACCGCGGCCTTCGTGGGCGATGGTGCGCGCGTGACGGCCGACGGCCAGCGCGCCGGCATCGACGTGCGCGACGGTGGCATCACGCTGCAGACCACGCCGTCGGCGGCGATGGACAACGCCAGCCTGCCCAACGCGGCCGGCGGCCAGCGCGGCTCGGCCGCGCAGTTCGAGGTGGGCACGCCCACCCTCAGCGCCACCGACGCCGATGGCAACGCCAGCACCGACACCAGCATGTCGGCCCAGCGCATTGCCGCGCCCAACCTGTCCACTGGCTTCCAGGGCCTGGCGGTCACCGCCACCAATCGAGACGACGTCGAGACTTACGCCATCAGCCTGGGCGCGGGCACCGCCGGCATCGGCATTTCGTCGGCCACCAACGTGGTGAGCAGCGACACGCGCGCCGCCATCGGCAACGGCGCGCAGATCAACCTCGACACCAGCGGCGCCGGCACGGGCCAGGGCGTGCTGGTGGGCGCGGGCAGCGATTTTTCGCACGTGGCGGTGGCCGCTGCCGCGGGCTTTGGCACCGTGGGCGTGGCCCCGGGCGTGGACGTCAGTGTGCTCAGCCACGAAACCCATGCCCGCATCGGCGACGGCGCCACGGTCAATGCCCGCAACGACGTGGTGGTGCGGGCCGGCCACCGCGACGACCTGCTGCTGATCTCGGCCGGCATTGCCGCCGGCACGGTGGGCGTGGGCGGCGCGGTCAACGTGCTGGTGGTCGACAACGCCACCTCGGCCACGGTGGGCACCAATGCCACGCTGGCAGCCGGCGGCGACGCCGCGGTGCTGGCCAGCGACCACACCGACAGCGACATGATCGACGGCGCCTTCGGTGGCGGCACGGTGGGCGTGGGCGCCTCGGTGGGCGTGATGAGCATCACCAAGCGCACCGACGCGGCGGTTGGCAATGGCACAGCGATCGACGCCAAGGGCGCGGGCGCCGGCCTGGTCGGCCTGCTCGACGGCAGCGTGACCGGCAGCGGCTTCGGCACCACCGAGCGCCACGGCGCGATCGTGCAGGCGCATTCGTCGGAGGATTTCTTCCACCTTGATGTCGCTGCGGGTGTGGGCTATGTGGGGGTGGGCGGCGCCGTGGGCGTCACCCTGCTCGACTCGGACACCACGGCGGTGATCGGTGCCAATGCGCGCATCAACCGGGCCGATGACAACGCGGGCGCCGATGCCGACCAGGGCGTGTTCGTCAGTGCGGCCAACCAGGCCACCGGATCGCATTTCACCGGTGCGGTGGCGGGGGGCTTCGTCGGCGTGGGTGGTGCGGTGCAGGTGGGCAGCTTGAAGAATGACACCGCCGCGCGCATCCTGGGTGGCGCCGACGTGGCCGCTGCCGGCGAGGTGGCCGTCAACGGCCTGTCGATGATCGATCTGAGCACTTTCACGCTGTCGGGCGCCGGCGGTGTGGTCGGCGTGGCGGGCTCGGTGGCCGTGTGGTCGGTGGGCTCGCCGCTGGAGCGCGGCTATCAGAACGAGGACGGCAGCAGCAATGCCGACGGCCTGACCAAGAGCAACGGCGAAGGGGGGCAAGGCAGCGGTGATGCCGATGCCGCCAGCCAGGCCAGCGGCGCCAAGGGCCAGGTGGGCTCGGCGCTGGGTGGTTTTGCGGGCGGCGCCGGTGGCAGCGGCCAGCAGCGGGTGCATGACCGGGCCGGCGCCGCCGGCGCCAGCGTCAACAACGCCGGGCCCGACCAGGCTGCCTGGCTGGCGCTGATCAACAGTGCCGCGCCGGCGCAGGGCACCGAGGCCACCATCGCCACAGGCAGCACGGTGCGCGCCGGCGGCGCCATCACGGTCAACGCGCAGCAGTGGGCCGACATCGACTTTCTGGTGGGTGGCGTGGGTGTTGGTCTGGTGGGTGCGGGCGCCGGCATCGGTGTGTTTTCCACCGCACTCAACACCAACGCCTATGCGGCGGGCAGCTACACCGCCGGTGGCGCGCTCACCGTCGGCTCGCGCCTGGATGCCACGATCGACGCCACCGCGATCGCCGGCGGCGTGGGCTTCGTCGGCCTGGGCGCGGCCGTCACCGTGCTCAGCGACCACAGCAACCAGCAGGCCGCGCTGGGTGATGGCGTGCGTGTGCGCGCGGCCTCGGCGGTGAACGTCTCGGCGCTGTCCAACCGCACGCTGAGCATCGACACCGGCCAGGTCAATGCGGGCGCGGTGGCGGCGGGGGCCTCGTTCACCCGCCTGAGCACCGACGGCAACGTGAGCGCCGACGTCGGCCACAACGCGCGCATCGGCCAGGATGCCGGGCTCTCGGTGGGTGCGCTCAACCTCGATGCGCAAGCCAACATCGACGCCGAAGCTTTCACCGTGGCGGTGTCTGCCGGCGCAGTGGCGGTCAGCGCCAACTTCGCGTTTGTCGACGTCACGCCGATGCTGCGGGCCGGCGTGGGCAACGGTGCACTGGTCGATGTGACTGGCGATGCCACCATCGACACCGTGTCCACCGGCCGTGCCGAGGCCACGGTCAACACCGTCACCGCGGGCGCGGCCAGCACCGGCGCCAGCATGGCCTCGGCCACCTTGTCGCCCACGGTGCAGGCGCTGTTCGGCGCAGCGGGGGTGCTCAACGCCGGTGGGTTGATCCGCGTGCAATCGCGTCACAACCACAACGGCAGCAACGCGCTGGCCGATCGCGGCGCCTACGCCGATGCGCAGGCGCCGGGCTTCGGCGCCGTCACCATCAACGGTGCAGTGCCCACCGCCGAGGCCAACGCCGACGTGCTGACCCGCGTGGGCGCGGGCACGCAGCTGGGCGCCGGGGGCGCGGTCAGCGTGCTGGCCTACAACAGCAACGATGCACTGGCCGACGCCAATGCGCTGTCGATCGGCGGTGCGGCCTACGGCATCAGCATCGCCACCGCCGAGGCCAACGGCAGCACCACCGCCGATCACCTGGGCGGGGTCACGCAGTCCGACACCGTCACCGTGCGGGCGCAGGCGAAGAACCTCGCCAACGCCGATGCCGATGCATCGGGCGGCGGCGTCGACGCCAACAACGGTGCCTACAGCGATGCCGAGGCCAATGGCGGCGTCAGCGTCACGCTGGGCACGCTGGGCCAGACCAACGCCATGAATGCCACCGGCGCGATCGTGGTCGAGGCGGTCTCCAGCGCCGACGCCACCGCCGACACCTTCGGCCTGTCGATCGGCCTGGGCAGCGCGGTGGGTGTGATGGGCGCCAGCGCCGAAGCCTCGCCCGACGTGGCGGTCACGGTGCAGGGCGGCACGGCCATGGCCGGCGGCGATGGCGTGCGCGTGGGGGCGTATCACAACCAGGCCGGCGAAGACGTGCGCGCCCAGGCCGATGCGGCCGGCGGCGGTCTGGGCCTGGCGGTCAATGGCACGGTGGTGGACGCACGCAGCGAGGCCGACACCCAGGTGCTGCTGGGCAACAGCACAGCGCTGGCCGGCGGCAGCGGCGATGTCACCGTCGAGGCCTTGTCCGACAACCACGCCACCGCCACTGGCTCGGCCACCTCGGTGGGCCTGGTGCTGGGCGTGGGCGGCGTGTGGGCCAGCGGCAGCTCGGGCGGCACCACCGGTGCGGTCAGCGGCGCCGACGTCACCGGCGCCAGCTTGAGCGTGCTGGGCCATGCCGACCACAGCGCCAACGTGCACGCCACCGCGGCAGCCGGTGGGCTGGTGGCAGGCATCACCGGGTCGCTGGCCACCAGCAGCGTCACTCCCACGGTCAACGCCGGGCTGGGCGACGGCGCCCAGGTGGTGGTGGCCGGACCGGCATCGGTGATCGCCGAAGCCACTACCGATGCCGATGGCACGGCCACCGGCGTGGGCGTGTCGGCGGGCTTTTCGATGGGCATCTCGGTCGCCGACGTCGACCTGAACCCGACCATGAACAACCGGCTGGGCACCGGCGTCAGCGTCACCACGCAGTCGCCCACGGCCGACATCACGGTGGGCATGCGGCTGAACAACGGCCAGTCCAACGCGGGCGGCGCCACCGCGCTGGCCACCGCCGCGTCGGGTGGCATCGCTGCCGGCAGCGGCACCGATGCCGATGCGTCGATCCAGTACGCGCTGAGCCAGACCAGCGGCAGCGGTGTCACGCTGAACGCCGGGCGCCACGTGGCCATCGACCAGCGTGTGGGCAGCCACGCCGAGGCCGATGCCAACAGCAACACCTTCGGCCTGGCCGCTGCCGTGGGCGGCGCCGTGGCCGATGCCGACATCGGCGGCAGTGCCACCACCGCACTGGGCTCGGTCAGCGGCACGGCCGGCGGCACCTTCACGCTCGACGGCACGGCCAACCACCTGAGCAGCGCCACCTCGCGCGCTGCGTCGGGTGGCCTGTTCTCGGGCCAGCTCAACCGCGCCACCGCCACCTTCGACCCGACGCTGGGCGTCGACCTGGGCGGCGGCGGCAGCATCACCGCCGGTGGCGATGCGCGGGTGCGTTTGCTGTCCACGGCGGATACCACCGCCGATGCGCTGGGCATCGCCGCGGGCGCCGCGGGCATCGGCTCGTCGGCGGCCAGCGCCACGATGAGCCCCAACATCCATGCGCTGACCGGTGGCCAGGCCATCAGCTCGGGCGGCAGCATCCTGGTGCAGGCGCAGCACAACCACGACGGCACGGCGCCCACCGGGCAGAACACGGTGGCCAATGCGGTGGCCTCGTCGGGCGGCGCGCTGCTGGGCAGCGCGGGCGCGTCGGCCACGGCCGACGCCTCGGCCGACACCACCGCCCGTGTGGGCGGCGGCAGCCTGCTGACAGCCGCCGGCACGGTGCGGGTGCTGGCCGATGGCGCCAACCTGGCGCAGGCCGACTCTCGCGGGTTGGGCGTGGGCGGGCTGATCGGCTTTGGTTCATCGTCGGCCACCGCGCTGGCGAACGGTGGCACCCATGCCGATCTGCGTGGCGGCGTGGGCGCCAGCACGGCGGTCACCGTGGTGGGCCAGGGCAAGAACGTGGCCGACGCGCAAGCCAACGCCTCGGGCGCGGCCGGGCTGCTGGGCGCGGCCGGCGGCAGCGTGACCGCGCGTGCCAATGGCGACGTGTCGGCCGGGCTGGGCGACAGCGGCATTGCCAGCAACGTCAACACCACCGGTGCGGTGCTGGTGGATTCGATCTCCAGCGCCGATGCCGACGCCAAGGCCAAGGCGCTGTCCTTTGGCCTGGCCGGGGCGGTGGGCATCATGAGCGCGACGGCCGAAGTGGCGCCCGACGTCACCGCCGAGGTGCGTGGCGACACCGGCGTCAGCGGCGCCGGCATCACGGTGCGCGCGCGCCACAACCAGGCCGGCGAAATCAGCACGGCGCAGGGCGATGCGGGCACGGGCGGCCTGGGGCTGGCGCTCAGCGGCGCATCGGCCAACGCCACGGCCGCGGCCGATACGCGGGCGATCACCGGCAACGCCACCCGCTTCAACGCGCAGAACAACGCTGTGCTGGTCAGTGCCGATGCCGACAACGTGATCACCGCGTCGGGCACGGCTTTCGCGGTGGGTGGGCTGGCGGCTGGCGCGGTGACGGCCACCGGCCGCTCGGGCGGCATCACCGAAGCCACCAGCGGGGCCGACGTGCAATCGGCCACCCAGTTGCAGGTGCTGGCCAACGCCACCCAGACGGCCCATGCCACCGCGGTGGGCGCCGCCGGCGGCCTGCTGGCGGCCGGCACCGGTGCCGGGGCCACCACGCTGGTCAATCCCGACGTGCGTGCGGGCCTCGGCGACGGCGCCCAGATCAACGTGGCCAACACCGTCACCGTGCGTGCCGACGCCACCACCGACGCCGATGGCCGGGCCACCGGCGTGGCCGTCTCCGGCCTGGTGGCGCTGGGCCTGGCCAAGGCCGACGTGACGCTGAGCCCGGCGATGTCGTTGAACATCGGCAGCGGTGCGTCTGTCACCACCCAATCGGCCAGCGGCGACATCACGCTGGCCCTGAACCACAACAACGGCGTGAACAACGCCGGTGGCGCCTCGGCCGACGCCTTTGCCGGCGCCGGTGGCGGGCTGGTCGGCGGCGGCGGCGCCGAAGCCAATGCGCGGGTCGATTACGACCTGCACCACGACTCGGGCAGCAACGTCACGCTCAACGCGGGCCGGTCGGTGCTGATCAGCACGCTGGTGGGCAGCCACGCCGATGCGGATGCCGATGCGGGCGGCTTCGGCGGCATCGCCGGCATCGGCGGCGCGGTGGCGCTGGCCGACATCGGTGGCACGGTGGGCAGCACACGCGGCGAGATCAGCGGCACGCAGGGCCAGGACTTCATCGCCGAGACCACGGCCAGCCATGTGGTGCTGGCCACGCCCACGGTGGCCGCTGCCGGCTTGTATGCCGGCCAGGTCAACAGTGCCACGGCCACCTTCGATCCGACGCTTGTGGCCAGCCTGGGCAGCGGCGGCGCCATCAGCGCGGGCCGCGACGTGATCGTGCGCAGCACGTCCATCGCCGACACCACGGCCACCGCGCTGGGCATCTCGGTGGGCGCGCTCAGTTCGGGCGCGTCGCTGGCCACGGCCACGATGAGCCCCAGCATCAACGCGCTGACCGGCGCGCAAGCGGCCACGGCCGGCCGCAACGTGCTGATCGAGGCACGCCACAACCACGATGGCACGGCGCCCACCGGCCACGACACGGTGGCCACTGCGCGCGCCTCCGGCGGTGCGCTGCTGGCCAGCGAGACCGGCGCACGCGCCACTGCCGATGCCTCGGGCAGCACCACGGCGCGCGCCGGCGGCGGCAGCCAGTTCAGCGCCGGCGGCACGGTGCAGGTGCTGGCCGACGCGGCCAACCTGGCCACCGCCACCAGCACCGGCAGCAGCGCCGGCGGGCTGATCGCGGCCGGCCTGTCGTCGGCCACCGCGGTGGCCAATGGCAGCACCAACGCCGACCTGCGCGGCGGCGTGGGCGCTGCCACGTCCGTCACCGTGATCGGCGAGGGCAAGAACGTGGCCGATGCCCAGGCCAATGCCTCGGGCGCGGCCGGCCTGGCCGGCGTCAGCGGCGGCACGGTGGTGGCACGCGCCAATGGCGACGTGTCGGCCGGGCTGGGCGACAGCGGCGTTCCCAGCAACGTCAACACCAGCGGTGCGGTGCTGGTCGACGCGATCTCCAGCGCCGACGCCGATGCCGACGCGCGCGCCTTGTCCTTCGGCATCGCCGGCGCGGTGGGCATCATGAGCGCCACCTCGGAGGCGGCGCCCGACGTCACCGCCCAGGTGCGCGGCAGCACCAGCGTCAGCGGCGCGGGCATCACCTTGCGCGCGCGCCACAACCTGGCCGGTGAAGACAGCACGGCCAGTGCCGACACCGCCGGCATCGGGTTGGGCGTGTCGATCAGCGGCGCGTCGGCCAACGCCACGGCGGCGGCCGACACCCGGGCCTTGACCGGCAACGCCACCAGCTTCAACAGCCACGCCGGTGCGGTGCTGGTCAGCGCCGATGCGCGCAATCTGGCCACGGCTGACGGCACGGCTGCCGCGGGCGGCCTGGGCGCGATGGGTGTGGTCTCGGCCACCGGCCGCTCGGGCGGCATCACCGAAGCCACCAGCGGTGCCGACGTGCTGGGCAGCGGCCTGCAGGTGCTGTCCAACGCCGTGCAGACCGCCAACAGCACCGCCGAAGGCGCGGCCGGCGGCCTGTTTGCGGCCGGCAACGGCGCGGTGGCCACCACCTTGGTCGACCCCGACGTGCGCGCCGGCATCGGCGACGGCGCGGTGGTCAACGTGGCCAACAGCGTGCTGGTGCAGGCCAATGCCACCACCGACGCCGACGGCACCGCCACCGGCGTGGCCGTGGCCGGCGGCGTGGCGCTGGGCTTGTCGAGGGCCGACGTCGACCTGAACCCGACGATGGCGATGCACGTGGGCAGCGGGGCCAGCATCACCACCCAGTCGGCCAGCGGCGACATCACCATCGCGATGCGCCACAACAACGGCGCCGACAACGCGGGTGGTGCCACGGCCACGGCCTTTGCGGCAGGCGGCGCGGGTTTTGCGGCCGGCGGCGGCAGCGATGCCGCGGCCGGCGTCCACTACAACCTGAGCCAGACCAGCGGCAGCGGTGTGACGCTGAACGCCGGCCGCTCGGTGCACATCGACACCGTGGTCGGCAGCCATGCTGAAGCCGATTCGTTTGCCGGTGGCCTCGGCCTGGTGGCGGGACTGGGCGGCGCGCTGGCCGATGCGCACATCGGCGGCCAGGTCGAGACGGCGCTGGGCGGCGTGAGCGGCACGCAGGGCCTGGACTTCCTCGTCGACACCACCAGCCGGCACCTGGTGACGGCCACGCCGCGCGCCTCGGGCGGCGGCCTGTTCGGCGGCCAGGTCAACAGCGGCACGGCCACTTTCGATCCCACGCTAACGGCCAATCTGGGCGGCGGCGGCACGATCAACGCCCGCGACGTGGCGGTGCGCAACGTCTCCACCGCCGACACCACCGCCACCGCGCGTGGCATCGCGGTGGGCGCACTCAGCTCGGGCGCATCGCTGGCCACGGCCACGATGAGCCCGACCATCAACGCGCTGACCGGCGCCGAGACCGTCAACGCCAGCGGCAACATCGTGCTGCGTGCGGCGCACAACCACGACGGCAATGCGCCCACCGGGGGCGACACCGTGGCCACGGCGCTGTCGTCCAGCGGCGCGCTGCTGCTGGGCACCAGCGGTGCGGTGGCCACCACCAACGCCAACGCCAACACCACCGCGCGCAGCGGCGCCGGCAGCAACCTGTCGGCCAACGGCACGGTCAGCGTCAACGCCGATGCATCGAACACCGCCACCAGTGCGTCGGGCGGCACGTCGCTGAGCCTGACGGTGGCCGCCGGCCTGTCCAATGCAGTGGCCAACGTGGGCGGTGCCACCACCGCCGAGGTGGGCGGCTCGGTGGGCAGCAGCAGCGCGATCAACGCACGGGCGCTGGGCCGCAACGTGGCCGATGCCGGGGCCAATGCCTCAGGCGGCGGCCTGGCCGTCGGGTTCAACAGCGGCGTGGCCACGGCGCGCGCCAATGGTGCGGTCAATGCCGGTGCCGGCAACGATGCAGTGGCCAGCAGCATCCACAGCAGCGGCGGCATCACCATCGACGCCATCTCGTTGGCCGATGCCGATGCGCAGGCCAAGTCGCTCACCGTCGGCCTGCTGGGCGGCGTGGGGATGATGAGCGCCACCGCCGAGGTGTCGCCGGCCGTCACCAACCTGGTGCGGGGCAGCACCAGCCTCAGCGGCAACGGCGTGGTGCTGCGCGCCAGCCACAACCAGGGCGGCCAGAACGCCACCGCCACCGCCGACACCGCCAGCGTGGGCGCAGGGGTGACGCTGGCCGGTGCCAATGCCACGGCCACTGCGGCGGCCAACACCCGGGCCGAGACTGGCGCCAACGCCAGCATCGACGGCCAGGGCAAGGGCACGCTGGTCCAGGCGCTGGCCAACAACCAGCTGGTGTCTGACGGCACCGCCAAGAGCGGCAGCGCTGCCGCCATGGGCCTGATCACCGCCACCGGCAACGCTGGCGGCAGCACGGTGGCCACGAGCGCCGCCGATGTCACCGGCAGCGGCCTGCAGATCCTGGCCAATGCGGTGCAGAACTCGCAGGTCACCAGCGTCGCCGCCACCGGCGGACTGCTGGTCTCGGGCTCGGGCGCGCGCTCGGTCAGCAATGTCTCGCCCACCATCGGCGCGGCGATCGGGTCCGGCGCGGTGATCGATATCACCGGCGGCGTCACCGTGCGCGCCGATGCCGATGCCAGCGCACGCGGCCAGGCCGATGGCGTGGCCTTCTCCGGCGGCGTGGGCGCCGGTGGCTCGGTGGCCGATGTCGACCTGAATCCGACCATGTCGGCTTCCATCGGCGAGAACGCGCGCATCACCACGCACGGCGGTGCCGGCCAGGTGCTGGTGCAGATCGACCTGAACAACGGCAATGCGGGCGCCCTGGGCGCCACCGCCGACACCACGGCCGCCAGCGGCGGTGCGCTGCTGGGCGCCAGCGGCAGCCACTCGGATGCCGCGGTCAACCTGAACCTGCAGAACACCACTGGCAAGAACGTGGTGTTCAACACCTCGGGCGACGTGCGCTTCGAGACGGTGGCGGGCGCGCGGGCGATCGCCAATGCCAACAGCCTGAGCCTGGGTGGCCTGGGCGTGGGCGCGGCGGTCTCCAATGCCACCATTGGCGGCACCGCCAACACCACCACCGGCGCCATCAACGGCACGGTGGGCCACAACCTGGTGGTCAGCAGCGACGTGCGCCACCGCGTGGACGCACAGACCGATGCCGCCTCGGGCGGGCTGTTTGCCGGCCAGGCCAACACCGCCACGGCCAGCACCACGCCGGTGCTCAACGCCGGCATCGGCGGTGGTGGCGTGATCGGCGCCGGCAACGACGTGATCATCCAGAACCTGAGCGCCGGTGATGCGCAGGCCGATGCCGAGGGCATCTCGGTGGGCCTGGGCGCGGTGGGCGGCTCGGCCGCCACGGCACGGGTGCGTCCGGACATGGACACCACCGTGGGCAGCGCCGCCGACGTCACCGCCGGCCGCCACTTCAGCATCCTGGCCAGCCACAACCACAACGGCGGCGGCGCCGACGGCAATGACGCGGTGGCCAACGCCAACGCCTCGGGCGGCGGTGCGTTCTCGGGCGTGGGCGCCAACACCCTGGCCAGCGCCTCGGCCGACATGCTCACCCAGCTGGGCGGCGGCGGGGCGCAGTTGCGCACGGTGACGGGCGATTTCTCGGCGATCACCCGATCGGGCAACCGTGCCAGCACGCTGGCCGAAGGCCTGTCCATCGGCATCGTCGGCCTGGGCTCGGTGCGTGGTGATGCGCTGGCCGGTGGCGTGATGACGAATGCCGGCAGCAACACCGCCACGCCCGACAACCAGGCCACCACGGTGCTGGCGGGCACCAGCATCGTCAGCGGCGGCGACGTGCTGCTGCAATCCATCAGCGACCAGGCCGCCACGGCCGATACCAGCGCGCCCTCGGGCGGCGTGATCTCGGGCGCGTCCAACGACGCCAGCGCACTGGTGCGCCGCAACTTGAGCGCATCGCTCAACGCCGGCAGCACCGTCACCGCCGATGGCGCGGTCAAGGTGTCGGCGCTGGGCAGCGGTGATGCCGACAGCGAGGCCTCGGCCGAGTCTTACGGCTTTGTCGCCAAGGGCGGCAGCACCTCCAACGCGCGGGTCGATTCGGGCGTCAATGCCACCGCGGCGGGTGCGGTGGTGGCGGGCGGGCGGGTCACCGTCGAGGCGCGGCACAGCACGGCCGCGGGATTGAAGTCGACCGCCGAGACCACGGCTGGCGCGCTGGTGGGCATCTCGGGCGCCGTGGCCAACGGCGTGTCGGCGGCCAGCGCCCAGGCCCTGATCGGCAACGGCGCCAACATCGCCGCCGATGGCGGCACCGAGGTGCTGTCGGCCACCACCGACTTAGTCACCGTCACCGGCGATGGCCAGGCCTATGGTGCAGCGGCGGTGGGTTCGGTCGACACCAATGCCAACGCCAGCAGCCAGAGCCGGGCCACGGTGGGCAACGCCACCATCTCCGGCGCCAGCCTGACGGTGGACGCCACCGGCAACGGCCGCGCGGCGTCCACCGGCAAGGCCTCGTCGGGCGGGCTGCTGTTCGCGGCCAACGGCTCGGCACCGGTGGTCAGCGTCACACCGCAATCGGCGGCCAGCGTGGGCGGCGGCGCCAACGTCGACGTGGGCGGCAATGTCACGGTGCGCGCCACCGGTGCGGTCGAAGGCGATGCCTTTGCGCAGGGCGTGTCGGGGGCGGGTGGCATCAACGTGGGCCGCTCGAACGCGCAGGTCACCGTCACGCCCAACTTCACCGCCGAGCTGCAGGCCGGCGCACAGGTGCGCGCGGGCGGCAACATGACGGTGGAGGCGCTGCTGATGGGCGTGCCCTCCGAAGTGAGCGACGGCTCGTTCAACCCGACCGCCGCAGGCGTGGTCGACACCGGCAGCAACACCATCGATCTGGGCGGCGCGCACGGCCTCTACACCGGCGACACCATCACCTACAGCAAGGGGGCGGCCGGCAATACCGAGGTGGGCGGGCTGACCAACGATCGCTCCTACCAGGTGATCCATGTCGACGACCAGCAGCTCAAGCTGGGCTCGGCGTTTGCCGCGGCCGACGCCGAGGCCACCAAGGACGTCATCGCCTTCACGGTCGACCATGGTTTCACCAGCGGCGACCGGGTGATCTACCGCAACGCCGGCAATGCGTCGGTGTCGGGCCTGACCGACGGCACCGCCTACTACGTG
>Ga0155495_1094_pt1 | contig 25591 bp, 21 predicted proteins | sample RifCSPhighO2_12_FD_107153 | JGI IMG/M metagenome (GOLD analysis project Ga0155495, IMG submission 107153) | Burkholderiales bacterium RIFCSPHIGHO2_12_FULL_69_20
AGCCAAGCAAACGCCGACGCTTCGACGTGCATTGGGTTGACGCCGGCGGTCTGGGTTGACTGCACCCTACAAGCGGGAAGCGCAAGCGACAGACGCTGCATCAGGTTTCCATTCAACGCGCCGCCGCCACAGACTAAAAGTTCTTTGCCGTTTGGTGAAGCGGATTTCAAGGCCGTCGCTGCACTTTGCACCGTGAACTCTGCCAAGGTGGCCTGTATGTCCTGGGGAGAAATGTTTCCGGCTGAGGTGTAAGCGTGACTTAGTTTTTCGTCCAGCCAGCGTATGTTGAAGTGATCCCGACCTGTGCTTTTGGGTGGCGCGCGCCGAACGAAATCATCGTCAAGCATGATGGCAAGAAGTGCTCGGTGGATTTGACCTTCTGCTGCCCAGCGCCCGTCTTGGTCAAACGGCTGGCTCTTATGTCGGTCGCACCAAAGGTCCATGAGAACATTACCAGGACCGCAGTCGAAGCCGCCAACTTCTCCGTCGGTTGACAAAATAGTCAGATTGGCGATGCCACCGATGTTGAGTATTGCGCGCTCGGATCCACTGCCTCCGAACAAGGCGTTGTGGAACGCTGGAACCAGCGGCGCCCCTTGGCCTCCAGCGGCGACGTCGCGAGATCGGAAATCGCAGATCACATCGATGCCAGTCAATTCAGCCAGCAGTGCGCCGTTGAGCAGTTGAATCGTGTACCCCATGCCGTCGAACTCGCCAGGCCGGTGACGCACGGTTTGACCGTGTGCCCCGAGCGCCGTAATGGCGTCGAGCTCTTTGCCTGATGCAGTCAGCACCGCATCGGTTGCTGCGGCATAAACACGGGCGAGTTCGTTGCCGGCCAAGGCTGACCGGTGAAGCTCATTCGAACCGGTTGAATTCAACGCCAACAGCGTGTCGCGAAGTTGCGCTGTGAATGGCTGGTGATGATGGCCGAACAGTTGGAAGGGCAGGCCTTCCTGGTCAAACGCGACCAGAACTGCATCCACCCCGTCGAGCGAGGTGCCAGACATCAAGCCGACGAAGAGTGCGCAGGACACGAGACAGTCGGTTGACGCGGTGAAAGCGCAGCCTTGTGCGGGTCTGAAGCGTGAGGCTTCAGGCGGTTCTGCGTGCTTCGATCACTCGGCGTTGCCGCGAAAACCAACCATGCTCTCTGCCGCCTCAAGCTGGCGCCGGACCACGCTGGCGGTTTGTTGAAAGCGCACGAGTGCTTCGGTGTCGAGCGCGATTGTTTCAGTGGCCCGCGCCAATTTCAGCGGATCCTGGACCACGCCATTGACGCGGGTCTCGAAATGCAGGTGCGGCCCGGTGGCCCAGCCCGTCGCGCCCACGGCGCCAATGCGTTGCCCCTGTTCGACGCGCTGGCCCAGTCGCACGTCGATGCGGCTGAGATGGGCATACAACGTGGTTTTGCCACCGGCATGCTGCAACTGCACGACATTGCCGTAGCCGTTCTGGCGCCCGGCAAAGTTGACGGTGCCATCACCCACGGTGCGAACCGCCGTTCCTGTGGGCGCGCTGTAGTCGACACCGTTGTGTGCGCGCCAGTTATTCAGGATGGGATGCAGGCGCATCGCGAAACCGGAGGTGATGCGCGAAAACTCCAGCGGGCTGGCGAGGAACGAGCGCTTGCGGCTCTTGCCATCCATGCTGAAGTAGCCGCCCTTGCTCTTCTGCGCATCGTGGAACCACACCGACTGCAACGCTTTGCCGGCGTTGACGAATTCGGCGGCCAGGATCCGGCCGGTGGCTTCGTTCCAGGTGATCGGTTGATCGTCGGCCGTGAGCGACTCGAAGACCACGCTGAAAGCGTCGCCCTTGCGCAGCTGCCGATGAAAATCGATGTCGCCACTGAAGATGTCGATCAATTGGGTGGCGATCGCATCGGGCAACTTGGCGCTGTCGGTCGCCGCCCACAGCGAGCTGCGGATCGTGCCGCTGCCCAGCCGTGTTTGCGGCACCAGTGGCGCGGTTTCAAGCAGGGTGTTGAACTCGCCCTGCTGGCGTTGCAGCGTGAGCCTGGTGAAGTGCGTGGACTGGCGTGCGGTTTCGAGCGCCGGAAAACGTGCAACGAGTTCGATCAACGTGCCATCGGCAGCCGTGCGCACCTGCACCATCTTGCCGCTGGTGCCGTCCACCAGGCGCCGTGCGTCGCGGTCGCGGCGCAGGAACGCGGCGGCAGCCGGGTCGACCACGCCCAGGCGGCGCAGCAGCGAATCGGCCGTGTCGCCCGCGCGCGTGAGATCGTGGCGGTTCAATTCAAGCGCGTGCAAGGACAGTTGGTCGAGTTGTCCTTCGAGGCCCTGGATCAGCAGTTCTTCGGTGACCAGCCGCTTGGGCAGTGCGGCGGCGTCGGGCGCCAGCGGTGCGATACCGAACGCGGTGATCGCGAAGCCGCTCAACACGCTCAATACCGCAGTGGCCACCCGGCGCGGATGGCGGTGCGCAGCCGCCTGGGCGCGGCGCAGCTGCTGGTCGGCAAGGGCAAGTAGCGGTTGCAAGATCGAGGTTCCTGTCACCACGTGGTCGGCGCCGGGTGGGGCCGAATCGGTGGGGCAAGCCTGTGACCATATCGGCACCCAGGCTGGATGAAGGCGGATACCGCGGGTGGCGTCCTTTAGAATCAAAGGCTTGCCTTCAGGGCGACGCGTGAATAAATCACGCTGACACCCCCCACGAACAAGGGGTGGAGTATACCCAGCGCCTTGCCGCCCCGGATTGGGGAGAAGCCCTCATCTTGCCAACCATGTCACACCCAGAGCTCCACGGCCATGCCGCGCCGGATGCCGCATTTCCCGTCACCGATCGTGTGCTCGATGCGATGGCGGTGTCGCGCCGCAACTGCGAGGAATTGCTGCCCGAAGCCGACTGGCTGAAGAAGCTGGCGCGGTCCGAGGCCACCGGGTTGCCCTTGCGCATCAAGCTGGGGCTGGACCCGACCGCGCCCGATTTACATCTGGGCCACACCGTGGTGCTCAACAAGATGCGGGCGCTGCAGGACCTGGGGCACCAGGTGATCTTCCTGGTGGGCGATTTCACCTCGATGATCGGCGACCCGTCGGGCCGCAACACCACCCGCCCGCCGCTCACCCGCGAGCAGATCGAGGCGAATGCCCAGACCTACTACGCCCAGGCCAGCCTGGTGCTGGATCCGGCGCGCACGGAGATCCGCTACAACAGCGAGTGGAGCGATCCGCTGGGTGCACGCGGCATGATCCAGCTGGCCTCGCGTTACACCGTGGCGCGCATGATGGAGCGCAACGACTTTCATGACCGCTTCCAGGCCGGCACGCCGATCAGCGTGCACGAGTTCCTCTACCCGCTGATGCAGGGCTACGACTCGGTGGCGCTGAAGAGCGACCTCGAGCTCGGCGGCACCGACCAGAAGTTCAACCTGCTGATGGGCCGGCACCTGCAGCAGGAATATGGCCAGGAGCCGCAGTGCATCCTGACGATGCCGCTGCTCGAGGGGCTGGACGGCATCGAGAAGATGTCCAAGAGCAAGCACAACTACATCGCCATCACCGAAGACGCCAACAGCATGTTTGCCAAGACACTGTCGATCAGCGATGTGCTGATGTGGCGCTGGTTTGCGCTGTTGAGCTTCCTCTCTGAGGCCGAGGTGGCGCGGCTCAAGGACGAGGTGACCGGCGGGCGCAATCCCAAGGACGCCAAGGTGCTGTTGGCGCGCGAGATCGTCACGCGCTTTCACAGTGCCGTGGCGGCCGATGCGGCCGAGGCCGATTTCAACAACCGGGCCAAGGGCGGCATTCCCGACCAGATCCAGGAGGTGACCCTGTCCGGCGCGCCCCTGGGCATCGGCGCCTTGCTCAAGCAGGCCGGGCTGGTGCCGTCCAGCAGCGAGGCGCTGCGGCTGGTCGATCAGGGCGGCGTCCGGCTGGACGGCGTGGTGATCAGCGACAAGGGCCTGAAGGTGCCGGCCGGCACGGTGGTGGTGCAGGTGGGCAAGCGCAAATTTGCCCGCGTGACCCTGGGCAGCTGATCGCACCGGGCCACCGGCGCGATCCACCAGCTCCATCACCTTCGATGCAAGTCAGCGCCTACCTCAAGCTGTCGGTCGCGGTGGCCGTGGCCACCATCACGCTGAAGACCGGCGCCTGGTGGCTGACCGATTCGGTGGGCCTGCTGTCGGATGCACTCGAATCGCTGGTCAACCTGGCCGGTGCGATCTTCGCGCTGATGATGGTGACGGTGGCGGCCCAGCCGCCCGATGCCGACCACCCCTACGGCCACCACAAGGCCGAATATTTCTCCAGCGGCTTCGAGGGCGTGCTGATTCTGGTGGCGGCCCTGGCCATCATGGGTGCGGCCGTGCACCGGTTCTTCAATCCGCAGCCGCTCGAGCAGTTGGGCCTGGGCATGGCGCTGTCGGTGATCAGCTCGGTGATGAACGGCGCGCTGGCCTTTGCCATGCTGCGCAAGGCCCGCGAGCACCGTTCGATGGCGCTGGAGGGGGATGCGCGGCATCTCTTCACCGACGTGTGGACGTCGGCCGGCGTGCTGGTCGGCCTGCTGGCGGTGCAGGCCACCGGCTGGCTGTGGCTGGACCCGGTGATCGCCATCGCGGTGGCGGCCAACATTGCCCGCGAAGGCGTGATGCTGGTCTGGCAATCGGCCGACGGGCTGATGGACCAGGCCCTGGAGCCCGAGGTGCGCGCCGAGATCGAGCGCACCTTGGCCGGTTTTCACCACCACACGATCCGCTTCGACCACGTGACCACCCGGCGTGCCGGTGCACGCCGGTTTGTCGATCTGCACATGCACATGCCTGCGGCTTGGAGCCTGGGCCGCGCCGCTGCGCTGCGCCAGTCGGTCGAGCAGGCGCTGATGGATGCCGTGCCGGGCCTGCGCGCCAGCATCCAGTTGCTGCCGATGGATGTGGAGGCGCACTTCGACGAGCCGAAAGGCACGCCGTGATCGGCCTGGTGCAGCGGGTGCGCGAAGCCCGGGTGACGGTGGCCGGCGCCTGCGTCGGCGAGATCGGCCCTGGCCTGCTGCTGCTGGTGTGTGCCGAACCGGCCGACACCGAAGTGCAGGCGGGCAAGCTGGTGGACAAGCTGCTGAAGCTGCGCATCTTTGCCGACGACGCCGGCAAGATGAACCGCAGTGTGGTCGACATCGGCGGCGGCCTGCTGATTGTCAGCCAGTTCACGCTGGCGGCCGATGTGTCGGGCGGCAACCGGCCCAGCTTCACCGCGGCTGCCGGGCCCGAACTGGGCCGTGCCTGCTATGAAACGGTGCTGCGCCTGGCGCGTGCACGCCACCCGGTGGTGGCCGCCGGCCTCTTCGGCGCCGACATGCAGGTGGCGCTGATCAACGATGGGCCGGTGACGATCCCGCTGCGCATCGCCTGAGCCGGCGATGACCTTGGTCAGTCGGCGTATTGCCCGGCCGCCTTGATGGCGGGGGCCCACTTGGCGATCTCGGCCTCGACGAACTTCTTGTGCTCGGCGCTGCCCAGGCGGCTGTCGGTGACCACCACCGCGCCCAGGGCGGCTTCGCGCTTGATGAACTCCGGGTCCTTCAGCGCGGCGCGCAGGGCGGCGTTGAGCTTGTCGATCACCGGCTTGGGTGTGCCCTTGGGTGCGTAAAGGCCGTGCCAGATCGACACGTTGAAGCCCTTCAGGCCGCTCTCGTCCAGCGTCGGCAGCTTGGCCAGCGCGGGCGTCTTCAGGCGCTGCAGGGTGCTGACGGCGAAGGCCTTGACCTTGCCGGCTTCGATCTGCTGCGTGGTGTTGGTGGTCTGGTCGCACAGCAGGTCGACCTGGCCGCCCAGCAGATCGGTCATGGCCGGCGCCGTGCCCTTGTACGGCACGGTGGTCATGTCCACCGCCACCGCCTGCTGAAACAGCAGACCGCACAGGTGCGATGCCGCGCCCAGGCCGGCATTGGCCAGGTTGATCCTGCCCTTGTTGGCGTCGATCCACTTGCGCAACTCGGCGTAGTTGCTGGCCGGCAGCGTGCTGCGACCGATCAGGGTCATCGGCACCTCGTTGACCATGCCCAGGTACTCGAAGTCGTTTTGCACGCTGTACGGCAGCTTGCGGTACAGCGCCGGTGCGGTGGCCATGCCGATGTGGTGCAGCAGCACGGTGTAGCCGTCGGGCGAGGCCTTGGCCACCTTGGCCGCGCCCAGGGTGCCACCGGCGCCGCCCACGTTCTCGATGATCACGGTCTGGTTCAGCTGCTTGCGCAGCACGTCGCCCAGGTCACGCGCCACCTTGTCGGTGGGGCCGCCGGCCGCAAACGGCACGACGATGGTGACCGGCTTCTCGGGGTAGTCGGCCAGGGCGGCGGCGGCGGTGCCGATCATCAGGGCGGCGCAGATCAGTGGCTTCATCGCGGGGGTCCTCAGCGGTGGGATCGGGGAGTGATCGAGGCCCGGATGCTAGGGCCCGGGCCGCACCGCCGCGTGCCGGGAACTACTTATCCCGGCGGCACGCGCGCCATGGGCCGGCGCCAGGCCATCCGGCCCATCGCGCCGCCGGTCAGTCGTAGGTGCGGGCGTCCTCGATCACCTTGCCGTCGTTGGGCAGGCTGCCGCTGGGCACGGGCAGCACCTCGGCGCGCAGCTTGGTCAGGTCGCGTACGCTGGCGGCCACCGCGCTGCTCAGGCCGTCGGGCGCGGCGGCCAGCTCGATCTTCAGCGTCATGCGGTCGTTGGCCATCTCGCCTTCGACCACCAGCCGGGCCTTGATGATCTCGGGGTGGCGGCGCAGCACGTCGGCCACCTGGCTGGGGTGCACGAACATGCCACGCACCTTGGTGGTCTGGTCGGCGCGGCCCATCCAGCCCTTGATGCGGGTGTTGCTGCGGCCGGTGGGGCAGGGGCCGGCCAGCACCGCTGACAGGTCGCCGGTGCCGAAGCGCACCAGCGGGTAGTCGGGGTTCAGCACGGTGACCACCACCTCGCCCACCTCGCCGTCGGGCAGCACGTCGCCGGTGCCCGGGCGCACGATCTCCAGCAGGATGGCCTCGTCGAGCACCAGCCCTTCGCGGGCGCGGGTCTCGTAGGCGATCAGGCCGGCATCGGCGGTGGCATAACTCTGGTAGACGTCGATGCTGCGTGCCGTCAACCAGTCACGCAGGCTGGGCGGAAAGGCCTCGCCGCCGACCATGCCCTTGCGCAGGCTGCGGATGTCGGTGCCGGTCTCGGCGGCTTTCTCGACCAGGATCTTCAGGAAGCTGGGTGTGCCGATGTAGCCATGCGGGCGCAGCTCGGCCACCGCCTGCAACTGCAACTCGGTATTGCCGATGCCACCGGCAAAGGTGGTGCAGCCCACCGCATGCGCGCCCGATTCCATCATCGAGCCGGCCGGCGTCAGGTGGTAGCTGAAGCTGCAATGCGCCAGGTCGCCGGCGCGAAAGCCCGCCGCGTAGATCGCGCGGGCCATGCGCCAGTAGTCGGGCGCCGTGCCTTCGGGCTCATAGATCGGGCCGGGCGACTGGAACACCCGGCGTGCGCCGCTGCCCGCGCGCAAGCCACGCCAGCCGATGGCCGAGAAGCCGCCGAACGGGTCTTGTGCGCGCAGCGCCTGCTGGCGCTCGAGCAGCGCGTGCTTGCGCAGCACCGGCAGGCCTGCCAGCGCCGCACGGCTGGTGATCGCCGCGGCGTCCACGCCGGCCAGCGATTCGGCAAAGGCGCTGGTGGCCTGCTGCGCGCGGGCAATGTGGCCGGGCAGGGCGGCCTGCAGGGCCGCTTCGCGGTCAGCGGGATGGCGCTGCTCGAGCGCATCGTAGAAGTCAGTCATCACGGTCGCTCCATAGCGCCAGTTGCGTTTTCAGATCGGCAACGAAGCTGCGCAGGTCGGCGCCGCTGCGCAGCACTTTCTCGATCCACTCGGGGCTGCCGCGAGTGGGCCGTTTGACCCGTGCCGCGCGCAGCGCATCGCCCTCCACCGCGGCGCGCGCGACCAGGCTGCCGCGCCGCTCGAAGCGGCTGTCACGTTCGGTCAGGCCCAGATCGCGCAGCTCACGGCGCAGCTTCTGAAGCGCCTCGTCGGGCTTGAACGGTGGTGGGGCAATGCCCCATTCTTCAGACATGTCGCAAGCACCTCATTCGTGGGTGGCGCGCTGCTCGGCAAACGCCGCGGATCCGGCTCCGCCGGGCCGCTGGCGTTGCCCCCTTGAGGGGGCGCGCGCAGCGCGCAGGGGGAGGGCCTAAGCCAACCAGCGCTTGCGCCGCTTGTAGCTCTTGACGTCCTTGAAGCTCTTGCGCGGGCTGCCGTCGGACGCGCCGCCCATCCCGAGGTAGAACTCCTTGACGTCTTCGTTCTCGCGCAGCGCCTTGGCTTCGCCGTCCATCACGATGCGGCCGTTCTCCAGGATGTAGCCGTAGTCGGCGTAGCGCAGCGCGATGTTGGTGTTCTGCTCGGCCAGCAGGAAGGTGACCTGCTCCTTGGTGTTCAGGTCTTTCACGATCTCGAACACCTCCTCGACGATCTGCGGCGCCAGGCCCATGCTGGGCTCGTCGAGCAGCACCATCTTCGGCTCGGCCATCAGCGCGCGGCCGATGGCGCACATCTGCTGCTCGCCACCCGAGGTGTAGGCCGCCTGGCTGGTGCGGCGTGTCTTCAGCCGCGGAAAGTAGTTGTAGACCTTCTCCAGCGTGGCTGCCACGCCGCCCTTGCCGTCCTTGCGCGTGTAGGCGCCGGTGAGCAGGTTCTCCTCGATCGTCAGGTGGGCGAAGCAATGCCGGCCCTCCATCACCTGGATCACGCCGCGGTTGACCATGTCTGAGGTGCTGAGCTTCTCGATGCGCTCGCCGCGCAGCGAGATCGAGCCCTTGGTCACCTCGCCGCGCTCGCCGGCCAGCAGGTTGCTCACCGCGCGCAGCGTGGTGGTCTTGCCCGCGCCGTTGCCGCCCAGCAGCGCCACGACCTTGCCCTCGGGCACCTCGAGCGACACGCCCTTGAGCACCAGGATCACGTGGTTGTAGATGACCTCGATGCCGTTGACGTTGAGGAGGATGTTCGGTGTGCTCATGCTCTGGCCTTTTGACTCAACGAAACGCCGCGCGCGACGTTTCGTTGAGGGCTCCGTGAGGAGCCCTTCCCTCCCGCTTGGCGGGAGGGGCAGGGGTGGGTGCCCACAGGTCGGCGCATGCGCGCGCCGGCCGGCGGGCAGTCCGTCAGGACTGACAGTCGGCGGGGGCGCGGCGGCTCAGCTTCTTCTCGGCCAGGTACTTGTCGGCCGAGGCACGCACCAGCGGCTTCAGGATCGCGTCGTCGGCCTGGTACCAGTCGGGCTGGAAGTTCCACTTCGCACCGTCCCAGGTGTGCAGGCGCGCCCACGACGAACCCAGGTGGTCGGCGCAGCTGGTCGACACCGGGCGCATCACGCCGGCAAAGCCCAGCGCGTCGAGCTTCTTCTGGTCGAGGTTCAGGTTCTCCAGGCCCCAGCGCACCTGCTCGCCGGTCATGACCTTGCCCTTGCCGAAGCGCTCTTGCGCGCGCTTGACGCCTTCGACGCCCATCATCGAGGCGATCAAGCCGCGCATGTACAGCACCTGGCCCACTTCGTCCTTCGGGCCGGTGCCCTGGCCCTTGCCATGCACGTCCTTCAGGATGTCCTGGGTGATCTTGGCGTTGGGCTCGGCGCCATGCTGCATCGCCAGCGCGGTGTAGCCCTTGGCGGCGGCACCCACGTCCTTGACATCGGGCTCGGCGCCCGACCACCACACGCCGTACATCTTGTCGCGCGGGAAGCCAGTGGCCACGGCCTCCTTCAGGGCGGCCGAGTTCATCACGCCCCAGCCCCACAGGAAGACGAAGTCGGGGCGGTTCTGGCGGATCTGCAGCCAGGTGGCCTTCTGCTCCACGCCCGGGTGGGCCACCGGCAGCAGGCTCAGCTCGAAGCCGTGCAGCTTGCTGCGCTCCTGCAGCGCCGAGATCGGCTCCTTGCCGTAGGGGCTGTCGTGGTAGACCAGCGCGATCTTCTTGCCCTTGAGCTTGTCGAAGCCGCCTTCCTTCTTGGCCAGGTACTGGATCAGGATGTCGGCGCCGGTCCAATAGGTGCCCAGCAGCGGGAAGTTCCACTTGAAGGCCAGGCCGTCAGCGGTGTCGGCGCGGCCATAGCCCGAGGTGATCAGCGGAATCTTGTCGCCAGGGGCCTTCTCGGTCAGCGCGAAGGTGATGCCGGTCGACAGCGGCTGGAACAGCGTGGCGCCCTTGCCCTTCAGGCGCTCGTAGCACTCCACGCCCTTGTCGGTGGCGTAACCGGTCTCGCACTCTTCGAACGTGACCTTCACGCCGTTGATGCCGCCCTTGGCGTTGACGTACTTCAGGTAATCGACATAGCCGTTGGCAAAGGGCACGCCGTTGGGCGCGTAGGCGCCGGTGCGGTACACCAGCACCGGGAAGAACTGCTCCTTGGCTTGTGCCAGGGCTGGCGTGCTGATCGCCGCGCTCAGGCCGGCAGCCAGAACCGCGGCCGAGAAAACGATGGATTTGAGTTTCATGTCTGCCTCCAGAGGGGGTGAAAGAAGCACTCGTCAGTGCCGGGGTAAAAACAGGGTGGGTGGCGCATCAATGGGGGAAGGGCCACAGGCGCATCTTTTCCTTGCCGACCGACCACAGCCGCGCCAGACCATGCGGCTCGGCGATCAGGAAGAAGACGATCAGCGCGCCGAAGATCATGAAGGTGAGGTGCGAGGTCAACGCGGTGTCCAGCGGGATGCCCAGCCAGCCGGGCAGCTGGTCGAGCACGATCGGCAGGATGACGATGAACGCGGCGCCGAAGAAGCTGCCCATGATCGAGCCCAGCCCGCCGATGATCACCATGAACAGCAGCTGGAACGAGCGGTCGATCGAGAAGGCTGCCGGCTCCCACGAGCCCAGGTAGACAAAGCCCCACAGTCCACCGGCCACGCCCACGATGAACGAGCTGACCGCAAACGCGGTGAGCTTGGCGTACACCGGGCGGATGCCGATGACCGAGGCGGCCACGTCCATGTCGCGCATGGCCATCCATTCGCGGCCGATGTGGCTGCGCACCAGGTTCTTGGCCAGCAGCGCGAACACCACCACGAAGCCCAGGCAGAACAGGTACTTGTCGGCCGGGGTCTCGATGGTCCAGCCCAGCATCGACAGGCCCGACACACTGACCGAGCCCGACGACGAATCGTTGGTGAACCACTTGATGCGCAGGAACGCCCAGTCGGTGAAGAACTGCGCGGCCAGCGTGGCCACCGCCAGATACATGCCCTTGATGCGCAGCGACGGGATGCCGAACAGCACCCCCACCACCGTGGCGCACAGCCCGCCCAGCAGGATGGCCGGCACCACCGGCATGCCCTCGATGCGCACGAAGAAGTTGTAGGCCATGTAGGCCCCCACCGCCATGAAGCCGCCGGTGCCCAGCGAGATCTGCCCGCAGTAGCCCACCAGGATGTTCAGGCCGATGGCCGCCAGCGACAGGATCAGGAAGGGGATCAGGATGGCGCGGAACAGGTACTCGCTGGCCACGAACGGCACCACCAGGAAGGCCGCCGCCACCAGCGCCAGGACCAGGTAGCGATCCTGCGCGATCGGGAAGATCTGCTGGTCGGTGCGGTAGGTGGTCTTGAACTGGCCGTTTTCTCGGTAAAGCATGTTCTTGTCTCCAGCCGTTCAGACGCGGTCGATGATCTTCTCGCCGAACAGCCCTTGCGGCCGCACCAGCAGGAAGATGAGCGCCAGCACATAGGCAAACCAGATCTCGATGCCGCCGCCGAAGAACGGGCCGATGAACACCTCGGACAGTTTCTCGCCCACGCCGATGATCAGCCCGCCGATGATGGCGCCGGGCACGCTGGTGAGCCCGCCCAGGATCACCACCGGCAAGGCCTTCATCGCCACCAGGCTCAGCGAGAACTGCACGCCCAACTTGCTGCCCCAGATGATGCCGGCCACCAGCGCCACGAAGCCGGCCACCGCCCAGACGATGACCCAGATGCGGTTCAACGGGATGCCGATGGACTGCGCGGCCTGGTGGTCGTCGGCCACCGCGCGCAGCGCCCGGCCGGTGCCGGTGTACTGGAAGAAGGCCGCCAGCACGCCCACCAGCGCAGCGGCCACCAGCGCGGCCACCAGGTCTTCCTGGCCCACCAGCACGCCGCCCTCGAAGACCTTCTCGAACAGGAAGATCGGTTCCTTGGGCATGCCCACGTCGATCTTGTAGATGTCCGAGCCAAACACGGTCTGGCCGAAGCCATCGAGGAAGTAGGTGATGCCCAGCGTGGCCATCAGCAGCGTGATGCCCTCCTGGTTGACCAGCTTGCCCAGCACCAGGCGCTCGATCAGCCAGGCCGAGGCGATCATCACCCCCATCGCGCCGACAAACGCCAGCACGTTGACCAGCAGCTTGTTCTCGAGCCCGCTGTACTGCGGAATCCATTCGGCGAAACGCGCCATCGCCAGCGCCGCGAACAGCACCATCGCGCCCTGCGCAAAATTGAACACGCCGCTGGCCTTGAAGATGAGCACGAAGCCCAGCGCCACCAGCGCGTACAGCATGCCCGACATCAGGCCGCCGATCGTTGCTTCAATGAAAAATCCCATGTCCTAGATCTCCAAGTCAGCGAAGCGGGCCGCTGCAACAAACCAAGTGGCCGCCGCGGAACCGGCTTTGCCGGGCCGCTGGCGGCGCCCCCTTGAGGGGGAGGCGCCGAAGGCGCTTCGGGGGTGGGCCATGTCAGTGCGAGGTGCCGAGGTACGCGCTGATCACGTCCTCGTTCTGCCGCACCTCGTCGGGGGTGCCGTCGCCGATCTTCTTGCCGTAGTCCAGCACCACCACGCGGTCGCTGATGTCCATCACCACGCCCATGTCGTGTTCGATCAGCACGATGGTGGCGCCGAACTCGTCGTTGACGTCCAGCACGAAGCGGCACATGTCCTGCTTCTCCTCGACGTTCATGCCGGCCATCGGCTCGTCGAGCAGCAGCACCTTGGGCTCCATCGCCAGCGCGCGGCCCAGGTCCACGCGCTTCTGCAGGCCGTAGGGCAGGCGCCCCACGGGGGTCTTGCGGTAAGCCTGGATCTCGAGGAAATCGATGATGTGCTCGACGAACTCGCGGTGCGCTTCTTCCTCGCGCTGCGCCGCGCCGATGCGGATCGCCTGCTGGAAGAGGTTGGTCTTCATCTTCAGGTTGCGCCCGGTCATGATGTTGTCGATGACATTCATGCCCTTGAACAGCGCCAGGTTCTGGAAGGTGCGTGCCACGCCCATCTCGGCCACCTGGCGGCGGCTCATGTGGCTGAAGGTCTGGCCGCGAAAGCTGATCGTGCCCTGCTGCGGCTGGTAGACCCCGTTGATGCAGTTGAGCATGCTGCTCTTGCCCGCGCCGTTGGGGCCGATGATGGCGCGGATCTCGTGCTCGCGCACGTTGAAGCTGATGTCGGTCAGCGCCTTCACGCCACCAAAGGCCAGGCTGATGTTCTTGACGTCGAGGATGACGTCGCCGCTCTTGCGGTCGCTCACTTCGGCAGTCATGTCAGGCGGCCTTCTTCATCGCGGGAAAGGTCTTGGCATCGGCGATCTTCAGCGTGGCCGAGACCGAGCCGCTGCGACCGTCCTCGAACTTCACCGCCGTCTCGATGTACTGCTCGGCCTTGCCGCCATACAGCGCGTCGACCAGCACCAGGTACTTGTCGAGGATGGCCCCGCGCTTGACCTTGCGGGTGCGTGTCATCTCGCCGTCGTCGGCGTCCAGTTCCTTGTGCAGGACCAGGAAGCGCGTGACCTGGCTGCCTGCCAGCAGTGCGTCCTGGGCCAGGTCGGCGTTGCACTTCTCGACGCACTCGCGGATCAGCTCGTAGACCTCGGGCTTCTGCGCCAGGTCGGTGTAGCCGGCGTAGCCCAGGTTGCGCTTCTCGGCCCAGTTGCCCACCGCATCCATGTCGATGTTGATGAAGGCGCAGACCCGGTCGCGCTTGTCGCCGAAGGCCACCGCTTCCTTGATGTAGGGGAAGAACTTGAGCTTGTTCTCCACGTACTTGGGGGCGAACATCGCGCCGTCGTTGGGGCCGCCGACGATGCGGCCCACGTCCTTGGCGCGGTCGATGATCTTCAGGTGGCCGCCAGCATCCAGAAAGCCGGCATCGCCGGTGTGGTACCAGCCATCGGCGGTCAGCACCTCGGCGGTGGCGGCCGGGTTCTTGTAGTACTCCTTGAGCAGCCCCGGGCTCTTGACCAGGATCTCGCCCGATTCGGCCAGCTTGATCTCCACGCCCTGCACCGGCACGCCCACGGTGTCGGCATGGGCCTCGTGGTCGGGCTGCAGGCAGACGAACACCGCGGTCTCGGTCGAGCCGTACAACTGCTTCAGGTTGATGCCGATCGAGCGATAGAAGGTAAACAGGTCGGGGCCGATGGCCTCGCCGGCGGTGTAGGCCACGCGCACCCGGCTCAAGCCCAGGCTGTTGCGCAGCGGACCGTAGATCGCCAGGTCTCCCAGCGTCCACTTGAGGCGGTCGAGCAGCGACACCGGCCGGCCATCCAGCAACGCCGGACCCACGCGCCTGGCCACGTCCATGCAGGCATGGAACAGCCGGCGCTTGAGCGGCGATGCGTCTTCCATGCGGATCATCACGCTGGTGAGCAGGCCTTCGAAGATACGCGGCGGCGCAAAGTAGTAGGTCGGGCCCACTTCCTTCAGATCGATCGTCACCGTGGCCGCCGACTCGGGGCAGTTGACGATGTAGCCGCAGGCCAGCCACTGCGCGTAGCTGAAGATGTTCTGGCCGATCCAGGCCGGCGGCATGTAGGCCAGCACCTCTTCGGCCGAGCTCAGCTTGTCGAAGGTCTTGCCGGCGTCGGCGCGGTCGAGCAGGCTGAAGTGCGTGTGCACCACGCCCTTGGGGTTGCCGGTGGTGCCCGAGGTGAAGAACATCGCCGCCACGTCCTGCGGCTGGGCGCGGGCCACCTCGGCGTCGAAGAAGCCGGCGTCGCGCTGGGCGCGGGCAGCGCCGCTTTCGATCAGCGCATCCACCGAGGCCAGGCCCGGCTCGTCGTACTTGCGCAGGCCGCGTGGATCGTCGAACCAGATGCGGCCCAGCCCGGGGCACTGCTCGCGGATCTCGAGCAGCTTGTCGACCTGCTCCTGGTTCTCGACGATCGCGAAGCCCACCTCGGCGTTGTTGATCGGAAACACGAACTCGGTGCTGGCCGCGTCCTGGTACAGCGGGATCGGCACGCCGCCCAGCGATTGCACCGCCAGCATGCTGGCGTACAGGCGCGGCCGGTTGTCGCCGACGACGATGACATGGTCGTCGCGCTTCAGGCCGGCTTCGGCCAGGCCGCAGGCCAGCTGGCGCACCAGCACAGCCAGCTGCGCCCAGGTGGTGGTCTGCCAGATGCCATAGCTCTTCTCACGCAGGGCCGCGGCATCGGGCCGGGCCTTGGCGTGGTCGAGCATCAGGCGGGGAAACGTCGTTTGCACCGGCAACTCCTTGCTGCATGACCCGGCCAGGAAGGGCGACCGGGTCAGCGATTGGAGGCCGATGCTAGGGGCTGGTTTGACGTCAGCTTGTCGGTCGGACGACAATCCTAGGGTCTGCACTGAGCGGACTTTCCCCCTCCTTTGTTGTAAGCGAAGCGACAGCACCCCCTGCCATGACCGCACCCAGCCTGCGCCAGCGTGCGCGCGCGCCCTCGGCAACCGAACTGGCCGGCATCCCGTGGCTGGCGCTGCTGTCGGACGCCGACCGCCAGGAAGCCACCGCCGCGCTGCAGGTGGGCATGGCCGAGCCCGGTGACCGGGTGTGCCGCACCGGCGCGCCCAGCAACTACTGGTTCGGCGTGGTCGACGGCCTGCTGAAGATGAGCAACGTCAGCCTGGATGGCCACCAGATCACCTACACCGGCATCCCGCCGGGGGCCTGGTTCGGCGAGGGCACGCTGCTCAAGCGCGAGGTCTACCGCTACAACATCGAGGCGCTGCGCAAGAGCACGGTGGCCGGGCTGCCGATCGAGGTGTTCTGGCGCCTGCTGGAGCGCAGCATCCCGTTCAACCGCTTCGTGATGATGCAGTTGAACGAGCGGCTGGGCCAGTTCATCGCCGCGCGCGAGATCGACCGCAACAACCAGCCCGACGCGCGCGTGGCGCGCAGCCTGGCCGCGCTGTTCCACCCGGTGCTGTACCCCGGCGTGGGCCAGCTGCTGCGCATCACCCAGCAGGAACTGGCCTGGCTGGTGGGCCTGTCGCGCCAGCGCGTCAACCAGGCGCTGATCGCGCTGCAGGCGGCCGGGCTGATCCGTATCGAGTACGGCGGCGTGCGGGTGATCGATCTGGCCGCGCTGCGCAGCTACCAGGTGATGTGAGCGTCCAACGCCTGGCGCCGGTGGCCGCTCATGCGGTGGCTCAGGCTCGGCGGCGGCGCGCGGCCGCGCCCACCAGGCCCAGGCCGGCCAGCAGCAGCGCATAGGTGCCGGGCTCGGGCACGGCGGCGATGGCCGAGCCACTGAGTGAGACCATGTCCAGGCGCATCGTGCCGGTGGTGCCGTAGCTGTTGTTGCTGTTGGCCGCCGTGTAGTCGCCGGTGCCCGGCGCGAAGGTCGACACGATGCGGATGGCCAGGTTGGCGTTGTTCGATGTGCCCGGCACCATTGACAGGTCGATCATCCGGCCGTTGAAGAAGACACCGCCCAGATCGGTGGTGACCAGCGCCGCGTCGACGAAGCTGCTGCCGTCCAGCGCGTACTGCACCACCGCGTGGCGTGCGGCGGTGTTGCTGTTGCGGTTGTCGAAGCTGAAGACCAAGTCCTCGAAACCCGCGCTGCTGATGTTGAACTGGAAGCCGCGTGTCTTGTCGCCGCTGCCGGCCGCGGGGAAGCTGGTGATGCTCCACGACGAACCGGTGGCCGCCGGATCGGTGGAGCCGTTGTCGCTGACAAAGCTGCTGGTGGTCGAGCCGCCGATCACCAGCGCCGTGCCGGCGCCTTGGTCGACGGTGGCGTCGAGGTCGTTGAAGTTCCACAGCGCCAGCGTGTCGGCCTGGGCGGCCAGGGCGGCGGTGGACAGTGCGGCGGCAATCAGGGTGGTCTTGAACATGATGAATAGCTCCTTCGGATGACGTTTGAACGTGAGGGATGGGAACGCAGAGAAACGGTGTTCAGCCACGGCGGCGGCGGGCGATCAGCGAGACGCCCAGCAGGCCGGCCAGCATCAGCGCCAGGCTCTGGGGCTCGGGCACCGGGGCCAGGGTCATCGACAGCAGCAGGGGGTCGTGGTCGGAGACCTGGTCGAGGAACTCGCTGTTGGCATGCACGATGTCGTAGGCCAGTTCGGCGTTGCCGGCCAGGTGGGGCGACACGAACAGGTGGTCCAGGCTCTGGCCATTGCCGTCGAAGATGTAGCTGTAGCGGTCGTTGGCGGCCAGTGTGTCGGTCAGGTTCACCAGCCCGGCCGCGGCCAGCGGCGCCAGCGCGCCGGCGAACTGGAAATCGTTGAAGTCGCCGGTCACCACGATGTTGGCCTCGGGGTCGATCGCCAGCAGGCCGGCCACGAAGCTGCCCACCACCGCAGCCTGCTGCAGGCGCTGCTCGGCGCTGGCCTGGAGCGGCGGCTGTGCGGGCCCGTACAGCGGCTGGTCGCCGCCCTTGCTGTTGAAGTGGTTGCTGATGACGATCAGCTGCTGGCCGTCGACCGTGAACTCGGCCACCAGCGGCTTGCGGCTGTTGTCGAAGGCGGCATTCGCCGGGTCGATGCGGCCGGCGCCCAGGCTGAGCACGATCTGTCCATCGACACCCGCGCTGGCGGTGATGGCCTCCATCGCGCCGCCCACCACGTCGGAGAAGCTCACCCGCGCACTGTCGTACAAGAAGGCCTGGCGGATGTTGCCGCCGGGCTGGCCACCGTCCGGATTGCCCGGCGCGGGGTTCACCGTCACCCACTTGTAGCTGCGCCCGGTCTGCGCATTGAGCGCGCCGGCCAGGGCGTCGAGCGTCACGTCGGCGGCCACCACGCCGTTGTTGGTGGCGCCGTTGTTGTCCTGGATCTCCTGCAGCGAAATGATCTGCGGCGCCGCCAGGTTGGTGGCGATCTGGCTGGCGATCGCGGCAAAGCGCGCCGGGTCGGCGTTGCCGGCCAGGTTCTCGACGTTGTAGCTGGCGATGCCCAGACGGCCGGCCGCGATGGGCGCAGCCACCTCGCGTTGCAGGTTGTTGCTCACCACCGTGGCCGCCTCGGTGAGGTAGAGCTTGTAGTTGCCGAAGCTGTAGTCCAGCACGCCGGTCACGTTGGACAGTTGCGCACCGGCGTTGACCAACGGCGTGGCGGTGATGCGGTCGTCGATCAGGATGCGCTGGCCGTTGAAGTTGTCAGCGGCTATCACCACCGGCCCACGCGACGACTGGTTGGCACCCGACGTGGCCACCGACGACACGATGGCCAGCTCGCCGAAGCCGTTGCGCGGCGCCACGCTCACGGCGCTGGGCAAGGCCACGCGCATGCCTTCCAGCGACTCGTAGAAGTCCATGCTGTAGCGCGAAGGATCAAGCGTGTAGCCCGCCGCCTCCACGTTGCCGGCACCGGCCGAGATGGCCCGCGGCGGCAGGTAGCCGGCCCCGATCACCTGGGCTGCCGGCAATGCGTTGCCGCTGCTCAGGCGCGTCCAGGTGCCGGCGTTGGCGCCCGATGCGGTGGCGCTGATCTCGGTGGTGGTGAGGTTGGTGGCGGTGTTGCCGGGGCGGAACTCGAGCACCCGGCCCGCCACGCTGACAGCATCACCCACCAGCGGCTTGCTGGCACTGGAGCGGAACACGTAGATGGCGTCCGAGCTCAGGCTGTTGCCGTCACCGGTGTCCTGCAGCCAGAAGCCGCTGCCGTCCACGGCGGTGACGATGCCGGTGATGCCGCTGACGGTCTGGCCGGCATAACTCGACAGGTGTGCGGTGCCCTGCAGTTGGCCGATCAGTTGCGCCTGCGCACTGCCGGCGATCAACAGGCCGACCCACAGGATTTGGCGCCTTGCGGCGTGTTTCAAAGGCATGTGACTCCTCCAAGTTGGATGAACGGCTTGCCGTGCGCCTTCGCGGGCGCAGCGCCCGCCAGGGCGATCGACCGCCAGCGCATGAACCGTGCCGGGATGGCCCGCACGGCACGGCGCGCGGGCGTCAGTTGCCGCTCGCGCGAGGGCCCTTGACGCCGATGCAGTCTGTCATGGTGGTGTGACGATTCGGTCGGTGCCCGGGGCAGGCTCACCCTGCCAGATCGTCAGCGCAGCCCCCGCGTTCAAGGGGGGTGCGCGGGTTGTTGACCCCATGCGCCACATGCCCGGCGGGCACATGGCCCGAGGCGCTGGCGACATGCCGGGGGTGGTCGTCGAAGAAGAAGTCGGGCTCGAACTCGCGCAGGAATTCGCCCTTGGGCAGGCCGCCCAGGAACATCGCCTCGTCGACCTCGATGCGCCAGTCCATCAAGGTGCGGATGGCCCGTTCGTGGGCCGGCGCGCTGCGCGCCGTCACCAGCGCGGTGCGCACCCGCATGCCCGAGGCGCTGCCGGCCTGGTGCAGCCGCAGCAGCGCCAGCAGCAGCGGCTTGAACGGGCCTGGCGCCAGCGGCGTGGCGGCCTGGCTGCGCTCATGGTGCTGGAAGGCCTGCAGCCCGTCGCGCTGGTAGACCAGCTCGGCCTCGTCGGAGAACAGCACCGCGTCGCCGTCGAAGGCGATGCGCAACTCCTGCGGGTGCGCCGCCGAGGCCTGCGGCGACTGCGGCGCCACCCGGGCCGCCGGCACGCCGGCCTGCAGCGCCGAGCGCACGTCGGCCTCGTTGGCCGACAGGAACAACTGCGCATTCAGCGGCCGCAGGTAGCGCCAGGGGGATTCACCGCGGGTGAACACGCCGCGCTCGATATCCAGCCCGTAGTGCTGGGCCGAGCGGAACACGCGCAGCCCCGACACCGGGTCGTTGCGCGAGAGGATCACCACCTCCACCTGCCGCTCGGCGCTGCCCGCGTTGAAGGCCAGCAGCTTGCGCGCCAGCGCAAAGGCCACGCCCGGGCGGGCGGGCTCGTCGAGCTGCTGCAGCTGCAACTGCATGTAGGCATGGTCGTCGGTCGATTCGAAGACGCGGTTCTCGGCCTCGAAGTCGAACAACGCACGCGACGACAGCGCCACCACCAGGTGGCCGTCTGGCGGCGGGACGCCGGACGTGCCGAGGCCGGCGGATGCCGTCGAAGCGGGGGTCGATGTGGCGGGCCGGGGCATGCCGTGATGTTAAGGGCCGGCCTGCGTGGCGGCGCCGGGCATCGCGGCGGCCGCAGGGCGCTCAAGTCGCGGGCGGCTTCTGCCGATATGCCTACGACCCCAGCGTTTCGGCGCATCTTCTTGACGCCTGTTGGGTGACCGGTTGCCATGCCCCTGCTTTGCCGCTTACGCCGATTCCTGGTCCTCCTGTTGCTGGCCTGGCTGGGCTTGGCCCTGGGACCGGCGCGGGCCGGCACCCTGCTGCAACTGCAGGACCGGCAGGGCGAGGTGCCTGCCTGGCCGGCCGTTCGCATGCTGGTCGATGCCGACGGCAGCCTGACCGTCGACGCCGTGCAGCGGCGCCTGGCCGAGTTCCGCACCCCCGACTCGCCCACCGCCAACCTGGGGCCGCGCCGCGAGGTGGTGTGGCTCGCCGTGCCGGTGCAGGCGCTCGACGGCGACGGCCGCTGGGTCTTCAGCATCGACTACCCGCCGCTCAATCACGCCGACCTGTACGTGCTGCGCGCGGGTCAGCCCGTGGCGCTGCACCGCATGGGCAACGCCGTCGCCTTCGACCAGCGGCCGATGCAGACCCGCGTGCATGCGGTCGAGTTGCACCTGCCGCCCGGCGTGCCGCACCAGCTGTTGCTGCGTGTGGCCACCGCGAGTGCGATGCTGGTGCCGATCTCGCTGGTCAAGCCCGCGCTGTTCCACGCCAACGCGGCGGGTGACCAGATGCTTCAGGGCGTGCTGGCCGGCGTGGCACTGGCCTTGCTGGCCTACAGCTTGACGCACTGGGCGACGCTGCGCGACCCGATGTTCCTGGAGTACGCGCTGCTGTTGTCGGGCGTGACCACCTTCTTCGTCACCTATTTCGGCATCGGCCAGCAGCACCTCTGGAACATGCAGACCGGTCTGTTGGCCAAGGCCGCGCCGCTGGGTGTGCTGGTGGCGCTGGCCGCCGGCGGGCTGTTCGTCGCCCGCGCGCTGCAGACGCGCGAACGTGCGCCATGGGCCCACCGGGCGCTGATGGTGCTCTCCGGCGTGGCCACGCTGGGCTTCATCGCCGCGGTGGCGGGCGCGCTGGATTACCGGCAGACCCAGACCCTGGCCACCGCGCTGGGCCCGGTGCCGATGCTGATGGCCATCCCGGTGGCCTTTCGTCTGGCCCGCCAGGGCGATCGGGTGGCGTTCTACATGCTGTTGGGCTGGATGGCCTACATGGCCGGCGCACTGACGATCGCCGCATTGCTGCGTGGTTGGCTGCCGGTGGAGTTCTGGACACAGCACCTGTTCCAGTTCGCGTCACTGGCGGAGATGCTGGCCTGGACGCGGGTGCTCAGCCTGCGCATCGAGGGCATCCGCCGCGCCGCCGAGCGCACCGAGCTGGAGAAGGCGGCGCTGGTGTCGCTGGCCCACACCGATCCGCTGACCGGGCTGCCCAATCGCCGCGGCCTGCAGCAGTCGCTGGCCAGGGCGCTGCCGCTGTGCCGCGGCGAGAGCGCCGTGGCGGTCTACCTGATCGACCTGGATGGTTTCAAGCCGGTCAACGACCGGCTGGGCCACGATGCTGGCGACGACCTGCTGATGCAGGTGGGTCAGCGGCTGAAGCGCCAGCTGCGGCACAGCGACGTGGTCGCGCGACTGGGTGGCGATGAGTTCGTCATCATGACCACTGGCATCACCGGCGAGGACGAAGCCCTGGCGCTGGGCGGCAAGCTGTTGGCCGCGTTCGATCTGCCGTTCGAGGTGTCGGGGCAACATTGCCGCGTCGGCCTGACCATCGGCTTTGCGTTGGCACCGCACGATGGCCGCGACGCCGAGAGCCTGCTCAAGCGCGCCGATGCCGCGATGTACGTCGGCAAGCAGGCCGGTCGCCACACCGTGCGGCGCGGTGGCGCGTCGGTGGGCCCGGCGGCCTGATCAGTTCATGAAGCCCAGCGGCCCGCGCTTGCCGGCGCTGCCCGCGGCGGGCAGGTCGGCGGGGGCGATGCGCTCGCGGCCATCCAGCCGGGCGTTGCCGAAGGCCGTCATCCAGGCGCGCCGCATCTCGCGCGGCGCCACCTCGGCCAGCCGGTCGAGCACGTCGTCGCCGGGCTCGGACTCGAAGCGCTGGCCCCAGTCGTGGCTGTTGCGGATGCTGGCGTACAACCGCCGCGCGATCGCACGCGCTGCGTCGCGGTCGGGCATCTGCACCTGGTAGACGTTGACCCGGTTGAGGATGGGCTCGGGGATGGCGCGTTCGTCGTTGGCGGTGGCCACCCAGATCAGCTGGCTGGCATCGACCGCCACCTCGGCGAACTCGTCGACGAACTGCTGCGCGGTGTCGTGCTCGAGCAGGCTGTAGAGCGCGCCCAGCGGATCGTAGGCATGCTCGCCGCGGGCCTTGTCGATCTCGTCGACCACCATCACCGGGTTGGCGTACTGGCCGTCGACCAGGGTCTCGAAGACCTTGCCCGGCCGCGCGCCCTTCCACTGCGACGACGCGCCCGACAGCACCCAGCCCGCGGTGAGCGAGCTCATCGAGATGAAGCCCATGCCGGTGCCCAGCAGCTGCGCCACTTCACGCGCGAAGTGCGTCTTGCCCACGCCCGGCGGGCCCAGCAGCAGCATCGGCGTGATCTCGAGCGCGTCGCGGCTGTCGTGGCACAGCGCCAGCTGGCGGCGGATGTCGTCGAGCACCGCGTGGAAGTTGGGCATCTCGTCGTACAGATGCTCCATCGCCGGCAGCCCGCTGGGCTTGACCTGGAAGCGCTCGGGGCCTTTTTCCAGCATGCGCTCGTAGGTGCAACGCAGGTGCTCGTGCTCCTTGAGTGGCAGCTTGGTGAGGCGGCGCTCCACCTCGTCGCAGCGGTAGACGCTGCGCATCTGCGCGACGGAGAAGGCGCCGCGCGCGGGCAGGGTCACGAGATCGGTCGACGGGCTGTTCATGCACGGTCCTCCAGACATCTTGCACGGCCATTGCAGCAAGCCGCGCGGCAGACCAAGCGGTGATAAGACCACCCATCCCGCCGCTGTTGCCTGCCACGGTGGCGCAAATACTAGCAAGACACGGGCCGCCGACATCCCCCCGGGGTCGAGGTGGGCCGGCCGTCGGCGCGTGCTGCAGTTCAGGCCGTGCCGGCAACACTGCGTCGCAGCGGTGCTGCCGTGGCGCACCGGCTGGGGCACCATCACGGCCACACCTTCAAGGAGACCCCGATGACCCGTTTGTTGCGCTGGCTGGACCCGATGTTCGGCCTGGCCCTGGCCGCCTCGCTGCTGATGGTGGCCATCACCGCCTGGCCCGGCGCGGCGCTGGCCGCCGACTGGCAGCGCGGCAATGGCGAAGCCGCCACCGAGCAGCGCAGCGCCGCCCCGGTTGATGCGGTGCAGACCAACGGCCCCAGCGTGGTGGTGCGCATGGGTGCCACGCCTTCGATCAGCGTGAAGGCCGACAGCAACCTGCTGCCGCTGCTGGAAACGGTGGTCGAAGACACCGCCCACGGCAAGACGCTGCTGGTGCGCTGGAAGCGCGGCGCGAGTTTCCAGACCAAGGTGGAGCCGGTGGTCACCGTCACGCTGGCGCGGGTGTCGGCGCTGGTGGTCAGCGGCTCGGGCGACATCGTGGCCGAAACGCTGCAATCGCCGCGCCTGTCGGCGCGGGTGCGGGGCTCGGGCGACATCCGCCTGAACGGCCTGGCGGTCGACGAGTTGACGCTGGCGGTGGTGGGCTCGGGCGACATCGTTGCCAGCGGCCAGGCGCGCCAGCTGGCCGCCAGCATCGCCGGCAGCGGCGACATCCAGACCGACGGCCTGAAGGCCGACGAGGTGAGCGTGAACATCGCCGGCAGCGGTGACGCCAGCGTGCAGGCCGAGAAGAGCCTCTCGGTCAGCATCGCCGGCTCGGGCGACGTGGCTTACCGTGGCAATGCCACGGTGACCAAGCGCGTGGCCGGCAGCGGCGAGGTGATCAAGCGCTGAACCCGCCCGGGCGGGGTGCCGGTGCGCACGTCACCCTGACTCACTTCACCCAGGTGTTCAGCTGGATGATCGGCAGCAGCACCGCCAGCACGATCAGCATCACCACCAGGCCCATCACCACGATCAGCAGCGGCTCCAGGATGGTGGCCAGCGCCATCGCGCGGCGCTGCACCTCGCCGGTGAGCTGGCGCGCGGCGCGGTCCAGCATCTGCGGCAGCTGGCCGGTCTGCTCACCCAGCCGGGCGAACATCGCCAGCAGGCCGGGAAAGCGCTTCTTGGCGGCCAGCGCCGCAGCCAGCGGTGCGCCTTCGCGCACCTGCACCAAGGCTTCCAGTGCATCGGCGCGCAGCGCGCGGTTGCCCAGCGTCTCGGCCGCCGCCTGCAGCGCCTTGAGGATGGGCACACCGGCGTTGGCCAGCATCGCCAGCGTGCCGGCAAAACGCGCCGCGTTGTAGCCACGCGCGACACGGCCGATCAGCGGCACGCCCAGCACGCCGGCGTCGAAGCGCTGGCGAAAGGCCTCCTGCCGCAGCGCCATCGCCAGCGCCACGCCGCCCGCCGCGGCACCCAGCGCCACCAACCAGCCCCATTGCCGCACGAAGGCGCTCAGGCCCAGCATCGCGCTGGTCAGCCAGGGCAGCGCGCGTTTGCTGCTGGTGAACACGCTGGCCACCTGCGGCACCACGTAGGTGACCAGGAAGATCACGATCACGAAGGCGATCAGCGACACGATGGCCGGGTACAGCGCCGCGCCCAGCAGCTTGCTGCGCAGCGCCTGGCGCTCTTCCAGGTCGTCGGCCAGGCGCTCGAGCACGGCGCCCAAGGCACCGCTCTGCTCGCCTGCGGCCACCACCGCGCGGTAGACGTCGTCGAACTCGCGCGGCGCGCTGCCCAGTGCGCGGGCAAACGGTGAGCCGGCATTGACCTCGGCGCGCAGGTGCGCCACCAGATCACGCTGGTTGGGCTGGTCGGCCTCGTCGGCCAGCGCGGTCAGCGCGCGCTCCAGCGGCAGGCCCGCACCCACCAGGCCGGCCAGCTGGCGCGTCCACACCGCCAGGCCGGTGCTGCTGAACACGCGGCGCGACCAGCGCGAGGCACCCGCCGTCTGCACGCTGGCGGCCAACGCCGACACGGCCAGCGGCACCAGGCCCTGGGTGCGCAACTGGCTGCGCGCGGCCTTGGCGTTCTCGGCTTCCAGCACGCCGGTGCGCGCTTTGCCCTGGTCGTCGAGGGCTTCGTAGGTGTAGGCAGGCATCGGGAGTGAAGTATCGGGGAGATCGCCGGCCCGTCTTCACCGAGCGGCGTGGTCTTTGACCGATGAACGCGGCTGGGTCGACAATCCTGCTCATGTCCGCACCTGCGCCTGCCATCGACCTCAAGCCCTTGCGCAAGGCGCTCGGCTGGCTGGTCGAGGCGGTGATGCTGTGGCACGCCCAGCCCGTGG
>Ga0155495_1096_pt1 | contig 25462 bp, 21 predicted proteins | sample RifCSPhighO2_12_FD_107153 | JGI IMG/M metagenome (GOLD analysis project Ga0155495, IMG submission 107153) | Burkholderiales bacterium RIFCSPHIGHO2_12_FULL_69_20
CATGGCCGGCGTGGAAGACCTCTTTGAGCGCATACAGCGGGCTGGTGCCGATGTCGCCGTACACCACGCCCAGCGCGCTGAGCGTCAGCACCGCCAGGGCGGCCGGGGTCTTGGGGGCGTGGGCCGTGCTCACATGCAAGGGCCCCGCCGAGCGGGGCCTGGTGTCTGCAAGCGGGCTATTCTGCGCTTGCCGTTGTGCACCGCGTCAATTTCACGCGCCACAGTGGCGCGCGTGCGCAACAGCGCCCACACGGACAGGGGATGGCCGGCACCATCGCCAGGGTGCAGATCAGTCGTACACCTCGGCGTCCGGATCGGTGGCCTCCAGCTCGTAGCTGGCGGCCAGCATGGCCAGGCGGCCGATCACGCCGTACATGTAGAAGCGGTTGGGCGCGCTGGCGCCGGGCTTGTCGCCGGGGCGCGGCAGCTGGTGGCTCTCGGCGAAGGCCAGCGGCACGTAGCGTGCGCCAGGGGCGCTGAGGCTCTCGTCGACGCCGCGCTCGGCATGCACCCGGTAGTAGCCGCCCACCACGTAGCGGTCGATCATCGTCACCACCGGCTCGGCCACGGCGTCGTTCACCCGTTCGTAGGTGGGCACGCCCTCCTGGATGATGACCTGCGTGGTCTCGGCCACCGGCGAAGCGCCGGCCACGGCCGCCGCACGCGCCTGGTGGCGGGCGTAGACCTCGGCCAGCTCCTTGGCATCGCGCACGGTCATCGGGCCCAGCGCGTGATTGCCGTCGTCGGCCTTCACCACCACGAAGGGCTTCTCGTTGATGCCGTATTCCTTGTACTTGCGGCGCACCTTGGTGAGCAGCGCGTCGACGTTGCCCTGCACACAATCCAGCCCGGTGGCGTCACCGGCCTTCACCTCGGCGCACTGGCCGTACATCGGGTTGATCAGCCACGGGTCCATGCCCAGCAGCTTGGCGAACTTCTTGGCCACCTCCTCGTAGCTCTGGAAGTGCCGGCTCTTGCGCCGCACGCCCCAGCCCGCGTGCAGCGGCGGCAGTAGGTACTGCTCGTGCAGGTGCTGCAGCACGCGCGGCACGCCCGCCGACAGGTCGTTGTTGAGCAGGATGGTGCAGGGGTCGAACCCCTTCAACCCCAGCCGGCCGCGGGTGCGCAGCAGTGGCTCGAGCACCAGCTCGCTGCCATCGGGCAGGGCCACCGCGGTGGGCGCCTTGATGGCGGGGTCCAGCGCGCCCAGGCGCACATTCAACCCGGCCTGCGTGAAGATGCGCATCAGCCGCTGCACGCTGCTGAGGTAGAAGGTGTTGCGGGCATCCGCCTGCTGGGGGATCAGCAGCAGGTTCTTGGCCTCGGGGCAGATCTTCTCGATCGCCGCCATCGCCGCCTGCACCGCCAGCGGCAGCATCTCCACGGTCAGGTTGTTGAAGCCCGACGGAAACAGATCGGTGGCCACCGGCGCCAGCTTGAAGCCGGCATTGCGCAGATCGACCGAGGTGTAGAACGGCGGCGTGTGCTCCATCCACTCGAGCCGGAACCAGCGCTCGATGGCCGGCATCGAGTCGAGCACGCGCGCTTCCAGTTCGTTGATCGGGCCGGTGAGCGCGGTGAGAAGGTGGGGGACCATGGGGGGCTGCCTGGGCGGAGGAACGTCAGTCGATTCTGGCAGATGGCGCCGACGCCGACGATCGCAAGCCGCGGCGGATACAGGTCAGGTGGCCATGAAGAAACAGCCACGAAAAAGGGCTGCCCGAAGGCAGCCCTGGTGAGCCTCGCCGCACAGACCGGGCCCGCCCGGAGTGTGCAGCCTGCGCTTACTTGCTGTAGGCCGTCTCGCCGTGCGAGCTGATGTCCAGGCCTTCGCGCTCTTCTTCTTCCGAGACGCGCAGTCCGACCACCAGGTCGGTGATCTTGAAGGCGATCACCGCCACCACCGCCGACCAGACGATGGTCAGCAGCACGCCCTTCAGCTGGATCCACACCTGCGCACCGATGGGGTTGCTGCCCACGGTGGCGGTGACCCAGTCGGTCACCAGGCCGGGGCCGCCCAGGTCCTGCGTGTTGAACACGCCGGTGAGCAGCGCGCCGACGATGCCGCCCACGCCGTGCACGCCGAAAACGTCGAGCGAGTCGTCCGCGCCCAGGATCTTCTTCAGGCTGTGCACGCCCCACAGGCAGGCGAAGCCGGCCACGAAGCCGATCACGATGGCGCCCATCAGGCCCACGTTGCCGCAGGCCGGGGTGATGGCCACCAGGCCGGCCACCGCGCCCGAGGCGGCACCCAGCATGCTGGCCTTGCCGCGCATCATGGCCTCGCCCAGGCACCAGGCCAGCACCGCTGCCGAGGTGGCGGTGAAGGTGTTCATGAACGCCAGCACCGCCGAGTTGCCCGCCTCGAGCGCGCTGCCGGCGTTGAAGCCGAACCAGCCCACCCACAGCAGCGCGGCGCCCACCATCGTCAGCGGCAGGTTGTGCGGCGCCATGGCCTCGCGGCCATAGCCCACGCGCTTGCCGATCATGAAGGCGCCCACCAGGCCCGCCACCGCGGCGTTGATGTGCACCACCGTGCCGCCGGCGAAGTCGAGCGCACCGTGCTGCCAGATCAAGCCTGCCTTGGCGTTCATCGCGTCGACCACTTCGGCACTGGCGTAGGCATCGGGGCCCATCCAGAACCAGACCATGTGCGCGATCGGCGCATAGCTGAAGGTGAACCAGATCGCGCTGAACAGCAGCACCGCGCTGAACTTGATGCGCTCGGCGAACGCGCCCACGATCAGGCAGCAGGTGATGCCGGCGAAGGTGGCCTGGAAGGCGGCGAACAGCAGCTCGGGGATGTAGACCCCCTTGCTGAAGGTGGCGCCCATCGCAAAGCTGCCGGTCGCCGGGTCGAACAGGCCCTTGAGGAACAGCCGGTCGAAGCCGCCGACAAAGGCGTTGCCCTCGGTGAAGGCCAGGCTGTAGCCGTACAGCGCCCACAGCACGACGATCAGCGAGAAGGTGACCATCACCTGCATCAGCACCGACAGGATGTTCTTGCTGCGCACCAGGCCGCCGTAGAACAGCGCCAGGCCCGGCACCGTCATCATGATGACCAGCAGCGTGGCCACCAGCATCCAGGCGGTGTCGCCCTTGTTGGCCACCGGGGCGGCGGCCGGCGCGGGCTCCGAGGCCGCCGCGGCAGCGGCCACGGGGGCCGCAGCCGGCGCGGTATCGGCCGCCGTGGCGGCCGGGGCGGTGACCTCGGGCGCGGATGCGGGGGCATCCTGCGCCATCGAGCCGCCCGCAAAGCCCAGGACCGCGAGGCCCAGGGCGAGGGAAGCGATGAGCTTTCTCATGGTGTTGTCTTTCCTACGGAAACGTGGGGGTCGCTGTGGGGCGTTGGCAGGCGCGCGGGGGCGGCGGCGAGGCCGCTCACCTCAGGCGTCAGAGCGCGTCCTTGCCGGTCTCGCCGGTGCGGATGCGCACCACCTGCTCGAGCGTGGCGACGAAGATCTTGCCGTCGCCGATCTTGCCGGTGCGCGCCGAGGCCTCGATGGCCTCGATCACCCGGTCGACCACGGCATCGTCCACCGCGGCCTCGATCTTCACCTTGGGCAGGAAGTCGACGACGTACTCGGCACCGCGGTACAGCTCGGTGTGGCCTTTCTGCCGGCCGAAACCCTTGACTTCAGTCACCGTGATGCCCTGCACGCCGATGGCGCTGAGGGCTTCACGAACTTCGTCAAGCTTGAAGGGCTTGACGATGGCGGTCACCATCTTCATGGGGTTCTCCGTTTCGAGGGGGTCAGAAGGCGAACTTCAGGCCGAGCACGACGCCGGCCTTGCCCAGGTCCTTGCCGTTGGCGGGCGAGGCATAGGCCTTGGTGCCACCGATCGACTTGGTGTCGGCACCCACCACCGCCAGGCTGGCGGTGAGGCCCTTGGCCACCTCCATGCTGGCCGTCAGCGCGTAGTCGGTGTAGGAGAAGTCGCCGTTGCCGGACACCTTCTGGTAGCCCAGGTGCGGTGCCAGCGTCACGCCACCACCGACGTCGAAGCTGGCGCTCAGGTCGACGTAGCCGCTGTTCTTGCTGTCGGTGAAGCCGAACAGGTTGCTCACGCTGTGCGAGTACTTCAGCGTGGCCGGGCCGAAGCTCAGGGCGCCGTAGATTTCGGTGGTGTTGGCGCTGGTGGCCAGGTCGTTGCCGGGGTACTGGTAGGTCAGCACGCCGACGTCGTAGGTCACCGCCTTGGTCAGCTCGCCCTTGTAGCCGCCGTACAGGTCCAGCTCGTAGCTGGCACCGCCGCCGGCGTCCTTGATCCACTTGATCGACGAGACCCAGGCACCCAGGTACAGGCCACCCTGGGTGAAGTCGAGGCCGCCTTGCACGGCCGGCTTCAGCCGCGATTGCGAGATGCCGCGGTAGCGGTAGTCGGTGACCACACCGGCGTTGAAGGCCAGTTCGGCCGACGCGATGGTGGGGATGGCCGAGGCAGCCAGGGCAGCGGACAGGGCGATCAAGGTTTTCTTCATGGGGAGGGCTCCAGAGCGTGTGTGAGGAAGGAAAAGAAAGATTTGGGTCCAGCCTGTTCTGCAGCTTCCATGCCACCTTGCATCCCCCCGCTGGGGCGCCCCAACGCGGGGAAGATGACCCGGCATGAGGCGAAGCGCCGCACCAGATCAGCGCCTTGCCCCAATCCGCACCGCCTTGGTGCGCATCGACACCCACCGCCTGCCACGCGCACAATGCCGCCCCAGGGAGGACCGACGCCATGACGTTGGCAGTGATCACCAGCCGCGCGCTGGACGGCCTGGCCGCGCCCGAGGTGCGGGTGGAGGTGCACCTGGCCAACGGCCTGCCCAGCTTCACGCTGGTGGGCCTGGCCGACATCGAGGTCAAAGAGTCGCGCGAGCGCGTGCGGGCCGCGCTGACCAACTCGGGCTTCGCCTTTCCGCACAACAAGCGCATCACCGTGAATCTGGCGCCGGCCGATCTGCCCAAGGAGAGCGGCCGCTTCGATCTGCCGATCGCGCTGGGCATCCTGGCGGCCGACGGCCAGCTCGATGCGGCCAAGCTGGCGCAGTTCGAATTTGCCGGTGAGCTGAGCCTGGCCGGCGAGTTGCGCCCAGTGCGCGGCGCGCTGGCCTTGGCCCTGGCGCTGCAGCGCAGCGGTTCGGGCCGCACCCTGGTGCTGCCCCAGGCCAGTGCCGCCGAGGCCGCGCGGGCGCAGCAGGTGCGCGTGTGCGGTGCCACCGATCTGCTGCAGGTGGTGCGCGCCCTGCTGCCGGGTGATGCGGCCGAGCCGCTGGCGCCCACCCAGCCCCCGCCCGAGCCCCCCGCCGCCGTGCCGCCCGATTTGCGCGACGTGCGTGGCCAGGCCGCCGCCAAGCGCGCACTGGAGGTGGCCGCGGCTGGCGGCCACAGCCTGTTGATGGTGGGCCCGCCGGGCAGCGGCAAGTCGATGCTGGCGCAGCGCCTGGCCGGCCTGCTGCCGCCGATGGACTACGACGAGGCCCTGGCCAGTGCCGCGCTGGCCGGGCTGGCGGCCGGCGGTTTTGATGCGGCGCGCTGGCGGCAGCGGCCCTACCGCGCCCCTCATCACTCGGCCAGCGCGGTGGCGCTGGTGGGTGGCGGCTCGCCGCCAAGACCTGGCGAAATCTCGCTGGCGCATGGCGGGCTGCTGTTCCTCGATGAGTTGCCCGAGTTCCCCCGTGCCGCGCTGGAGGCGCTGCGCGAGCCGCTGGAAACGCGCCAGATCACCATCGCGCGGGCGGCGCGCTCGGCGCTGTTTCCGGCCGGCTTCCAACTCGTGGCGGCGATGAACCCCTGCCCCTGCGGCTGGCTGGGTGCGCAGGTGGCCGGGCGCGCCTGCCGCTGCACGCCCGACCAGATCACGCGTTACCAGGGCAAGCTGTCGGGCCCGCTGCTCGACCGCATCGACCTGCAGGTGGAGGTGGCCGCCGTCGCGCCCGACGAGATGCTGGCCCAGCCGCAGGGTGAGCCCAGCGCCGTGGTGGCCGAGCGGGTGGCTCGCGCCCAGGCCGTGCAGCAGGCGCGCCAGGCCGGGCCCAATGCCGCGCTGGATGCCGGCCAGCTCGACGCGCTGTGCCCACTCGACGACGCGGCCAGCCGCTTCCTGCAGCAGGCCGCCGCGCGGCTGGGCTGGTCGGGCCGCGGGCTGCACCGCGCCATCAAGGTGGCGCGCACCATCGCCGATCTGGCCGGCGCCGAGCGCATTGCCGTGGCCCACCTGGCCGAGGCGATGCAATACCGGCGCGCGCTGCCGCAAGGCTGAGCGCACCGGACCATACCGGCAGCACGGTCGCGGTGCTTGGCATGGGTCAAGGCCCTGCCGGCGCAGCGCTCGCAGAATGGTTTTGAGCGTGCCGGCGCGCTGCAATCCCGCAGCGCCACCGCGCCTTCAAGCCACCCACCACCATGCGCCCCCTCGAACCCGCCGTCCCGGTCGTCCCGCCGCAGCCCCAGGCCGAGGAGACGCCCACCCAGCGGCTCGATCGCCTGCTGCATGCCAGCACCGCGCCGCTGTTTGCCAGCCTGTCGCCGGTGGCGCTGGCGCTGGCCGCCGCCGACTGGGCCTGGCACCTGGGCGTGTCACCCGGCCGCCAGATGGAGCTGGCGGCGCTGGCCGCCAACCTGACCACGCAGACGCTGCTCGCGCCGGCCGGCGACGGCAGCACCCCGTCGGGCCACGTCGACGACGACCCGCGGTTTCGCGACGAGGCCTGGGCCGCCTGGCCCTTCAACCTGCTGCGCACCGGCTTTCGCAATGCCGAGGCCTTCTGGCGCGAGGCGGCCTGGGTGGGCGGCATGACCGAGCACCATGTCGAGATGACGCGCTTCTTCGCCAAGCAATGGCTGGGCGTGATGGGCCCGGCCAACTGGCTGCCGACCAACCCGGTGGTGCTGCACGACGCGGTCGAATCGGGTGGCGCGCATCTGCTGCACGGGGCGATGAACCTGGTGCGCGATGTCGCCGGCCTGCCCGACCCGGAGGTCGAGGCCCAGGCGCAGCGCTTTCGCGTGGGCCAGGACGTGGCCGTGACACCGGGCGAGGTGGTGATGCGCAACCCGTTGGTGGAGCTGATCCGCTACACGCCGCAAACCGACCGGGTGCATCCCGAGCCGCTGCTGATCGTGCCGTCGTGGATCATGAAGTACTACATCCTCGACCTGTCGCCGTCGAACTCGATGGTGCGCTACCTGGTCGCGCAGGGGCACACCGTCTACATGCTGTCCTGGCGCAACCCCGAGGCCAAGGACCACGACCTGACGATGGACGACTACCTGCGGCTGGGCGTGCTGGAGGCGCTGCGCGCGATCGGCCGGCTGCACCCTGCCGCGCGCGGCCGCCCGGCCACGCCGGTGCATGCGATGGGTTATTGCCTGGGCGGCACGCTGCTGGCCATTGCCGCGGCAGCGATCGCCCGGCACGGCGGCATCGCCGATGGCGCCGGGCTGCCACCGCTGTTGTCGTTGACGCTGCTGGCCGCGCAGACCGATTTCTCCGAGCCGGGCGAGCTGGGCCTGTTCATCGACGAGAGCCAGCTCGGCTACCTCGACGAGATCACGCGCGGCCAGGGTTACCTGAGCGGCCACCAGATGGCCGGCTCGTTCCAGTTTCTGCACTCGCGCGACCTGGTCTGGACCCGGCGCATGCGCGAATACCTGATGGGCGAGCGTGAGCAGCGCAGCGACCTGATGGCCTGGAACGCCGACACCACCCGCATGCCCGCGCGCATGCACCACGAGTACCTGACCGCGCTGTACCTGCACAACGCGCTGGCCACCAGCAGCTACCGGGTGGACGGGCGCCCGGTGTCGCTGGCTGATCTGCGCCTGCCGATCTTCATGGTCGGCACCGAGCGCGACCACATCTCGCCCTGGCCGTCGGTCTACAAGCTGCACCACCTGTGTGATGCCGAGATCAGCTTTGCGCTGGCCAGCGGCGGCCACAACGCCGGCATCGTGGCCGAGCCCGGCCATGCCGGGCGCAGCTACCGGCTGTCCACCCGCCCGGCGCACGGCCGCTGGATGTCGGCCACGCAATGGGCGGTGCAGGCCCAGCGGCACGAGGGCTCGTGGTGGCCCGCCTGGCACAACTGGCTGGCCGAGCGCTCTTCGGCGCCGAAGCGCCCGCCCGCCCTGCCCGCCGGCGCCAGCCTGGGCCCGGCGCCGGGTAACTACGTGCTGCAGCGCTACGCCGACTGACAAGGCGTGAACGAGCCTGCTGCGCAGGCTCAGCTTGTCGCGCGGGCCGGCTCGCCCGGCATCACCAGCAGCGTCGCGGCGGTGCACAGCGAGATGCCGGCCATCGCCAGGAACAGCGTGCCGAAACCGCTGGCCTTGACCACCGGCCCCAGCGCCCACACCGCCAGCGAGCTGAAGCCCAGCGACAGCGTCAGCCGCAGCCCGGCCACGCGCGAGCGCATGTGGTCGTCGACATAACGCACGATCACCGCGTCGGTGAACGGGATCGCGCCGAAGATCAGCACCATCACGCCCACCAGCGCGGCATACAGCCACCAGCCCTGGGCCTGTGAGGCCAGCGCCAGCAGCGGCGCCTGGCACAGCACGATGATCAGCTGCAGGCGCTTGAGCGGCACCCGGTCGAGCAGCCGGCCCACCACCACCTGCGCCACGCTGGACACCGCATACACCGCCGCCAGCAGCATGCCCAGCGTGGCCGGGTCGTTGACCACGCCGCCCAGCCGCTCGACCAGCAACTGGCCATTGCCGTTGGTCGTCAGGTTGAACAGCAGCCCGGCGGTGGCCGAGGCCACCGTCATCACCACCAGCACGCGCGCCAACTGCCCGGGCGCCAGGATCACCGCCGTGGCGCGCTTGCGCTGCGACGGCGGCTCGGCCTCGGCCGGCACCAGCGCGGCGAAGACGAAGCCCATCACGATGCAGGCCAGCCCGGGCACGGCAAAGGCCGCGCGCCAGCCTAAGGCCTGCACCAGGAAGCCGGTGGTCAGCGCCGCCGCGGCGATGCCCAGGTTGCCCGACAGCCCGTTGACGCCGATCACCGCACCCGGCTTGCGCGCGCCCTGCACCAGCATCGGAATGCCCACCGGGTGGTAGATCGCCGAGAACGTGCCCAACAGCGCCAGCGCGCCGGCCAGCTGCCAGGCATTCTGCGTCACCGAGGCCAGCAACGCCGCCGCGCCCATGCCGAAGAAGAACACCAGCATCATCGGCCGCCGACCCCAGCTGTCGCCCAGCTTGCCGGCCGGCAGCGAGCCCAGGCCGAACATCAGGAAGGCGCCGACGCCGTAGGGCATCAGGTCCTCCCAGCGCGCGAAGCCGAAGTCGGCCGCGATCGCCGCCACCGCGGTGGCGAAGATCAGCAGGAACAGGTGATCGAACGCATGGGCCAGGTTGAGCAACAGCGCGGCAGTGCGGGGGGTTTCGGACATGCCGGCATTTTGCGGAAAGATCGGCCGATCAGGTGCTGGCGCGCTGGCAGGCGGGCAGATCCTGCTCAGCCCAGCACCGGCGCCAGCAGACGCCGCGCCAGCGTGGCGTCCATCGCCTCACGCGCGGCCCAGTCCTCGAGCTGGTCTTCGCCGATGCGACCGACGTTGAAGTAGGTGGCCTCGGGATGGGCCAGGTAGAAGCCCGACACGCTGGCCGCCGGCATCATCGCCAGGCTCTCGGTCAGGCCCATGCCGATGTCGGCGGCGGCCAGCGCCTCGAACATCGCGCGCTTGACGCTGTGGTCGGGGCAGGCCGGATAACCCGGTGCGGGGCGGATGCCGCGGTATTGCTCGGCGATCAGCTCGGGTTTGGACAGCGCCTCGTCGGCGGCGTAGCCCCACAGCTCGGTGCGCACGCGCTGGTGCAGCCGCTCGGCAAAGGCCTCGGCCAGCCGGTCGGCCAGGGCCTTGAGCATGATCGACGAGTAGTCGTCGTGGTCGGCCTCGAACTGCGCCAGCTTCTTGTCGATTCCGAGTCCGGCGGTGACGGCGAACAGGCCGATGTAGTCGTCTTTCACGCCCTTGGGCGCGATGAAGTCGGCCAGGCAGCGATTCGCCCGCTTGATCTTCTCGCCATTCGGGCCATCGATCACCGGCCGCTCGGTCTGCAGGCGCAGCGGGCGCCAGTGCATCAACACCTGCTGGCGCGACTCATCGGTGTAGATCGCGATGGTGTCGTCATCCACCGTGTTGGCCGGCCAGAAGCCGACCACGCCGCTGGCCTGCAGCCAGCGGCCTTCGATGGCGCGCTGCAGCAGCCGCTTGCCGTCGGAAAACACCCGCACCGCCTCGGCACCCACCACCTCGTCCTTCAGGATCTCGGGGAACTTGCCGGCCAGATCCCAGGTCTGGAAAAACGGCGCCCAGTCGATGCAGGCCGCCAGCTCGGCCAGGTCGTAGTTCTTGAACAGGCGCCGGCCGATGAACTTCGGCTTGGGCGGGGTGTAGGCCGACCAGGTGATCGCCGTCTTGTTGGCCCGCGCCGCGGCCAGCGTGACCAGCGGCGTGGCCTTCTTGTTGGCATGCTGCAGGCGCACGCGGTCGTAGTCGGCCTTCAGGTCGTCGATGAACTTGGTGGCGCGCTCGTCGCTCAGCAGATCACTGCACACCCCCACCGAGCGGCTGGCATCGGGCACGTAGACCACCGGGCCTTCGTAGTGCGGCGCAATCTTCACGGCAGTGTGCACCCGGCTGCAGGTGGCGCCGCCGATCAGCAGCGGAATCTTCTTGATGCGGAACCAGTCGTCGCGCTGCATCTCGGCGGCCACGTACTGCATCTCTTCCAGGCTGGGGGTGATCAGGCCGCTGAGCCCCACGATGTCGGCGCCCTCGACCCTGGCCTTGGCCAGGATGTCCTGGCAGGGCACCATCACGCCCATGTTGATCACCTCGAAGTTGTTGCACTGCAAGACCACGGTGACGATGTTCTTGCCGATGTCGTGCACGTCGCCCTTGACCGTGGCGATGACGATCTTGCCCTTGGGCTTGACATCCCCGCCGGCGTCTTCCAGCAGCTTCTTCTCGGCCTCGATGTAGGGCAGCAGGTGGGCCACCGCCTGCTTCATCACGCGCGCGCTCTTGACCACCTGCGGCAGGAACATCTTGCCCTGGCCGAACAGGTCGCCGACGATGTTCATGCCGGACATCAGCGGGCCTTCGATCACGTGCAGCGGCCGGCCCCCGCCCGCTGCGATGCGCTGCCAGCATTCTTCGGTGTCGACGGTGATGAAGTCGGTGATGCCGTGCACCAGCGCATGGCTCAACCGGGCATCCACCTCGTTGTTGCGCCAGGCCAGGCGCAGCGTGTCGTCCTTGGCGGCGCCCTTCACGTTCTCGGCGATCTCCAGCAGGCGCTCGGTCGAGTCGGCGCGCCGGTTCAGCACCACGTCCTCCACCCGCTCGCGCAGCTCGGCATCCAGGTCGTCGTAGACACCGACCATGCCGGCGTTGACGATGCCCATGTCCAGCCCGGCACGGATCGCGTGGTACAGAAACACCGTGTGGATCGCCTCGCGCACCGGCTCGTTGCCGCGGAAGGAAAAACTCACGTTGCTGACGCCGCCCGAGACCTTGGCGCCCGGCAAGTGCGTCTTGATCCAGCGCGTGGCGTTGATGAAGTCGACCGCGTAATTGGCATGCTCGTCGATGCCGGTGGCGATCGCGAAGATGTTCGGGTCGAAGATGATGTCCTCGGGCGGAAAACCGATCTCATCGACCAGCAGCCGATACGCCCGCTCGCAGATCTGGATCTTGCGCTGATAGGTGTCGGCCTGGCCCGATTCGTCGAAGGCCATCACCACGGTGGCCGCGCCATAACGCCGCAGCAGCGTGGCCTGGCGGCGAAACTCGGCCTCGCCTTCCTTCAGCGAGATGCTGTTGACGATGCCCTTGCCCTGCAGGCACTTCAGCCCGGTCTCGATCACGCTCCACTTGCTGGAGTCGACCATGATCGGCACGCGCGCGATCTCGGGCTCGCTGGCGATCAGCTTGAGGAAGCGCTCCATCGCCGCCACGCTGTCGAGCATGGCCTCGTCCATGTTGACGTCGATGATCTGCGCGCCGTTCTCCACCTGCTGGCGGGCCACGCTCAGCGCGTCCTCGTAGCGGCCTTCGAGGATCATGCGGGCGAAGGCCTTGGAGCCGGTGACGTTGGTGCGCTCGCCGATGTTGACGAACAAATGGCCTTCACCGATGGTCACCGGCTCGAGGCCGGCCAGGCGCATCGGCGGCGGGGCAACGGAGGTGGGCTGGGCGGCGTCGGTCATGGCGGGCGGTTGTTTGGCATCAGGCATCAGGCCTGCTGCGGCGCCCGGCTCACCCGGGCGCCTGCAGTCCAGGCGGTGGGTGAGCGCCGTTGCCGGGTGCGGCCCGCTTCAAGGCGGCTGCACCGTCCCGAGCCTGGCGGTGGGCCTCATGGCCACCGTCGCAACGCTCCTCGGGAAGCCTCGCATTCTAGGGGCCGGGCCTTTAGACTGGGTGTCATGAGCCTGATCGCATCGGAGCGCACCGTGGGATATGCCCTGAAGCAGCGGCGGATGACGGCCGCCGAATTCCTGGCCTGGGATGCCACCCAGACCGTCAAGCATGAATTCGTCGGCGGCGAGGTGTACGCGATGGCAGGCGGCGAGGATCGCAATGCCACCGCGGCTGGCAATCTCTACATTGCCCTGCGCCAGCATCTGCATGGCAGCGCTTGCCGGGTGTACGGCAGCGACGTCAAGCTGCGCGTCGAAGCCGCCGACAGCTTCTTCTACCCCGACCTGATGGTCACCTGCAGTGCCACCGATGCCGCCGACCGGCTGATCAAGCGCGAGCCGGTGCTGGTGGTCGAGGTGCTGTCGCCGTCCACAGCCGCCTACGACCGTGGCGATAAGTTCGCCAGCTATCGCCAACTGCCCTCGTTGACCGAATACCTGCTGGTCGACGTGGATTCACGGCGCTGCGACCTGTTCCGCAAACAGCCCGCCGACGGTCTGTGGGTGCTGCACCCCAGCGCGCCCGGCGAGGGCGTGTTACTGGCCAGCGTCGACCTGGTGGTCGGCGCCGAGGCACTGTGGGCCGATCTGGAGCCGCCGGCGGCCGCAGCGCCGGCAGCCTGATCAGGCCGCCAGCAGCGGCGAGAACAGCGGATCGGCCTTGCTGCGTGGCCGGTAGCTGCCCACGCGGCGGGCGATCTCGGCGATGTGCTCGGGTGTGGTGCCGCAGCAGCCGCCGACGATGTTGACGAAGCCGGCCTGGGCAAACTCGGCCAGCATGCGGCCGGTGACCTCGGGCGTCTCGTCGAAGCCGGTCTCGCTCATCGGGTTGGGCAGGCCGGCGTTGGGGTAGCAGCTGATGAAGGTGTCGCCGGCCACCTTGGCCAGCTCTTCGATGTAGGGGCGCATCACCGCCGCGCCCAGCGCGCAGTTCAGGCCCACCGCCAGCGGCCGCGCGTGGCGCACCGAATGCCAGAACGCCGGCACCGTCTGGCCCGACAGGATGCGGCCCGACGCGTCGGTGACCGTGCCGCTGATGATCACCGGCAGGCGCTCGCCGGTGGCTTCCATCAACTCGTCGAGCGCGAAGATCGCGGCCTTGGCGTTGAGCGTGTCGAAAATGGTCTCGACCAGGAACAGGTCGCAGCCGCCTTCGAGCAGCCCGCTGGCCTGCTCGTAATACGCCGCCCGCAGTTCATCGAAGCTGGTGTTGCGCGCACCGGGGTCGTTCACGTCGGGGCTGATGCTGGCGGTGCGCGGCGTGGGGCCCAGCGCGCCGGCCACCCAGCGTGGGTGCTCGGGCGTGCTGATGGCGTCCACCGCCTCGCGCGCCAGCCGGGCGGCAGCCACGTTCAGCTCGCGGGCGATGTGGGCCAGGCCGTAGTCCTCCTGCGCGATCGAGGTGGCGCCGAAGGTGTTGGTCTCGATCAGGTCGGCGCCGGCCGCCAGGTACTGCGCGTGGATCTCGCGGATCACGTCGGGCCGCGTCAGCTGCAGCAGGTCGTTGTTGCCCTTCAGGTCCTTGGGGTGATCGGCAAAGCGCGCGCCGCGGAAATCGGCCTCGCTGAGCTTGTAGCGCTGGATCATCGTGCCCATCGCGCCGTCGATGATGGCGATGCGCTGTTGCAGCAGCGCCGGCAGCAACGCAGCACGGGTGTAGGCAGGACGGTTCATCACTCGATTGTAGAAGCGGGCCTTCAAGCCTGCAGTGCCAGCAGGGCCGCTTCGGCCAAGGGCTGGGCGGTGGCGGCGTCCGCCGCCGGCGTATCGAAGTGCAGTCTGGCCGGGCGGTCCAGGCCCTGCGACCAGCGCAGCACCGTAGCGCCCGGCACGGGTCGGGCGAACAGGTAGCCCTGGAACTCGTCGCACTGCAGCTGGCGCAGCAGGTCGCGCTGGGCTTCGGTCTCGACACCCTCGGCCACCACGGCCAGACCCAGCGCATGCGCCAGCCGGATCACCGCCTCGACGATGGCCAGCGCATCGCTGCAGGTGTCGATGTCCATGACGAAGCTGCGGTCGATCTTGATCTGCCGCGACGGCAGCCGGCGCAGGTAGGCCAGGCTGGAGTAGCCGGTGCCGAAGTCGTCGATCGACAGCTCGGTGCCCAGCGCCGCCAACTCGTCGAAGACGCGGCCGGTGGCGTCGTTCTCGTCCATGGCCACCGATTCGGTGATCTCGAACATCAGCGAGCCGGGCGCCACGCCGTGCCGCACGAGCATCAAACGCACCCGCTCGACCAGGCCGGGCTGGCGCAGCTGGTGCATCGACAGGTTGACAGCCACGCGCAGACGCAGCCCCTGGCGCTGCCAGGCGCCAATCTGCTGGCAGGCCTCGTCGATCACCCAGTTGCCCAGCCGGTCGATCAGGCCGAAGCGCTCGGCCACCGGCACGAACACCGCCGGGCCGACCATGCCGTGCTCGGGATGGCGCCAGCGCAGCAGCGCCTCCACACCGGTGACGCGGCCACCTTGGGCGCTGACCTTGGGCTGGTAGTGCAGGCTCAGCTCACCGCGCTCGGGCTGCTCGATGGCGCGCCGCAGATCACGCTGCATCTCCACCTGCGCGCGCGCCTCGGCCTCCATGTGGCTGGCGAAGCACATCGCCTGTCCGCCGCCACCGCGCTTGGCCTCGTACATCGCAGCGTCGGCGGCGGCCAGCAGCTTGTCGGCCGCGCCATCGCCGGGATAGACCGCGATGCCCACCGAGGCCGACAGGCGCGCCTCGCGGTGCGCCAGCTGCACCGGCGTCTGGATCGCCGCCACGGCGCGCAGCGCCAACTGCTGCGCCACCTCGGCGCTGCCGACACCGGCCAGCAGGATCGCGAACTCGTCACCCCCCAGCCGCGCCACGGTATCGCCCTCGCGGGCCATCGACAGCAGGCGCTGCGACACCTCGCACAGCACCGCATCACCGAAACCATGGCCGAACAGGTCGTTCACCGGCTTGAAGCCATCCAGGTCGATGAACAGCAGCGCGGCCTGCGTGCCGTCGGCATCGCAGCGCTGGGTGATGGCCTGCAGGCGTTCCAGCATCAGCCGGCGGTTGGGCAGCTGGGTCAGGCCGTCGTGCAACACCGCATGCTGCAGTTCTTCGTTGGCATCACGCAGCTTGCGGGCCATCGCGCTGGCCCGCGTCTGCAGGTGTTCGTCCAGCCGGGCGGCCAGGTAGGCCGGTGCCAGCAGCAGCAAAGCCGCAACGGCCACCAGCGTCGCCGGCCAGGCACCATCGGCCGCGACCATCGGCATCGCCCGGCCGACCCAGGCCACGAGGCCCCAGCCGGCCACCAGGATCACCAGGCCCGCCGCCTGGCCCAGCCCGTCGGGACGGATGCGGCTGGCCGCGATCACACCCAGGGACGACATGGCCACGGCCAAGGCCCACGACGTCGCGACGGACAGCAGGCCCTGCGTTGCCCAGAAATCGGTGTGCCAGGCCATCGCGGCCAGGCCGTGGCTGGCCCACAGCGCCGTGCCCAGGGCCACCGAGCCGCCCAGGCTCCAGGTCAGGGACAGCACCGGGTGCGGCGTGCGGGCGCGCCGGGCCAGCGCCCAGGCCACCGCGACGGCGGCGCAGGCCACCAGCATCGACAACACAGCGGCCACCGCATCGGGGCGAAAGGGCTGGGAAAGTTCGGGCATGCAGTCGTGGTTCTGGCCTGCCATCGTTGCGCAGCCCGGCAACTTCCGACCATCATGGCCGATGCGGGGGCAGGGGAACCTTGCCGGGCTTATCGGCCGGCCGGGCCCACGGCTTGAGGTAAAGCAAGACGGCGGCGCTGTTGCGGCGCCATCGCCGTCACCCCGGGATCAATGCAGCACGACCGGCTGCTGCGCCAGTTCGGCAAACCCGGCGATGTAGTCGTCGAGCACCTCGTGCAGCGCCTCCGCATCGCTGCCAGGGCGCTGGGCCACCAGCGCTTGCACGCCCTGCTGGAAACTCTCGGCCAGCGCGCCTTCGATGAAGATCTCCTTGCGCGCGAACTTGTCGACGATCTCGTAACCGCCGCGCGACAAGCTGGCCGGGCCTTCACCGTCGGTGCCGGGCACCTCGAAGGACACGACCACGAAACTGTCTGAGTTGTAGAGCGTGTGCATGGGATTCTCCTGCCTCGATACCTGGGGCCATCGGCCGCCAATTCAAGGTGGCGGCTGCGGCTCGGCCAGCAGGCGCAGCTCGAACACGTCGCCCGAGCGCGGCGCGGTAAAGCGCAGCAGCACCGGCCAGTGGCCACGCTGGGGGTCCAGCCAGGCCTGCACCAGCAGGCCCTCGGGCCGCGGTGGATCCCGCTGCCACAACTGCGACAGCACCTCGCCCATCGGCGTGTCCAGCCGCTGATCGGGCTGGCGCTGCAGCCGCCACGGACCGCCGGCGCCGCGCGCATCGACCACGAACAGTTGCACCTCGGGCCCCGCATGGCCGGCACCGAGGATGGCTGCCAGCTGCGCCAGCCAGCTCAGGCGATCCTGCGCGCCAGGCCAGGCCGGGTAATCCACCGCCGGGCCCGAGAAGGCGATGCGGCCGATGTCGCGGCGGAAGTTGGCCGCCTGCTGGCGCCCACCACGCCGCCGATCGAGGTGGCGCTCGGGCGCCAGGCCAGCGGCGTCCAGCACGCCCTGGCTGGTTTGTGCGATCAGTGACCGATCGCCGGAACCACCGCGGCCATCGAGCGCCAGCGTGTAGCGCTCACCATCGTGCTGCCAGGTCAGCAGCGCCTCGCCGGCACGGCCGTTGTAGCGCAGCGCGTAACGCAACTGCACCGGAGCGGGAAGCTGCGTCGGGTAGACCGGCGGCGGGTCGCCCTCGGGTGGCGCGGCGGCCGCGGGCATGTCGGTGGGCGTGGATTCGGCATCGCCCGCCGCAGCGACGTGCTCGGGCGACGCGGCCGCGCGCTGGGGTGCATCGGCCCGCTGCAGCGACGCCGCGGCCGCGCCGACGCTGGGCGGCGCCGCTGCTCGCGGCTGGGTCGGCGATGTGGTCGATGGCCTGGCCGGCCTCACCGGCATGACAGCCACAGGCCCCGTTGCGACGGGCGGCGCGGCCAAGGCCGGTGTTGGCAGCGCCACCGTCATCCACCGCACCTGCAGCGCCGCGGCCGGCCGCGGCGGGCCGCCGGGTGGTGACGACGCAGGCGCCAGTGCCTGGATCAACCCCCAATGGCCCCACAGCACCGCCGCCAACGCGGCCAGCGCCAAGCCGGGCCGCCAGCGCCGCGGCGTGGGCAGTGCAGCAAACCTCGGGTCGGCGGTCGGCAGGGCCATCGGACAATACTGCCACCGATGTCCCGGCGCCGCCGGGGCCTGCCCGCCCGAAACAGCCCCCGATGAAGCTCGCCACCTACAAAGACGGCTCGCGCGATGGCCAGCTGGTCGTCGTCTCGCGCGACCTCAGCCTGGCCCACTACGCCACCGGCACGGCCACCCGGCTGCAGCAGGTGCTGGACGACTGGAACTTCCTGTCGCCGCAGCTGCAGGACCTGTACGTCACCCTCAACCAGGGCAAGGCGCGGCATGCGTTTGCCTTCGAGCCGCGCCAGTGCATGGCGCCGCTGCCACGCGCCTGCCAGTGGGTCGATGGCTCGGCCTACCTGCCGCACCTGGAGCGGCTGCGCCAGGCGCGCGGCGCCACGCTGCCCGAGGCCTGGCGCACCGACCCGCTGATGTACCAGGGCGGCAGCGATGATTTTCTCGGCCCCACCGACGACGCCTGGTTCGGCTCGCCAGCCTGGGGCATCGACTTCGAGGCCGAGCTGGCGGTGATCACCGGCGACGTGGGCATGGGCGCCAGCCCCGAGCAGGCGCTGGACGGCATCCGGCTGATCGCGCTGGCCAACGACTGGAGCCTGCGCCACCTGGTGACCGACGAGCTGGCCAAGGGCTTCGGCTTCGTGCAGGCCAAGCCGGCCACCGCCTTCAGCCCGGTGGCCGTGACGCCCGACGAGCTGGGCGACGCCTGGCAGGGCGGGCGGGTGCACCTGACGCTGCAATCGACCTTGAACGGCAAGAAGCTGGGCCTGACCGAGGCCGGGCCGGAAATGCACTTCCACTTCGGCCAGCTGATCGCCCACCTGGCCAAGACGCGCAACGTGCGCGCCGGCTCGATCATCGGCTCGGGCACGGTCAGCAATGCCGATGCGGCCAAGGGTGTGAGCTGCATCGCCGAGAAACGCGCGATCGAGATGATCACGCACGGCGAGGCGACGTCGCCGTACATGGTGACCGGCGACACCATCCGCATCGAGATGAAGGGCCGCGACGGGCTGAGCCTGTTCGGTGCCATCGCGCAGTGCGTGACCGGGCCGCAGGACCTGGCCGATGCGGTGGCCGCGCCCGATGCGTGAGTTCCCCCGCGCCCTCAAGCACATCACCCTCTGGCTGCTGCTGGGCACCGGCGTGTTTCTGGGCGTTCTGGCCTGGCAGGCGCAGCAGCGGCAAAGCCGCTTCAGCGTGCAGGGCGGGGTGATCGAGCTGCGGCGCGCCGCCGACGGGCACTTCCATTGGCCGGGCCGCGTCAACGGTGTGGCGGTCGAGTTCCTGGTCGACACCGGCGCCACCCGCACCGCGCTGCCGCAGGCGCTGGCCGAGGCCGCCGGGTTGGTGGTCGAAGGCCGGGTGCGCTCATCCACCGCCGGCGGCACGGTGCAGGGCTGGACCGGCCGCGCCGATCTGCAACTGCAAGGCGGCGTGCGCGCCGAGCGGCTGCCCATCACCGTGCTGCCCGCACTGCAGGCGCCGCTGCTGGGCATGGACGTGCTGGGCAAGCTGCGCTTCAGCCAGAGCGACGGCGTGCTACGCCTCACGCCCCCGGCCGATTGAGGGCGCGCCGCCCGGTGTGACTTTGCGCGGGCCGCCGGCTACCATGCCCGCACCGACCCACCACAGGAGATGCCATGACCGACCCCACCGCCGCCTTTGCCAAGATGGTGCCGGGCTTCGACTTCCTGCAGGGCCTGGTGAAGAACGCCGGCGCCGCAATGCCCAGCGTGGGCCAGTGGGTGGCGCCCACGCTCGACCCGCAAGAGCTGGAGAAGCGCATCAACGACCTGCGCACGGTGCAGTTCTGGCTGGAGCAGAACGCGCGCCTGCTGGGCACCACCATCCAGGCGCTGGAGGTGCAGCGCATGACGCTGTCGACACTGAAGACCATGAACGTCTCGTTCGGCGACCTGACCGAATCGCTGAAGATCCGCATGCCCGAGCGTGCGCCCGAGCGCGCGCCCGAGCCCGAAGTAGAAGCAGCGCCCGCGCCCGCGCCGGCCCCGCGCCAACCGAGCGCCAGCGAGCCCGCCCCCACCGTGCCCGCCGGCGTGGTCGACCCGATGCAGTGGTGGGGCGCGCTGACCCAGCAGTTCACCCAGCTGGCGGCCAATGCGATGAAGGACAGCACCGGCGACGCCGCCAAGCACCTGGCCGGCGCCATGGTGCAGCAAGGCCTGGACGCCGCCGGCGAAACCTTCAAGAAAGCCGCCGGCATGCCGGTCGCGGTGGCCAAGGGCGCGGCCTCGGCGGCGCAGAAGATGGCCGGCGCGGCCGTCAAGGCGGGCACCAGGACGGCCGCCAAATCGGCCACCAAACCGCGCGCGGCCGCCAAGCGCAGCACGGGCAAGGCGCGCTGAGCGGCCCGCCCCCGGCGTCCGCCCACGGGCACCCCCGGCCATACCCGTGCCCCTGACATCGCCCTGCGGCACCGCGCCATGCAAGCCTTCATCGTCGGCCACGCCACCCACCCCGATGCGCACATGGCGCTGGCGCTGGCGGCCGCGCAGATCGACGCCCAGCGCGCCGCACGGCAGCCGGCCTTTGCGCCCACCCTGGGCATCGTCTACCTGACCGACCGGCTGGCCGCGCAGGCCGAGGACCTGCTGGCCGAGTTGCAGCAGCGCTGGCCCGGCGTGCATTGGGTGGGCAACGTGGGCGTCGGGGTGATGGCCGGCGGGGTGGAGTACATCGACGAGCCGGCGCTGGCGCTGATGTTGTGCGATCTGCCGGTGGGCGGCTTCCAGGTCTTCAGCGGGCGCCAGCCGATGCCGGCCACCGGCGCCAACACGCTTTTCGACCCCCACACCGCGCTGGTGCATGTCGACCCGGCCACCCATGATCTGGACGAGTTGCTGGTCGAGCTGGCCGGGCGCACCGCCAGCGGCTACCTGTTCGGCGGGCTCACCGGCTCACGCACGCGCCGGCTGCACATCGCCGACGGCGTGTTCGAGGGCGGGCTGTCGGGCGTGGCCTTCGCCGCCGTTGCGCCGGCACAGGGGCTGCACATCGTTTCGCGCGTGACGCAGGGCTGCCAGCCGCTGGGGCCGACGCGGCGGATCACCGCCGCCGACAGCAACGTGGCGCTGACGCTGGACGACCAGCCCGCGCTGCCGCTGCTGCTGGCCGAGCTGGGCGTCAGCCTGCAGCGGCCGCAGCAGGCCATCGCCGCGCTGCGCAATACGCTGGTGGGGCTGACCGATGGCGGCGAGACGGCGCTGGCACACCACGATCATTCGGGCGGCCAGTTCGGCGCCGACACCCGGGTGCGGCACCTGATCGGCATCGATCCGGCGCGCCAGGGCATTGCCGTGGCCGACACGCTGCAGACCGGCCAGCAGTTCGCCTTCTGCCGCCGCGACGTGGCCGCCGCCCGGCGCGACCTGGTGCGCATCTGCGCCGAGATCCGCGACGAGCTGGAGGCCGATGCCCCCGCCACGGCCGGCGCGCCCGAATCGGCGGTGGCCCGGCCCGCAGCGCGCATCGTCGGCGCCATCTACGTCTCGTGTTCGGGTCGCGGCGGGCCGCATTTCGGCGGACCGTCGGCCGAGGCGCTGATCGTGCAGCATGCGCTGGGCGATGTGCCGCTGGTGGGCTTCTTCGCCGCCGGCGAGATTGCCCACCACCACCTGTATGGCTACACCGGGGTGCTGACGGTGTTCGTCGCTGGCGGAATGTCCGGCTGAATCGCCGACATCCCGCGGTCATTGCACACCAGCAGGTCAAAGCTGAACTGACCGCACCGGGCCCGCGGGATCGGCCGCCGGGCGTGGCCTGCACGGTACAGTGCATCGGCACGGCCGTCCGCCCGCATATCGCGCTGGGGGAGTGTCGTCCCGAGGACCCGCGATGAACGCCCCGCTTCCCAACGCTGCGCAGGCCGACCTGCCCGACGCCCGCCGCGCCGAACGCACGGCCCGCCGCGCCGAGGTGGTGGCCGCGCTGGCGCCGCTGCTGCCCGCCCATGCGCTGCTGCACCACCGTGAAGACACGGTGCCCTACGAGTGCGATGGCCTCACCGCCTACCGCGCGCTGCCGCTGGCGGTGGCCCTGCCCGAGACCGAGGCGCAGATCGCCGCCGTGCTGAAGTCCTGCCATGCGCTGGGCGTGCCGGTGGTGGCGCGCGGCGCCGGCACCGGCTTGAGCGGCGGCGCGATGCCCGATGCGATGGGCGTCACGCTGTCGCTGGCCAAGTTCAACCGCATCGTCAAGCTCGACGCCTTTGCCCGCACGGCGGTGGTGCAGTGCGGCGTGCGCAACCTGGCCATCAGCGAGGCCGCCGCCGCCCACGGCCTGTACTACGCGCCCGACCCCAGCAGCCAGATCGCCTGCACCATCGGCGGCAACGTGGCCGAGAACTCCGGCGGCGTGCACTGCCTGAAGTACGGGCTGACGCTGCACAACGTGATCCAGGTGCGCGGCTTCACGGTGGAAGGCGAGGCGGTGACGTTCGGCACCGATGCGCTGGACGCCGCCGGGCTGGACCTGCTGGCGGTGGTGGTGGGCAGCGAGGGCATGCTGGCCGTGACCACCGAGGTCACCGTCAAGCTCTGCCCCAAGCCGCAGGTGGCGCGCTGCATCATGGCCAGCTTCGATGACATCCGCAGCGCCGGCGACGCGGTGGCCGCGGTGATCGCCGCCGGCATCATCCCCGCCGGGCTGGAGATGATGGACAAGCCGATGACCGCCGCGGTGGAAGACTACGTGCATGCCGGCTACGACCTGGACGCCGCCGCGATCCTGCTGTGCGAGAGCGACGGCACGCCCGAAGAGGTGGCCGAGGAGATCGAGCGCATGACCGCCGTGCTGCAGGCCCACGGCGCCAGCCGGCTGTCGGTCAGCGAGAGCGAGGCGCAGCGGCTGAAGTTCTGGAGCGGGCGCAAGAACGCCTTCCCGGCCAGCGGCCGCATCAGCCCCGACTACATGTGCATGGACAGCACCATCCCGCGAAAACGACTCGCCGACATCCTGATCGCCATCGCGCAGATGGAGATCAAGTACGGCCTGCGCTGCTGCAACGTGTTCCATGCCGGTGACGGCAACCTGCATCCGCTGATCCTGTACGACGCCAACGACCCCGACCAGCTGCACCGCTGCGAGCTGTTCGGCGCCGACATCCTGGAGACCAGCGTGGCGCTGGGCGGCACCGTCACCGGCGAGCATGGCGTGGGCGTCGAGAAGCTCAGCAGCATGTGCGTGCAGTTCAGCCCCGAAGAGCGCGAGCAGATGTTCGCCGTCAAGCGCGCCTTCGACCCCGCCGGCACGCTGAACCCCGGCAAGGTGATCCCCACGCTGCACCGCTGCGCCGAGTACGGAAAGATGCATGTCAAGAAGGGGCTGCTGCCCTTCCCTGAGTTGGAGCGGTTTTGATGGCCGACCTTGCGCTCGACGCGCTGATCGACCGCGTGCGCGCCGCGCGCGCCGACAAGACCACGCTGAACCTGATCGGCGGCCATACCAAGTCCTTCTACGGCGAAGCCCCGCGTGGTTCGGCGCTGGACCTGCGGCCGCTGGCCGGCATCAGCAGCTACGAGCCCAGCGAGCTGGTGGTGACCGTGCGCGCCGGCACGCCGCTGGCCGAGCTGGAGGCGGCGTTGGCGGAGAAGGGGCAATGCCTGCCGTTCGAGCCGCCACGCTTTGCCGCCAATGGCACCGTGGGTGGCATGGTCGCCGCGGGGCTGGCCGGGCCGGCGCGCGCGGCGGTGGGCGGTGTGCGCGATTACGTGCTGGGCGCCACGCTGCTGAACGGCCGCGCCGAGGTGTTGAGCTTCGGCGGCCAGGTGATGAAGAACGTGGCGGGCTACGACGTCTCGCGCGTGCTGGCCGGCTCGATGGGCGTGCTGGGCGTGATCTGCGAGGTGTCGCTGAAGGTGCTGCCCGTGCCGGTGGCCAGCACCACGCTGCGCTTCGAGCGGGACGAGGCCGCGGCGATCAAGCAGCTCAACACCTGGGGCGGGCAGCCACTGCCGATCAACGCCAGCGCCTGGTGGGACGGCATGCTGGTGTTGCGCCTGTCGGGCGCGGCGGCGGCGGTGCAGTCGGCCACGTTGAAGCTGCACGGCGAGGTGGTCGATCCGGCATTGGCCGCCGGCTTCTGGACCGGGCTGCGCGACCAGACCGACGAATTCTTCACCAAGGCGCAAGCGGCGGTGGCGGCCGGCGCCACGCTGTGGCGGCTGTCGGTGGCAGCCACCACGCCGCCGATGGCGCTGCCCGGCGAGCACCTGGTCGAATGGGGCGGCGCGCAGCGCTGGGTGGTCACCACCGCCGCGGCGGCCGTGGTGCGCGAGGCGGCAGCGCGTGCCGGCGGCCATGCCACCGCCTTCCGTGGCCCCAAGACCGACGGCGCGCTGGCACCGCTGAGCGCCCCGCTGGCGCGCATCCACCGCGAGATGAAGACCGCCTTCGACCCCGACCGGATCTTCAACCCCGGCCGGCTTTACCCGGGCCTGTGATGAGCACCGAACCGGCCCCCGCCACCGCCGACAGCATGGCGACCTATTACGCCAAGCGAGCGTCCATCTACGAGCGGGTGTACCTCAAACCCGAGCGCCAGACCGACCTGCGCACGATGGAAGCCGCGCTGGCCGAACCGTTTGCCGGCCGCCACGTGCTGGAGATCGCCTGCGGCACCGGCTGGTGGACACCGCACGGCGCAGCCCGCGCCGCACACTGGCGCGCCACCGACCTGAATCCCGAAACCATCGCGCTCGCCCAGTCCAAGCCGGCAATGCCTGCGTGCGTGCGCTTTCAGACGGTCGACGCCTACACCTTGGCCGAGTTGGGTGACGAAACCTTCGACGCCGCCTTCGCCGGCTGCTGGTGGAGCCATCTGCCGCTCGCGCGGCTGCCCGGCTGGCTGGCCACACTGCATGCGCGGCTGCTGCCCGGCGCGGTGGTGGTGATGCTGGACAACCGCTTCGTGCCCGGCAGCAGCACGCCGATCAGCCGCCGCGATGCCGAGGGCAACAGCTACCAGCAACGCGCGCTCGACGACGGCAGCACGCACGAGGTGCTGAAGAACTTTCCCACGCCCGACGCTGCCATCGCCGCGCTGGGGGGGCGCGCACGCGACGCCCGCTGGACCGCCCACACCCACTACTGGGTGCTGCAGTACACGCTGGCATGACCCTCCTGCACGGGCTGGCGCTGTTGCTGCTGTGCCAATCGGCCGGCGAGGCCGCGGCGCGCCTGCTGCACCTGCCGCTGCCCGGCCCGGTGCTGGGCATGCTGGCCTTGGTGGCGCTGCTGCGCTGGCCGCCGCTGCGCGCACCCGCGGGCCAGGCCGCCGATGCGCTGCTGGCGCACCTGTCGCTGCTGTTCGTGCCGGTGGGCGTGGGCGTGATGACGCACCTGGCGCTGATCTCGCAGCACGGTCTGCGCATGGCGGTGGCGCTGCTGCTGTCGACCTGGATCGGCCTGGCCGTCACCGCGCTGGTGCTGCGCGCGCTGCTGCCAGCGCCCGACACCCGCTCTGGCACCACCAAGGGCTGAAGGCGGCCACCCGATGCAGGACTTCGTGCAACTGTGGGTCTACCTGTCGGCCACGCCGCTGTTCGGCCTGACCGCCACGCTCGGCTGTTATGTGGCCGCGCATGCGTTGTACCTGCGGCTGAACCACGCGCCCTGGGCCAACCCGGTGTTGTGGACGGTGTTGGCGCTGGCCACGCTGCTGACGCTCACCGCCACGCCCTACCCCACCTACTTCTCGGGCGCGCAGTTCATCCACTTCCTGCTGGGCCCGGCGGTGGTGGCGCTGGGCTGGCCGCTGTGGCAGCGCCGCGCGC
>Ga0155495_1198_pt3 | contig 25031 bp, 24 predicted proteins | sample RifCSPhighO2_12_FD_107153 | JGI IMG/M metagenome (GOLD analysis project Ga0155495, IMG submission 107153) | Burkholderiales bacterium RIFCSPHIGHO2_12_FULL_69_20
CGCGACGTGCTGGTGCGCCTGCCGGTGCGCGCCGACGTCAAGCAGAGCGACGTGGCGCCGCGTGTTTTCGATGTGCTGTGCAAGTCCGAGGGCGGCAGCGTGGCCATCAAGGCCTACACCACGCTGCAGGGCGAGCAGGTGAGCCGGCCGTCGTGCACCAATGCCGCGGGGGACGAGCCGGTCAAGCTGTCGCGCACCGAGTTCGTCGGCCCGGCGGTGGGCAGTGAACTGGCCACCGACGGCCTCAAGGCGCTGGCCTTCGTGATCATCGGCATCGTGCTCTACCTGGCCTTGCGCTTCGAGTGGAAGTTCGGGGTGGCCGGCATCATCGCCAACCTGCACGACGTGATCATCATCCTGGGCTTCTTCGCCTTCTTCCAGTGGGAGTTCTCGCTGGCGGTGCTGGCGGCGGTGCTGGCGGTGCTGGGCTATTCGGTCAACGAATCGGTGGTCATCTTCGACCGCATCCGCGAGTCGTTCCGCAGGTTCCGCAAGTTGTCCGCGCCGCAGGTCATCGACCACGCCATCACCAGCACCATCAGCCGCACGGTCATCACCCACGGCTCGACCCAGATGATGGTGCTGTCGATGTTGCTGTTTGGCGGCCCCACGCTGCACTACTTTGCCGTGGCGCTGACCATCGGCATCCTGTTCGGGATCTACTCGTCGGTGTTCGTGGCCGCGGCGATCGCGATGTGGCTGGGGGTCAAGCGCGAGGATCTGGTCAAGGCCACCGGCAAGGAAGGCGACCCCAACGATCCCAACGCCGGCGCCGTGGTATAGATGGCACTGGCCAGCCGACACCACCGCCCCTGACCCACCATGGCGACCGCCGCAGAATCCGCCCAGATCGCCAGCCAGGCGCGGCGGCTGTACGTCGACCAACTGCTCAAGGGCCTGCCGGGCCTGGTGGCGCGCATCGGCAACGCCGCGCGTGAGCTGCTGAACAAGCCGGCCGAATACGCCGTGGCGCAGCGGCGGCGCGATCTGACCCAGGCCCTGCTCAAGCACGCCGGCGCCTGGCACGGCGCGTTGGCCGCCGGCCTGCGCCATGTGCTGCAGCATGGCGTCACCGCGTCGCAGCCGTCCGACCTGCCGCCGCCCGGCAGCAGTGGCGGCCTGTCGCTGGTGGACAACGACGTCATCGAGCGCGAGATCCTCACCTCGCGGCTGGCGCTGGCGATCATGGACCGGGCCGGCTGGGAGTTCAGCGACCTGCGCTCGCGCATGGCCATGCTCGAGCGCCGCGGTGAGCTCGACACCCACGACATGCTGCGCGCCCACATCCTGGCGCGCGTGGTGCTGGACGCCTGGCGAACGGCCGGCCTGTCGGCCGACGACTGGCGCGAAGCCCAGCCGATGCTGCACGACGAGTTCGCCGCGCTGACCGAAGAGGCCTACCACGAGGCCAACCGCTGGCTGATCGAGCACCGGGTGATGCAGGACGTCGACCTGCGCCCCTACATCCGCCGCACCGTCGACGGCAACCACGGTGCGGGCGCGGCGGGCGCCGGTCCTTCGGCGCCCCAGGCGGCCAATCCGTCGGCCATTCAATCGGCCACCCAGCTGACCCCTCCATCGGCCGGGCCACAGGGCCGCGGGCCCGCGGGCCTGGCGGGTCAGCGCCCGACGCGCGACACCGGCCCTGGCGCTCCGGCATCGGGTTATGGATCACCGACCAGCCCGTCGGCCTACCAGACCATGCTGCACCCCGGGGCCGCGTCGGCTGGTGGTTATCGCGGCGCAGCCGGCGCCGGTGTGCCAACGGCACAGGCGCCCTGGCCGCCACCGGCGCCTGCGCGCGGCACACCGCCGCCGCCGCGCGGGCGCAGCAGTGCCCCGCAGGTGGGCGAAGAGACCCGCATGATGACCCGCGCCGCGCCGCTGCCGCGCGGCAGCGACCATGCCGAGGCGGTGCTCGGGCGGCTCAACCGGCTGGTGGGCCGGCACCTGCCGGGGTTCTCGGACACCGCCCATGCCCGCCCGGTCACCGAGGCGCTGTCGCTGGCCATCAACAACGCGCAGCAGAACCTGCGCCGGCGCTTCACGCCGCCGCCGGGCCACGGGCCGGGCGGTGCAGCGGGGGGGGTGCCTGTGGGTGCCCAGGCCACGGCCGTGGCCACCGGGCCGATGCTGCTGGAGGAGTTGCAGCAGGGCAAGCAGGCGCTCAAGCAGGCCGCCAGCACACCGGCCGAGCGCGCCACCATCGAGATCGTGGCGATGATGTTCCAGAGCATCCTCACCGAAGACCGCATCCCGGCGGCGATGCGGGTGTGGTTTGCCCGGCTGCAGATGCCGGTGCTGCGGGTGGCGGTGAGCGAGCCCGACTTCTTCGCCACGCTGGACCACCCGGCGCGCCGGCTGATCGACCGCATGGGCGCCTGCGTGATGGGCCTGGACAGCGCCAGCCGCAGCATCGGCGACGCGCTCGAGAAAGAGATCAAGCGCGTGGTGCAGGTGGTCGAGGCCTATCCCGACACCGGCCGGCGTGTGTTCCAGACGGTGCTGGTCGAGTTCGAGAAGTTCCTCGAGCACTACTTCAAGAACGAGAACGAGGCCAGCCGGCGCGGCGTGTCGCTGGCCCAGCAGGTCGAGCAGCGCGAGACGCTGGCGATCCAGTACACCATCGAGTTGCGCCGCATGCTCAACGAGGTGCCGGTGCAGGAGGGCGTGCGCCAGTTCCTGTTCCAGGTCTGGGCCGACGTGCTGGCCACGTCGGCCGTGCGTTATGGCGGGCAGAGTGCCGAGACCAAGACCATGAAGCGCGCCGCCGCCGACCTGATCTGGTCGGCCAGCGCCAAGGTCACGCGCGAAGAGCGCGCCGAGGTCATCCGCCGCCTGCCGCCGCTGCTCAAGCGCCTGCGCGAGGGCATGGCCTCGGCCAACATGGCGCAAGAGCGGCAGGAAGAGCGCATCAACGCGCTGAACAACGCGCTGGCGGCGGCCTTCACCGCCAAGGCCGCGGTGATCCCCAACGACCGGCTGCAGGACCTGATGGAGCGGCTGGAATCGATCGAGGAACTGCTGCCCGGCACTGAAGCCATCGAGATCGACGAATCGCTGGTGCTCGACCTGTCGGGCCACGAGAGCTCTGAACTGGAAGTGGTGGCCGATGGTGGCAGCCTGCCCACCGCGGCCATGCTGTCGTGGGCGCGTGAGCTGCTGGTCGGCAGCTGGTACACGCTGGAATACCGCGGCCGCCACGAAACGGTGCAGCTGGCCTGGCACGGCATGCGCCGCCAGCTGTCGCTGTTCGTCACTCCGGCCGGGCGTTGCGTGCTGTTTCAGCAGCAGCGGCTGGCGGCGTTTCTGCAGGCCGGGCTGCTGCTGCCGGCGCAGGACGAGGCGCTCACCGTCAAGGCCACGCGCAATGCGCTGGCCCGGCTGGACGCCGATCCGTCCCGTTTGATGAACTGACGGCCCGTTGTCGGGCGGCCGGGCTCAATGGATGAGCCGCTCCTCGGGCGCGACGAACAGTTCGTCGAGGATCAGCGCGTCGGGCTCCTCGCCCAGGCTCCAGAAGACCATCAGCACGATGACTTTCAGGTCTTCCAGCGCCAGCGGGCATTCACCCACAGCGGTGGCGCGGTCGATCACCATCTCGCGCATCGCCGGCGGCAAGACGCCGGCCGATTCGAGGAAGCTGACGAAGCCGATCGAGTCCTCGCCCAGCCGATCGATCTCGGCGGTGGAATACACCCGCAGGCTGTCGGGTGCCTGGTCGGCGGCATAGGCCTGGGCGGTTTCGGCCAGGCCGTCGAGCCAGCTCAGCGCCTCCTGGATTTCGTCGGTTTCGAAGCCGACGGCCGAGAGTTTGCGCGTCAACTGGTCGTGGTCAGGGCAGGCATCGGGCCGCCAATAGTTCTCGTAGAGATAGACCAGCACTTCAAACATGAAATGACTATACCCCAGGGGTACCCGCAGGCATCGGTGGTTTTGAGCCCCGGCGGGCAGGGTCAAATCGCTACAAATCGCGAGCGGGCGCCCACTCTCGGGGCGCCGCTCAAACGCCCTGGCGGCGCTGGTACAGGCCGCCCGGCAGCCGGGCCACCAGGCCATCGAGCTCCAGGGTGAGCAGGTGGGCCGACAGCGCATGCGTCGGCCAGCCGCAGCGGTCGATCAGCGCATCCAGCGACAGCGGGTCGTGGCCCATGGCGCGCAGCACCGGGTCGTCCGGATCGGCGATGGCGGCGGAGGCTGCAGTGTCGGCCACGGCCGCCGGGCTGGATCGGCTCCGGCCGGCGGTCGGCACCAGCGGCCCCAACTCCTCGGCCACCTGCTCGGGCGATTCGACCAGCGCCGCGCCTTGGCGGATCAGCGCGTGGCAGCCGGCCGACTGCGGCGCCAGGATCGAACCCGGGATGGCCATCACCTCGCGCCCTGACTCCGACGCCAGCCGGGCCGTGATCAGCGAGCCCGAGCGCAGTGCGGCCTCGACCACCAGCGTGCCGCGCGACAGCCCGGCGATGATGCGGTTGCGCTGCGGAAAGTGCGCCGCCAGCGGCGGTGCGCCCAGCGGCAGCTCGCTGATCATCAGCCCCTGCTCGGCGATGCGGTGGGCCAGCGTGCGGTGGCTGGGTGGGTAGACCCGGTCGATGCCGGTGCCGATCACCGCGATGGTGCGCCCGCCCGCGGCCAGCGCGCCCTCGTGCGCGGCACCGTCGACCCCGGCGGCCAGGCCCGAGACGATGGTCCAGCCCTGGCCGGCCAGCGTGTTGGCAAAGTTGCGGGCGTTGTCACGGCCTTGCGCGCTGGGCTTGCGGCTGCCGACGATGGCCAGGCTGGGCGCGGCCAGCAGCCCGGCATCACCCAGCAGGTACAGCAGCAGTGGTGGGTCGGCGCTGTGCAGCAGCGGCTCGGGGTAGTCGGCCTCGCCCAGCACCAGGATGCGGCGTGCCGGCGCGGCGGCGCGCCAGGCCAGGGTGGCGGCCAAGCGCCGGGCATGGCCCTCGGGCGGGGTGGCCAGCGTCAGCGCGGTGGGGGCGTCGACACATTCGCGCAACTGATCCACCGCGGAGGCGATCGCCGCCTGCGGGCTGCCGAAGCGCGCCAGCAGCCGCCGCGCGGCTTCTCGGCCCACGCCGGGGCTGTGCAGCAGGTGCAGCCAGGCGCCGAGTTCGGCGTCGTCCAGCGCGGGGGCTGGTGCGGGCGCTGGCAGGGTCAAGGCCGGCTGACGCTCAAGGCGGGCGGGTCAAGGTTGACTGAAGCGGTCGCCCGGGCGGATCGGGTCGGAGGCCGAGAGGATCAGCGCATACGACACGCGCTCGAAGACGCGGAACACGAACAGCAGGCCGGTGCGCTCGTCGGGCAGCTGGATGGCCTGCGCCTTGGCGCCGGTGCGGTCGGTGGCCGGCGCGCCGGCGCGCCACAGCGCCAGCACATGGCCACGCTCCATGCCGTCGCGCTGGCCGCGGCTGATCGCCACGATCTGGTTCTGGCCAGCGGTCAGTGCCTCGCCGTAGACCGAGATCACCTGGCCGGTCATCGGCGCGGCGGGCGGGTGCGGCACGTAGGCTGAAAAATCGCGCGCCGGCACGGGGGTCAGGCGATCGCCCACGCCGGCCTCTTGCCGGGCGCTGGTCATCACGAAGGTGGCCGGCACCGGCAGGCCGCCCACCGGGCTGGTGCCGTCGGCGCGCACGTAGTCGGCGGTGCCGATGTAGCCGGCCTCGTAGCCCAGCACCTCTTGCGTGCTCGGGTCGCGCAGCGGCTTGCTCTGGCGGAACAGCGAAAAGCTGCGCGCGCCGCCCAGATCACCGCGCACGTAGGCGGTTTCGCCGCGCGAGATCATCACCCGGCCTTCTTGTGTGGCGACGATGCGCGGTGCACCCGCCAGTTCGTCCTGGCTGAGCACCACCGCCTCGTTGAGGAAGGGCGCGATCAGCTGCAGCGGGATCGACGCGATGGCGCCGTTGTCGAGCAACTCGCTGCGGATGCGCGGCGACAGCTTCACCGTGTTCGACGGCGCCTGGCCCTCGGCACTACCGCGCGACAGCATCAACCGGGCGCGGTCGCCGTCTTTCACCAGCTCCAGCACCTGGCCGGGGAAGATCAGGTGCGGATTGCGGATCTCCTGCAGGTTCATGCCCCACAGCTCGGGCCAGCGCCACGGGCTCTTGAGAAACAGCGTGGCGATCGCCCACAGCGTGTCGCCGCGCTGCACGGTGTGCGAGGCGGGCGCGTTGTCGGCCAGCGCCGACAGCGGCACGCCGGTGCTGGCCACCTGCCGGGCGGTGGCGCGCTGCGCCGGTGTGATGGGGAACGCCGGCTGGGCCAGCGCCGGCAGCGTGACCAGCCAGGGCATCAGGCCCAGCCCCAGCCCCAGCACCAGACCGCGCCGGCCGCCCTGCACCGAAGGGCCGCCGGGGGCCGGGTGGGCAAAGCGGGGCGGGCGTGAACTCATGGGGGCGGTCTCCGGATGGGCCAGTGCCACAATCCGGTCTGGCCGGCCTGTTTGCAGCACCCGCAGCACGGTCGGCCACGGGGCCGGCTCAAGTTCATGCTGCCTCGCAGATTCTGCCGGTAAACCCTTGATATCGCAACGAAATGCGCTGGCCAGCCGAGCCGATCCGGGCGCCAGTGCACCGTACGGCGTTGCTTGACATCCACAACGGTAACCCCATGTGTCGGCCTGGACCGACGCGTTTTCGGCACCTCTTCGCCCATGCCCCAGCTGAACATTCTTCGATACCCCGATCCCCGTCTGCACACCGTGGCCAAGCCCGTGGCCGAGGTGGATGAGCGCCTGCGCCGTCTCGCCGACGACATGCTCGAGACGATGTACGCCGCCGACGGCGTGGGCCTGGCCGCCACGCAGGTGGACGTGCATGTGCGCCTGCTGGTGATGGACACCTCGGCCGAGCGCGACCAGCCGCAGGTGCTGATCAACCCCGAGATCACCGCGCGCAGCGCCGAGATGATCCGCGGCGACGAGGGCTGCCTGTCGGTGCCCACCATCTACGACGAGGTCGAGCGCCATGCCCGTGTGTCGGTGCGCGCGCTGGGCCGCGACGGCCAGCCCTTCGAGTTCGAGGCCGAGGGCCTGGCGGCGGTGTGCGTGCAGCACGAGATGGACCACCTGCTGGGCAAGGTGTTCGTCGAGTACCTCAGCCTGCTCAAGCGCGAGCGCATCAAGATCAAAATGATCAAGAAGACCCGCGACGAGCTGGGCAAACGCTGAATGCGCATTGTCTTCGCCGGCACGCCGGAATTCGCCGCCACCGCACTGGCCGCGCTGTTGCACGCAGGCCACGAGGTGGCGCTGGTGCTGACCCAGCCCGACCGGCCGGCCGGCCGCGGCCTGAAGCTGCAGCCCTCGCCGGTGAAGGCGCTGGCGCTGCAGCAGGGCATCACCGTGGCCCAGCCACGCAGCCTGCGGCTGGACGGCAAATTTCCCGACGATGCGCGCGCCGCGCAGGCCGCCTTGCTGGCCGCGTTTTCGGCGGGTCGAGCGGAGGTGATGGTGGTGGCCGCCTACGGGCTGATCCTGCCGCAGTGGGTGCTGGATCTGCCGCCGCGCGGCTGCCTGAACATCCACGCCTCGGTGCTGCCGCGCTGGCGCGGCGCCGCGCCCATCCATCGCGCGATCGAGGCCGGTGATGCCGCCACCGGCATCACGCTGATGCAGATGGACGCGGGGCTGGACACGGGTGACATGCTGCTGGTGGCGCACGAGGCCATCCGCGCCGACGACACCACCGCCACGCTGCACGACCGGCTGGCCGCGCTGGGCGGGCAACTGGTGGTGCAGGGCCTGGTCGACCCCGATCGGCTGCAGCGCACGCCGCAGCCCGCCGAGGGCGTGACCTACGCGCACAAGATCGACAAAGCCGAGGCGGCTATCGATTGGACGCAACCGGCGGCGGTGATCGAGCGCCGCGTGCGTGCCTTCGACCCCTTCCCGGGCGCCAGCTTCAAGCTCGACGGTGAGGCGATCAAGCTGTGGCGCGCCGCGCTGCGGCCCGATCAAAATGGCCGGCCCGGCGAGGTACTGACCGCGCAGGACGGCCTGCTCACCGTGGCCTGCGGCGACGGTGCGCTGGACCTGCTGCAACTGCAGCGCCCCGGCGGGCGGCGCATCGACACCGCCGCCTGGCTGCAGGCGCGGCCGGGCCTGGCCGGTCGATGCTTGTTGCCCACCTGAGGTGGGTTGGCGCCCCGCCGATTGAACTTGCCGCCTTCGGCCGCATCTGAAGCCTGCCCGATGTCGGGCCGCAACCCAAGGATTTGCACACCATGTTCAACCTGATGAAGACGGCCATCCTGATGGCTGCCATCACCGCCCTGTTCATGCTGGTCGGCCAGTGGATGGGCGGCCGCTCGGGCATGATGCTGGCGCTGGTGGTGGCGATCGGCATGAACTTCTTCAGCTACTGGTTCTCCGACAAGATCGTGCTGAAGATGTACAAGGCGCGCGAGGTCGACGACAGCACCGCGCCGCAGTTCGTGGCCATGGTGCGTGAGCTGGCGCAGAAGGCCGGCATCCCCATGCCCAAGGTCTACCTGATCGACGAAAACGCGCCCAACGCCTTTGCCACCGGCCGCAACCCCGAGCATGCGGCGGTGGCCGCCACCACCGGCATCATCCAGGTGCTGAGTGCGCGTGAGCTGCGCGGCGTGATGGCCCACGAGTTGGCGCACGTCAAGCACCGCGACATCCTGCTGTCGACGATCAGCGCCACGATGGCCGGTGCCATCGGCATGCTGGCCAACTTCGCGATGATGTTCGGCGGGCGCAGCGGCGACGGCCAGCGCAGCAACCCGATCGCCGGCATCGCGGTGGCCATCCTGGCGCCGCTGGCGGCCAGCCTGATCCAGATGGCGATCAGCCGCGCACGCGAGTTCGAGGCCGATCGCGGCGGTGCCGAGATCTCGGGCGACCCGGCGGCGCTGGCCTCGGCGCTGGACAAGATCCACCGCTATGCCCAGGGCTTGCCGATGGAGGTGGCCGAGCGCCACCCCGAGACGGCGCAGATGATGATCATGAACCCGCTGTCGGCGGGCGGCCTGCGCGGCTTGTTCTCCACCCACCCGGCCACCGAGGAGCGGGTGGCCAAGCTGATGGCGATGGCCCAATCCGGACGCCGGCCGGCCTGAAACCCCGGTCGGCGCTTGTTGCCACGGCCGCGCACTGCGCGGCGACGGTTGTGCGCCTGAGCGCCCCCGCGCCACTCAAGTCGGCCGCGCAGGCGGCCGATAAGCCCGTCATGCGTCGCTTGTTCGCCCCGTTGCTGCTGTCTGCCCTGGCCCTGCCGCTGGCCGGCTGCGACCAGCTGGGCATCGAGTCGGCCACCACCGTCAGCGCCCGCAAGGAGGCCGACAGCAAGGCCATCGGCGGTGCTTGCCGCCACGCCGGACGTGCCATCGAGGATTGCTACACCCTCAACAAGAAGGCCGACAAGGCCGCGGTGTACGCCGGCTGGCGCGAGATGAACGAATACATGATCGAGAACAAGCTCGAGCCGGTGGCGCCGGTGATCCCGCTGGATCCACCCAAGCCGCCGAAGGTTGCGGCCTCCGCGCCCGAAGATGACGAAGACGCCGAGGACGAGCCGGTCAGCCCCCGGTCCCGCGGCAACGCCAAGCACTGACGGCGCCCGGCGTGGATGCGCCAGCCGGCGCCTGCCATCCAACGTGCGCCATGCCGCCGCCGATCAAGGCGTGGTCGGCACCACCACCCGTCTGGGGTTGATGCCCGGTTTCGGAAAGTCCATCAGCGCGGCCGCAAACAGCGGCTGCAGCACCGGCGCGGCACTGCTCTGGAAGCTCTCGCTGCTGGCGCGCGCCTCGAACAGCGGCTTGCCGCTGGCGCGGTCGCGGATCAGCACGGCCACCTCCCGGTCGAAACGCGGCGGCTCGGTGCGCCAGGTGGCGCCCCAGACCGGGCCGCGCCACGGCGAGCGGTGCCAGTAGCCGAAGCCGCCATGCCACCAGAGCGGATCGTCCCAGGGCGAGCGATCGGCGCGGCTCACGCGCGCGCCCAGTTGCACCAGCACGTCGGGCTGCGCGCCGGCGGCCACCGGCTGGAAACCGGCCGCCGCCAGGGCCGGGGCGGCGGCGTCTTCCAACGCCTGGATGGCATCGGCCTGGGTCTGTTGCGAGGGCAGGCGCTCGAAGGCATAGCGGCCCGGCGCGCGGCCGGCAGGCCAGTCACCGAAGGTGGACACCTCGGCCGACCATTCGCCCAGCGAGGCGCAGCCCGCCAGCAGCACCAGCGCGGTCGCGCCGGTCGTCGTGCGAAGCAGATGACGTCGTTGCATCGTGACCTCCAGAAGTTTCAGCTTGGATGGTGAACGCGCGCCCGGGTTCAACCGCTGAGCGCGATCAAGCGGCGTCGTCGCCCGGCACCGCGCGCTGCCACTGGATGACCTGAGGCGTGGCCGCGGTGGCGCTGGCGGGGCTGGCGCAGCCCTCGTCGTCCTCGTCGAAGGCCTTGTCGCCGCCGGCATCGGCCAGGCCGGTGGGCTTGAGGGTGGTGAACGGGAACAGCTTGCGGTCCATCAGGTGCGACAGCGTGATGTTGCCCATCGCGGTGGCCATGTTGGCGATGCGCCCCGGGTACTGGCGCTCCCACTCGTGAATCATCTTCTTGACCTGCACGCGCTGCAGGTTGTCCTGGCTGCCGCACAGCGTGCACGGGATGATCGGAAACTGCCGGTGCGCGGCCCAGGTGCCCAGGTCATGCTCGGCCACGTAGGCCAGCGGGCGTATCACCGTGTGGCGGCCGTCGTCGCTGACCAGCTTGGGCGGCATGCCCTTGAGCCGGCTGCCGAAGAACATGTTCATCAGCATCGTCACCACCATGTCGTCGCGGTGGTGGCCCAGCGCGATCTTGGTGGCGCCCAGCTCACCGGCCACGCGGTAGAGGATGCCGCGCCGCAACCGCGAGCACAGGCTGCACATCGTATTGCCCTCGGGCACCAGCTTCTTGACGATGCTGTAGGTGTCCTGGTCCTCGATGTGGAACGCGATGCCGAGTTGCTCGAGGTACGCGGGCAGGATGTGCGCCGGAAAGCCCGGCTGCTTCTGGTCGAGGTTGACCGCGACGATGCTGAACTGCACCGGCGCGCGCTTCTGCAGCCCCAGCAGGATGTCGAGCAGGCCATAGCTGTCCTTGCCACCCGACAGGCACACCATCACCCGGTCGCCTTCTTCGATCATGTTGAAGTCGACGATGGCCTGGCCCACCTGCCGGTGCAGGCGCTTGCTGAGCTTGTTCATCTCGAAGGCCTGCTTCTGCTCGGGCGTGCGGGCGCGCGCAGCGGCCTGCTGGGCTTCGGCCCGGCCGACGAGGTCGGTGACCGTGGTCATGCTTCAGCCTTCATGCCGAACACCTCGCAGCCCACCGCGTCGCAATCGGGGTAGACGTCGGGCTTCTCGGTGGCCACCCGCGCGGCGCGCACGTTGGGGTGGGCCAGCATCAGCTTGAGCACGTCGTCGGCCAGCGTTTCCTGCAGGTGGATGTGGCCCTTGGAGACGCGCTCGGCGATCGAGCGGCGGATGAAGTCGTAGTCCAGCACCTCGTCGAGCTTGTCCTGCGTGGGCGTGGACAGCGCCAGCGGCACGTACAGGTCGACGTTGATCTTGACGCGCTGCTCGCCCTTCTTCTCGAAGTCGTGCACGCCGATGTTGATCCACACCTCGTAGTCACGCAGGAACAAGCGCCTGCAGTCCATCAGGCTGGGGTTGGTGAGCAGGCTTTGCATGTCAGGTCTTCTGTGGCCTGGCGGCCAGTTGTTGCTGGGCGAGAAACAGCACGTCGCGCGGCTGGCCCAGCAGGTGCTGGCCGCCGTCGACCAGCAGGGTGTGGCCGGTGATGGCCGGGGATTCGAGCAGGAAGCGCACCGCCGCGGCGATGTCGTCGGGGGTGGACGAGCGCTGCAGCGGCGTGAGGCGCTGCGCGGTGGCGAATTCTTCTTCGCTCATCGGCCCCGACAGCAGCGTGACGCCCGGCGACACGCCACACACCCGCAGCCGCGGCGCCAGCGCCTGCGCCAGCATCACCGTGGCCTCGGCCAGCGCGGCCTTGGACAGCGTGTACGAGAAGTAGTCGGGGTTGGGGTTGGCCAGCTTCTGGTCGAGCAGGTTGACCACGCAGCCCGTGCCGTTGGCCGCGTCGCGGTCGACCAGGTGCGCGTGCAGCGCGCGCGCCAGCAGCACCGCCGGCGCGGTGTTGGCGCGCCAGTGGCGGTCCATCTGGCCGAGGCTGAAGCCGGCCGGATCGTCGTACTCGAACAGCGAGGCGTTGTTGACCACCGCATCCAGCCGGCCCAGGCGCAGCAGCACCGCGGGCACCAGCGCCTCGATGTCGTCGGCGTGCGTCAGGTCGGCGGTGAAGACTTCGGCACGCGCACCGGCGGCGGCGGCCTCGGCCGCGGTGGCCTCGGCCTCGGTGCGCGAGCGGTGGCAGTGCAGCGCCACGTCCCAGCCGTGCGCGGCCAGGTGCAGCGTGATGCTGCGGCCGATGCGCCGCGCCGCGCCGGTGACCAGCACGACCGGCCGATGGGAGGAAGGAGAGGACGCCATGCTTTCTACAATGCCTGAATTTCTGCGAGAGCGAATGGCCCGCACCAGTGACAAATCCGTCGGCGATCCCGGCGATGAATCCAGCCGCCTGGCGGGTGAACCCGGCAGTGTAGCCAGCGGCCTGGCCCGCGTGATCGGCCGGGCCATCGCCGCCAACGGCGGCTGGCTGCCCTTCGACCGCTTCATGGCGCTGGCGCTGTACGAGCCGGGCCTGGGTTATTACGCCAACGCCAGCCGCAAGTTCGGCACCATGCCGGCCTCGGGCAGCGACTTCGTCACCGCGCCCGAGCTGTCGCCGCTGTTCGGCCGCGCGCTGGCGGTGCAGGTGGCGCAGGCGCTGGCGGCCAGCCGCAGCACGCAGCTGATGGAGTTCGGCGCCGGCTCGGGCGCGCTGGCCGAGGCACTGCTCGAGGCCCTGGGCGACCGGGTGACGCAGTACGCCATCGTCGACCTGTCGGGCGTGCTGCGCCAGCGCCAGCAGGCGCGGCTGGCGCGCTTCGGCCCGAAAGTGGTGTGGCTGGACGCACTGCCCGAGGTCTTCGACGGCGTGGTGTTCGGCAACGAGGTGCTCGATGCGATGCCGGTGCAACTGCTGCACTTCGACGGCGCAATGTGGTTCGAGCGCGGCGTGGCGGTCGAGGCTGGCCGCTTCGTCTTTGCCGACCGGCCTACCGCCTTGCGCCCGCCGCTGGAGGCACCGCTGGATGGGTCGGTTCAGGGCGCCTGGGTGCCCGGCACCACCACCGAGATCCACCCGCAGGCCGAGGCCTTCATCACCACACTGGCCGGGATGTTGCGGCGCGGCGTGTTGATCTTCATCGACTACGGCTTTCCCGAAGCCGAGTTCTACCTGCCGCAGCGCCACGGCGGCACGCTGATGTGCCACCAGGCCCACCGCGCCGACGGCGATCCGCTGGCCGATGTGGGGTTGAAGGACATCACCGCGCATGTCAACTTCACCGGCATCGCGCTGGCCGGGCAGAACGCCGGGCTGGACGTGATCGGCTACACCTCGCAGGCGCGGTTCCTGATCAACTGCGGCCTGCCGGCGTTGCTGGAAGGCGCCACGCTGGCGCAGCGTGCCAATGCGCAGAAGCTGATCACCGAGCACGAGATGGGCGAGCTGTTCAAGGTGATCGCCTTCGCCCACGGCCTGCCTGACCACGAGGTGTTCGAGCCGATCGGCTTCCTGCAGGGCGACCGGATGCACCGCCTGTAGGCGCGCATCGACCGGGGTTGGCATGCGCTGGCTGGTGATCTTTTTCGTGATGCTGATGCTCTTCAGCGGCCTGGGTGCCTGGCTGAAGAAGATCGGCCTGGGCCGGCTGCCCGGCGATTTCACGCTGCGCTTTGCGGGGCGCGAGTTCTACCTGCCGCTGGCCACCAGCCTGTTGCTGAGCCTGCTCACGTCCTGGCTGGTGCACTGGGTCTGATCGACCTGCACGATCAGCCGGCGACGCGGGGCTGGAGGCCGGCTTCGATGGCGGCCTCGATGGCGGCGATGCGCACCGCGCGCACCCGCTCGCCGATGGCCGGGCCGCTCAGGCCTGCAGCGGCAGCCTCGGCGCTGGCGCCGTGGGCGTCGGCGGCCAGCGCGGCGGCCAGCGCCGCGGCCAGCCGCTCACGTTGGGGGTAAGGCGCGTCTTCCAGCCCCAGCCGGCCGCGCGCATCGCACTCGCAGGCCAGCAGCGCCTCGTGAAAGCGCTGCGGTCGGCGCAGCGCGTCACAGCGTTCCAGCAGGCGCATCAGCGCGGCGGCGTTGAGTTCGGCGCTGCGGTGGATGTTGCCGTGCTCGCGGGCCACCACGTCGGCCAGCTCGCGGCAGTCGGCGGGCACCTTCCAGCGGTCGCCCACCTGCTTGGCCAGCCTGGCGCTGCGCGCCTCGTGGGCGATGTGGCGCGGCCACTCGTCGGGTGGCGTGGTGCCCTTGCCCAGGTCGTGGCAGAGGCAGGCGTAGCGCACCGTCAGCGGCGCCTGCAGCCGCGCGGCGGCGCCCAGCACCAGCATCAGGTGCACGCCGGTGTCGATCTCTGGATGGTGCGCGGCCGGTTGCGGCACGCCCCAGAGCCGGTCGACCTCGGGCAGCAGCCGCGCCAGCGCGCCGCAGCCGCGCAGCACCTCGAACAAACGTTCGGGGCGGTCTTCCATCAACCCGCGTGACAGCTCCTGCCACACCCGCTCGGGCACCAGGTGGTCGATCTCGCCGTTGTCGACCATGTGGCCCAGCAGCGCCTCGGTCTCGGGCGCCACGCTGAAATCGGCGAAGCGCGCCGCCAGCCGCGCCAGCCGCAGCAGTCGCACCGGGTCTTCGACGAAGGCGTCGCTGACATGGCGCAGCACCCGCTGCTGCAGGTCGCGCCGGCCGTTGAACGGGTCGACCAGCTCGCCGGTGGCCGGGTCTTCGGCGATGGCATTGATGGTGAGGTCGCGCCGCGCCAGGTCGTCTTCCAGCGTGACCTCGGGCGAGGCCATCACGACAAAACCTTGGTAGCCACGCCCCGACTTGCGCTCGGTGCGCGCCAGGGCGTATTCCTCGCGCGACTGCGGATGCAGGAAGACCGGAAAGTCGCGCCCCACCGGCGTGTAGCCGGCCGCCACCATGGCCTCGGGCGTGCTGCCCACCACCACCCAGTCGTGGTCGTTGACCGGGCGGCCGAGCAGGCGGTCGCGCACCGCGCCCCCCACCACGTAGGCCTTCATCTGGGTTCAGCGGTGGCGCAGGTCCACCGGGTGGAAATGCGCGGCCAGGATGTCGATGCCCTGCGGCGTGATGCCCAGCGCGGCCAGGCCGGGCAACTGGCCGCTGGCCACGTTGGGCACGCGCATGCTCAGCACGTTGTCGCGCGACATCATCGGCTCGCCCGGCAGCAGGCCCATGGCGGCGGCCTGCAGCATGCCGGCAGCCTCGGGCAGCGGCAGCACCGGGCGGCGGCAGCCGGCCAGGCTGCCCACGCGCTGCACGATCTGCTGCAGCGTCATCACCTCGGGGCCGGCGCATTCGATGATGGGGCCCGGCTGCACCGACCGCGCCAGGCTGTTGACCACTGCCTGGGCCACGTCGCCCACCCACACCGGCTGAAACTGCGCACCGGCGCCGGCCAGCGGCATCACCGGAAACACCCGCTGCAACTTGGCGAACAGGTTGGTGAAGCGGTCTTCGGCGCCGAAGATCACCGACGGCCGCAGGATCGTCAGCGCACCGCCGGCAGCCGCCAGCGCCTGCTGCCACACCGCCTCGCCCGCGGCCTTGCTGCGCAGGTAGTTCGACGGCGCCTGCAGCCCCACGCCCAGCGCGCTGACATGCACCACGCGCTTGACGCCGGCGCTGGCGCAGGCGGCGGCCAGGTGGCGCGGCAGCTGCACATGCGCCCGGTCGAAGTCTTCGGCGCTGCCATGCAGGATGGCCACCAGGTGCACCAGCGCATCGGCGCCGTCCAGCAGCGCGGCCATGGCCTTGGGGTCGTGCACGTTGCACTCGATCAGGTCGACGGTGGGCAGGTGCTGCAGCGTGCGGCCATTGACCAGGCGGCGCGTGGGCACCACCAGCCGGCAGCTGCTGTCGTGCTCGAACAAGCGCTCGCAGATGCTGCGGCCGACGAAGCCGGTGCCACCGGTGATGACGATCTTTTTCATGGGAGGGGGAGGGCCCGTTCAGGGCAGTTCGGTGTCGGGGACGGCGGCAGCGGCCGCACGCGGGCCGATGTCGACACCCAGGCGCGGGCGCAAGGCCGGGGGCTTCAGGTGGTCGAGCAGGGCGCCGTAGATCGCGGCGTTGGACAGCACCTTCTTGACGTAATCGCGCGTCTCGTTGAAGGGGATGTTCTCGGCCCAGATCGCGGTTTCCAGCGTCGGGCCTTCGCGCCAGCGGCGCGGGCGGCCGGGGCCGGCGTTGTAGGCCGCAGCGGCCATCGGCTGCGAGCCGCCCAGGTCGTCGAGCACCAGCTTGAGGTAGGCGGTGCCCAGCTTCAGGTTGGTGACCGGGTCGTTGATCATCGCCGGGTTGCGCCAGTCCATGCCGATCTTCTTGGCCACCCAGCGCGCGGTGGCCGGCATCACCTGCATCAGCCCCGAGGCGCCCACGTGCGAGCGCAATTGCGGCATGAAGCGCGTCTCTTGCCGGATCAGGCCGAACACCAGCGCCGGGTCGAGCCCGGCGGCGTCGGCGGCCTGGTGGATGTCGTCGGCAAACGGTGTGGGGTAGCGCAGGCTGGTGTCGATCTCGGCCTTGGTGCGGTCGGCGGTGTTGATGCACAGCTGCCAGTCCTGGCGATCGCAGGCCAGGCGGGCGGCGGCCAGCAATTCGCGGTCGCCCATGCCGCGCAGCGAGAAGTTCCATTCGCGCCGCGCTTCGTTGCGCAGGCCCAGGCCCACCAGCAGCAGTGCCCGGCCCAGGCCGGGGTGGTTGGCGGCCGCCGCGCGCTCGGCCGCGCTCAGTGCGGCGGGCGCGGGCGGCAGTGTGGCGGTGCCGCCCAGGTCTTCGGCCGCCAGCTTGGCGTAGAAGCTGGTGGCGCCGGCCAGGCCTTCAAGCAGGCGACGTGCCTGGTCGCGCTGGGCCTCGCCCTCGGTGCCTTCGCGCGCCGCGGTGGCCTGCAGCGCGCGTGCCTTCCAGTAGGTCCAGGCCGGGTCGCGCAGTTCGGCCGGACTCATCGCGTCGATCAGGCGCAGCACCTGCGGCCAGCGCCGGGCCGAGGGCGCACCGCGCAGCGTGGCGCGCACGCCCCAGGCCAGGGTCTCGTCGCTCCAGCCGGGCGCACGGGCGTCGGCGCCGCGCAACAGGCCCAGCGCGCGCTGATAGCTCAGCGTGGCGTCGACCGACAGCTTGAACGCCGCCTGCCGTCCGATGTAGGCCCAGACCCAGGCGGCCTGCTCGGCGCGCAGGTTGCGCGTGCCTTCGTCCATCTGGCCGATGGCGGCATCGGCGTCGCCTTGCGCCAGCCGCATCAGCGCCAGCACGCGCATCTCTTGCGCCTGGCGGGCGCCGCCGCCACGCCGGAGGTAGCGCATCGGCTTGTCGATGGCCTCGGCCACCTCGCGCGCGGCAGCATTGCCCAGCAGGCCCACGGCGGCCTTGGCCGCGCCGGGGCGCTGCATCTCCAGCGACAACCGGGCCTTGCGGTAGACGTCGTCCACCGAGAAACGCTGGTTGTCGACCAGCGCCGTGGCCAGCAGGTTGCAGCCCTCGTCGATCTCGCGCTGGGCGAACCACAGCGTGCGTGCGGCCCCGGTCACGTCGCGGCCGGCCAGGTGCTCGGTGAACAGCCACCAGCAGCTGACCTCGCGGTCGTCGTTCATGCGAAAGCGCGGGTAGTCGTGTGCCAGGTTGGCCCAGTCGCGGCGGCGGCCCAGTTCCAGCAGCCAGTCGTTGCGCAGCCGGTCTTCGACGTAGCTGCCCTGCCAGCGGGTGTAGAAGGCTTCGACATCGTCGACCTGCAATTCGGGCAGGCGGCTGCTCAGGTCCCAATACTCCACCCAGGGGGTGAGCGGGTGGGCGCCGGCCTGCATCGCGGCGCGGGCGGCGGCCAGGCGGTTGCGGTCGCGCTTGCGGGCGGCCTCGCGGGCCTCCAGCACGGTGGTGTCCAGCGGGTTGGCCTGGGCCGCGGCCAAACCAGGCAGCGCGGCCGCGGTGGCCGCCAGCAGGGCGGCGATCAGGCCGGTGCGAATCAGGGAGTTGAAGCCGGTCATGAGCGCGCTGACGACCCCGAGCGGGGCCTGGAGTGGGGGCCTGTTACATAGGCAATCCAATGTAACCCAGGGGCCCCCGCTGCGCTGACCGGAGAAGCGTTCGGCGATGGGGCTTGTTTGCGCCGTGGACCGACGTTTTAGCGCGATGGGCGGTACGGCTCCTCGAAGGCCAGGTACTCGCGCTCGGCCAGTGCCTCCTGCACCCAGGCCGCCACGCCCGGGCTGGCCCACAGGCGGTCCAGGTAGCCGGCCACCGCCGGCGGCACCGGCAGCGCGTAGGTGCGCAGCCGCGCGGCCACCGGCGCGTAGTAGGCGTCGACGATCGAGAAACCGCCGAACAGGAAGGGCCCGCCGCTGGCCGCCAGCGCCGCCTGCCACATGGCCACGATGCGCGCCAGGTCGGCGGCCACCGCCGGCTGCTCGGCCAGCACCCGCTGGCCCACCTCGGGCAGCGAGGCCTCGATGTTCATCGGGCAGGCGCCGCGCAAGGCGCCGAAGCCGGCATGCATCTCGGCACACAGGCTGCGTGCGCGGGCCCGCTGGGCCTGGTCGCGCGGCCACAGCGCGTGCTCGGGAAAGTGCTCGGCCGCGTACTCGGCGGCGTATTCGGCGATGGCCAGCGTGTCCCACACCACCAGATCGCCATGCACCAGCACCGGCACCTTGCCCACTGGCGACAGCTGCGTGACCGCCTGCTTGAACTTCGAGCCCGGCTCGAAGCCGTCGAAGCGCAGCATCACCTCCTCGAACGGGATCTGAAAGTGCCGCAGCAGCACCCAGGGCCGCATCGACCAGGACGAGTAGTTCTTGTTGCCGATGGTGAGTTTGAGCATGGGCGTCCTCCGTGGCAGGGCACCGATGCTAGGCCAGCGCCCGTGGGCGCGGGGTGAGGGTTTGGCATCAGTGCGATGCGCCGGGGGCATGGTCGGCAGGGCCGGGCCCCAGTGCCGCGCGGGTGATGGCCGCCTCGCCCTGCACCCAGGCGATGAAGGCGCGCAGCTCGGGCCGCAGCCGCGCGCCCGGCAGGGCGATCAGCCAGTAGGCCGCCGGGCCCGGCAGGCGCCCGGCCGCGCCGAAGGGCTCGACCAGCTCACCACGCGCGATCTGGTCATGCACCAGTGCCATGCGCGCCAGTGCCACGCCCTGCCCGGCCAGCGCGCCCTGCACCTGCTGGTGGGTGTAGTTCAGGTAGATCCAGCGCCGCGGCTCCAGCCCGGGTTGGTCCATGTGGCGCAGCCAGCGGCGCCAGCTCAGGGTCGCGGCACTGGGGCGGTGGTCGTCCTCTTCCAGCAGCGCATGGCCGGCCAGATCGGCGGCACGCGCCAGCGGCGGCGCCTGGCCGCTGGCCGCCTGCTGCAGCAGCCAGGGGCTGGCCACTGGCGTGAGCAGTTCGTCGAACAGCGGCTCGGCGCCGGGCGGCAGGTTGGCGGCGTAGTCGTAGCGCAGCGCCAGATCAAGCTCGGGGTCGTCCATGTCGGCCAGCACGTCGGTGGCCGAGATGCGGATGTCGATGTCGGGGTGCTGCTGCTGGAAGCCGGCCAGCCGAGGCATCAGCCACAGCGTGGCGAAACTGGCAAAGGTCGACAGGCTGACCGCGCGCCGCGCCTGCGCCACGCGGATCTGCCGCACGCTGCGGTCGATGCCGTCCAGCGCCGGCAGCACCGCTTGGCGCAGCAGCACGCCGGCGCCGGTGAGCTCGACCTTGCGCGTGCCGCGGTTGAACAGCGAGGCGCCCAGCTCGGCCTCCAGCGCCTTGATCTGCCGGCTGATGGCCGACTGCGTGAGGTGCAGTTCGTCGGCCGCGGCGCTGAACGACAGGCGTCGCGCCACCGCCTCGAAGGCGCGCAGGCCATCCAGCGACAAGGGCCGGCGGTTCGGTGGATTCATGTCTATGACTCATCAATGGCTGATGGCCTTTGCATTGGACCACGATGGGCTCCGAGCCGATCATGCATGCACTGATTCACCGACGACCAAACCACTCCGGCGTGGCGTCCCTTCGGAGCTTCCATGAGCCATTTGCATCAATCCAGTGCCTTGCAGAGCTTGTCGGCCGTCCCGCGCCAGCTGCACCTGAGCGGTGTGCTGCAACTGCAGGCGCAGCGCGCCGGCTGGTTGTGGGTGGCGGGCGGCCGCGTGTGGCTCACCCGCCACGGCGACGCCGCGGACCATGTGCTGGCCGATGGCCAGGCGATCGCGCTGGGCCGTGGTGAATCGCTGCTGGTCGAGCCCTGGCGGGCGGGCGAGCCCGTGCGCCTGCATTGGGCGGCAGGGGCTGCTCAGCCGGCGGGCTTGCGGCGCTTGCCGGTGGCGGCAGCGCCGGTGCGCTTTGGCACCGGCGTGGCGGCGGGCTTGATGGCCGGCTTGGTGGCTGGTGCCGCACTGACCTTGGCGCGCGGCTTGCGCGGCGTGGCGGGTCGTTTGGCGGCGGCGGCCCGCAGCGCCGAGGCCATGGCCAGCCGGGCCCAGGGCAGCATCAGCGCGGGGGACTCCATCGCATCGTCGGGCGCGCTCCAGTAGGCCATCACCGTGCGCTGGCCGGTGCTGCCGGTGTAGCTGAACGGCCGGCAGCCGGCCCGGGCAAAGGCGCCGCAGGCCTGGTCGTCGGCCTTCAGGAACAGCGTGTCGTCGGCGATCAGCGCGATGAACAAATCGTCCACGTACAGGCCGTGTCCGCCGAACATGCGGCGCGATCGCGGCCGGCCCAGCGCCGACAGCAGTTCCATCACATGCGCGACCAGGGCATTGGCAAGCACCATGCCACGCAGTTTAGCCAGCGTGGCGCGGGGCCGAATGCCCCGGCGCGGGCGGCCGTGGCCGACAATTGGCGGTATGACCTCCACCTACCGCTACAGCTTCGAACCCTCGCGCGACAAGAAGGTGCTGCGCCGGCAACTGCAGGCCGAGCGGCAGGCCATGGTCGACCGGCACCAGCGCTCGGTGCACCTGCAGGAGGTGCTGCGGGTGTTTCTGCTGACACGCGGTGAAAGCTCGGTGGGCGCCTACTGGCCGATCAAGGGCGAGTTCGACGCGTTGCCGGCCTTGTATCGATGGACCGAGGGCGAGCACTTCCGCAACATCGGCCTGCCGGTGATCGACCGGCTGACCAAGCAGTTGCGCTTCCACGTCTGGTACCCGGGCTGCCCGATGGAGGAAGACGCCTACGGCATCCCCAAACCCAAGGACACCCAGCAGTTCGAGCCCGAGTTGCTGCTGGTGCCTTGCGTGGGCTTCGGGCCCGGTGGCTACCGGCTGGGCTATGGCGGCGGTTTCTACGACCGCACACTGGCGCTGCTGCAGCCCCGGCCCTACACCGTGGGCGTGGGTTACGCCCACGGCTACATCCCCTGGCTGGAGCCCGAAGCGCACGACGTGCCGCTGGACGCCATCCTCACCGAAGACGGCGTGGCTTGGCAGAGGCCGATCTGAGCCTCGCAGGCCACTGACCGGACCCAGCAGACGCCGTGGAACCGGCTCTGCCGGGCCACTGGCGGCGCCCCCCTGGGGGGGAGCGCCGAAGGCGCTTCGGGGGGGGGGTTAGAACCGCTTGCCGAGACCGATGCCGAACAGCACCGGGTCGACCTTGAACTTGCCCGAGTCGACGCCGCCGACATAGACCGTGGTGCCGATCTGCACCTTCTTGACGTCGGCATTCAGCAGCCAGCCGCCGCCCAGGGGCAGGTCCACACCGGCCTGCAGCGCCAAGCCATAGCTGTTGCGCTTGAGGTTGGCGCCGCCGTTGAGCAGATTCACCGACGAGAGGTTGGTGTAGTTGACGCCGGCGCCCACGTACGGCCGGACGCTCATGCCGGTGAAGTGGTACTGCAGCGTCAGCGTGGGCGGCAGGTGCTTGAAGGTGCCGATGTCGCCACCCACGACGGTGGAGTTCACCGTCTGCTTCTGCGGCACGGTGAGGATCAACTCCGCCGCGATGTTGGGCGAGAAGAAGTAGCTGATATCCACCTCGGGCAGCCACTTGTTGTTGATCGTCAGGCCCAGGCCGGTGTCGTCCTTGTTGGACGAATCCAGGTGCACTGCACGGGCGCGGATCAGCCAGTTGCCGGTGTCTTGCGCTTGCGTCGGCAACGCGGCGGCCAGGGTGGCAGCGGCAGCAGCGATCGCGATGAGGGGGCGGTGGATCATGGTTGTTTCTCCGTCGTGATGAAAGGAAAGCCGGCCTGCCCAGCATGGGTCGGGCCTGGCTGACATTTCATGCCGACGGGCGCGGCGCGTTTTTGGTGCGGATCAAATCTGCCTGGTAAAAACCCTGATGGCCGAAGCGGATTGATCTTCGTCATCCAGGCTGATGCGGCGGCGCAACAAGCCGCATCGATCGGGCCGGCCAGCGCAGGCCTGGTCAGGCGGTTTGCAGGATGCGCTCGGCCCCGCGTTCGGCCAGCGCGGCGATGGTGCGCGACGGGTTCAGCCCGATCGCGCGTGGCAGCGTGGCGCCGTCCATCACATGCAGGCCGGGGTAGCCAAAGACCTGGCCGTGGCCGTCGACCACCCCCTGGTCGGCGCTGTCGGCCATGTTGCAGCCGCCCAGCGGGTGCGGGGTGACCAGGTTCCTGGCGACTGTCCAGGTGGGTGGCACGAAGGGCGTGCCGCCGGTGGCCGCCGACAGCTTTTCATGCACCTCGACCATCGCGTTGACGGTGGCCTCGCTGGCGCGGTAGTCCCAATTCATCTTCAGCGTGCGGCGCCAGGGCATGTACCAGAGGCGGCCGAGGTACAGCTCACCATCGGCCGCATCCACCGCCTGGCCGAACCAGGGCATCAGGCCGTCCAGCGGGTCTTGCACGTCGGCATGCGCGCCCAGGCCCTCCCACAACTGGCGCAGCTTGCCGCCGGGCAGGTGTTTCAAGCGCTGGCGGATGAACTCGGCCGCCAGGTTGGGCAGGCCGCCGTCCTCGATGAACAGCGCCTGGTTCTTGTAGGTGCCGTCGAGCAGGTCGATCGCGCTGGAAATCGTCGGCCCGTGCGACGGCGACACCTTGCGGCCTTTGTAGAAGGTGGGCGTGACGAAATCGCCGTTGAAGGCCCAGCCCTTGCCGAGCCGGGACGACAGCCGGGGCAGGGTGCGGAACTGGTCGCGGCTGCGCAGCAGCAACTCGGTGCTGCCGATCGAGCCGGCGGCCAGGATCACGCGTGTCGCGCTCACGCTGCCCCGCTGGCGCCGGCCGCCGTCGAGCCGGTCGAAGTGCACGCGATAGCCCCCGTCGATGGGCTCGACCATCATCGCCAGATGCAGCGGGCGGATCTCGGCGCCGTGACGCTCGGCCACCGCGAGGTAGTTGAGGTCCAGCGTGTTCTTGGCCTTGACCTGGCAGCCGATGTCGCAGTTGCCGCAGTGCACGCAGGTGCCTTGCTGCACGCCGTGCGGGTTGATCCAGGGCTTGCTGTGGCTGTCGGCGCGGGCCGGTGCGCGCTCGGGGTCGAAATCGGGGTCGAAGCTGATCGCCAGCGGCACCTTGTGGAAGCGGTCGCCCCAGCCGCACTTTTCGGCCGCTTCCTTCATCAGCCAGTAACGCGCGCTGAGCTGGTTGTCGGGGATGGGCGCCAGGCCCAGCATCGCGGCCACGCGGTCGTAGTAGGGCTTGAGCGCGGCATGGGTGATGCCCCGCGGCCACTTCTGGTCGAAGACCTCGGGCTTGGCCTCGACCGAGACGTTGGCGTAGATCAGCGAGCCGCCACCCACGCCGGCGCCGGCGGCCACCCACATGTCGGAGAAGGTGCGCAGATCGGCCCAGCCATTGAACAAATGCGGCTGGTCCTGGTTCCACAGCCAGGCGTCGTCGACGTCGCGCGGGTAGGTCTCGGACGTCCAGCGCCGGCCGCGCTCGAGCACCAGCAGCTTCATGCCGGCCTCGGCCAGCCGGCAGGCCGCTACGGCGCCGCCGAAGCCGCTGCCGATGACGATCACGTCGTGGTCCAGGGTGGCCATGGTCGCTTTCGTGTCGGGGTTCGGGGTCAGGTGTCGGGCTGCTGCAGCACGTAGGTGCGCGTGAGTTCCTGGCTGAAGAAGCCGAAGAACTTGGCCTTGGCGCTGGCCGATTCGAGCAGGCTGTCGCTGTCGGTGGCTTCCAGCGTGCCCAGCAGCTTGATCAGGTCGATCACGCCCAGCGACAGCACGCCGGCCCCCTTCACCGGCCCGCTGGCGTCGGCACCCTGGTGCAGCGTGGTGTAGAGCGTGGTGGTCTCGCCCCACAGCCGCAGCGGGCTGCCCAGCTTGACGTGCTTCTTGCCGGCCAGGTACCAGCGCAGGCCGGCGTGGGCGAAGCCCAGTTCGTAGACCATGTAGGTCAGCGCGGGGTCGCCGCTGGGGCTGAACAGGCCGAACACACCGTGCTCGGCTTTCATCCCGATACCCAGCGGCGCGAAGTCGATGCTGCCGGTCAGCCTGGCCTGGTGCCGCGGGTCGGCGATGAAGGCGTCGATGTCGTGGATGCGGATGGTGGCGTGCATTGCCAGCTCGTCGGTGCTGTTGGCGCCGGTTTCGGGGTCGGTGGTGCCCAGCGCAAAGCCGCCGGTCATCGTTTCGCGGAAGCTGATGCCGGTGTGGTCGTCGTGCACGGAGGCGGTCATGGTCGGGCTCCTGGTTTGGCGGTGGTGTCCGCAGGGCTGGGGGCGGCCAGCGCCGCCAGCATCACCGGGTAGGTGTCGCGCGCGGCGTGCTGGCCGAGGAACACGTCGAGGTGGCCGTAGTCGTCGAACAGCTCGAGCGCATGGCGGCCGGGCTGGTGATGGTCGAACCACTCGAAGCTGGTGCGCTGGCTCTGCCACTGGAAGCAGTCGTTGCGCCGCCCGGCGACGAAGGTGAAGCG
>Ga0155495_1139_pt1 | contig 24928 bp, 23 predicted proteins | sample RifCSPhighO2_12_FD_107153 | JGI IMG/M metagenome (GOLD analysis project Ga0155495, IMG submission 107153) | Burkholderiales bacterium RIFCSPHIGHO2_12_FULL_69_20
GTGTGGGAGATCGCGCTGGGCCTGTGGCCGCTGCTGCTGGCTGCGGCGGCGCTGTGGGGCATTCTGATGCTGACGGCCTGGCGGCGCACAGGCACCCGCTGGCGCGCCGGCCTGCCGCTGGCGCTGGGCGTTGGCGTGCTGGTGATGGCCGTGGCCGCACCGCTGATTCCGGGCTGGAACCGCTCGACGCTGGCCGACATGGGCTACTGGGTGGACTGGGCCAACCTGCTGGCCGTGGCGGCGGGCTTCGGGGCGCTTGCCGTGGCCTTTGCCTGGCCGCTGTCCGCCATGCGCCAAGGCCAGGCACAGCGGTGATCGGCCGCTGCTGAGCGGGCAATGACGCCGTCGTGATCCTCGAATCCTTCGCCGCGGCCGCCGGCGTGCTGGGGGCCAGGTACCTGGCCCACCGCGCCATCCTGCGCGGGCTGCGCGCACCACGCGTGCCGCATGCACTGCAGGCGGCCGATCTGGGGCTGGCACCAGACCGGTTGCATGAGGTTCGCATCGCAGGTGCCCGCGGGCAGGCCCTGGTTGCCTGGCTGGTGCTGCCCCACAGCGAACCGGCGCAGGCCACTGCTGCACCCGTGCCCGCCGTGCTGGTGATGCACGGCTGGGGCGGCAACGCCGCGATGATGGCGCCGGTGGTGCCGCCGCTGCACGCGGCCGGCTTCGCGGTCTTGCTGATCGACGCCCGCTGCCACGGGCGCAGCGATGGTGAAGCGTTCACCTCGATGCCGCGTTTTGCCGAAGACATCGCCGCCGGCCTGGCCTGGCTGCGCCGCCAGCCCGGCATCGACGGCCGCCGCTTGGCACTGCTGGGGCATTCGGTCGGCGCCGCTGCCGCCTTGCTGCATGCATCGCACCATCACGACGTGCGTGCCGTGGTCAGCCTGTCGTGTTTTGCGCATCCGCAGGAGGTGATGCGCCGCCTGATGGCCGAGAAGCGCGTGCCCTACCCGGTGCTGGGCTGGTACGTGCTGCGCCATGTGCAGCGTGTGATCGGCACCCGCTTCGACGCCATCGCACCGCTGCACACCATCACCCGCGTGCGCTGCCCGGTGCTGCTGGTGCATGGCCTGCAGGACCGCACGGTGCCCTTCGGCGACGCCAGGCGGCTGCAGGCGGCATGCACAGGCGCCCGGCTGCTGCCCGTTGCCGGTGATCACGACCTGCGCGAGGCGCTGATGCCGCAGGCGGATAAGCTGATCGACTTTCTCACCCGGGCATTCGACGACCGCCGCGCCCCGCCTGCCGCCGCCCGGCCCTACTTCCCATCACCCATCGCCCCATGAACATCGCCACCCACACCGGCCCGCTGATCGACGACGAACTCGATCTGCTGGCCTCACTGGTACCGCTGGCCGACCAGCGCATCATCGAGCTGGGCTGCGGCGCGGCGCAGCTGGCCCGCGCGCTGCTGGGTCGCTACCCCGGCAGCGCGGTCACCGCCCTGGAGGTCGATACGCGGCAGCACGCCAAGAACCTGGCCAAGCCGCAAGAACGGTTGACATTTCTGGCGGCGGGCGCGCAGGCGATCCCCGCCGCCGACGCCGACTTCGACCTGGCGCTGATGCTCAAGTCCCTGCACCACGTGCCCGGTCCGCTGATGGCCACGGCGCTGGGTGAGGCCGCGCGTGTCTTGCGCCCCGGGGGCCATCTTTATGTGTCGGAGCCGGTGTATGCCGGGCCGTTCAACGACCTGATCCGCCTGTTCAACGACGAGGGCGTGGTGCGCGCCGCGGCACAGGCGGCGCTGGATGCGGCGCTGCGCGGTGGCGGCTTTGAGCCGGTGGCCGAGCAGCGCTTCGACATGCCGGTGCACTTCCGCGATTTCGACGACTTCGAGCAGCGCCTGATGCGACCGACCTTCGCCGATCACGCCATCGACGACGCCCGGCTGGCGGCGGTGCGCAGCGCGTTCGAGCGGCATGGCACCGACGACGGCGTCCGGTTCAGGCGGCCCATGCATGTGCGCCTGCTGCGCCGTCGCGCCTGAATGGCGCGCAGGCCCCACCCTTGAACGCCAGCCCATACCGATGACCACCCCCCAAACCCCACCGTTCAGCGACCCCGCAGGCACCTGGAACCGCCGCTTCGACCAGGCCGACTACCTGTTCGGCATCGAGCCCAACGCGTGGCTGCGCGAGCAGGCCCACCACTGGACGCCGGGGCAACGCATCCTGAGCGTGGCCGACGGCGAAGGCCGCAACAGCGTCTGGCTGGCCAGGCAGGGTTTGTTGGTCGACGCCTTCGACATCGCCGATGTCGGCGTGGCCAAGGCCCGGCGCCTGGCCGCCGAGCAGGGCGTGGCGGTCAACTACACGGTTGCCGACTGCGATGCCTTCGCCTGGCCCCTGGCCACCTACGACGGCGTGGCGGCCATCTTCATCCAGTTTGCCGACCCCGCGCTGCGTGCGCGCCTGTTTGCCCGCATGGTGGCCAGCCTCAAGCCCGGCGGCCTGCTGGTGCTGCAGGGCTACACCCCGCAACAACTGGTCTACCGCACCGGCGGCCCGCCGGTGGCGTCGCACCTGTACACCGAGCCTTTGCTGCGCGACGCCTTTGCCGAGATGGACCTGATCACGCTGCGCGAGTACGAGGCCGAGGTCCGCGAGGGCACCGGCCACTCGGGCCAATCCGCGCTGATCGGGCTGGTCGCCCGGCGCCGCTGACCGGATCATCGACGTGGCCAGTCTGCTTGCCTCAGGGCACTGGATCGGCAGTGTGCTGGTCACGCTGCAGTTCGGCCTGCTCGCCGCCCTGGCATGGCTGGCAGCGCCGGTGTGGCTGGCGGGGGCTGGCTCGGTTGTGGCCGGGTTGCTGCTGCTGACATCGGTGGCCGTCGGCCTGTGGGCGCTGGCCGCCAATCGGCCCGGCAACTTCAACATCCGACCCACGCCGCGCGCGGGCGGCACGCTGGTGGCACATGGCCCCTACCGCTGGGTTCGGCACCCCATGTACAGCGCAGTCATCGCCTTCGGCCTGGCCTGCGCCTGGAGCGCCGTGGCGCCGTGGGCCTGGCTGTGCTTCGGTGCGCTGGTGGCCGTGCTGGTCACCAAGGCCGGATACGAAGAGCGTTGCATGCTGCAGGCCCATCCCGGCTACGCCGCCTACCGCGAGCAAACTCGCCGGTTCGTGCCGGGCCTCTTCTGATCCGGCGCCGAGGCACGGTTCGCCACGATGCAAAGCGTCGACATCACGATCACCCGATCACCCTCCTGAAAGGAAACCCTGACCATGAATGCCAAGAAAACCAAGACGCCGGCCATCGACATCGGCATCGATGCCCACCATCGCGAGAAGATCGTCAAGGGGCTCGCCGCGCTGCTGGCAGACAGCTACACGCTGTACCTGATGACACACAACTTCCACTGGAACGTCACCGGGCCGCAGTTCAACAGCCTGCATGCCATGTTCATGGCGCAGTACACCGAGCAATGGACGGCGCTCGACCAGATCGCCGAACGCATCCGCTCGCTCGGGCACCCCGCGCCCGGCACCTACAAGGAGTTCGTCAAGCTGGCATCGATCAAGGAAGTCGAGGGCGTGCCCAAGGCCACCGAGATGATCCGCCTCCTCGTCGCCGCGCAAGAGGCCACGGCACGAACGGCGCGCCAGTTGTTTCCCGTGGTCGACGCCGCAAACGACCAGCCCACCGCCGATGTGCTGACGCAGCGCCTGGACGTGCACGAGAAGACCGCCTGGATGCTGCGCAGCCTGCTCGAAGAGTGAGCGCCTGACCGGCGCAGCGTGCGTCGGTGCCAATCGGTCAGTGCGCGCCCTGCTCAGCAGCGGGCGCGTGTGAGCTGGCCAACCGGAGCACCAAACCGGCCGGACCAGCATGGGTTGGACGCCAGGCCGGCGGGTTGAAATTCATCAGCCGCTGCGTCGATGCTGCCGTGTACGCAAGCTAGGCGGGGGCGCAACTGCCTGAACCAATGCGGCTCATTCCCACTCTATCGTCAACAGGCGGGTATCGCTCATAGGTAAGACTCGCGATTTGGCAGCATGGCAGAGGGTCGATACCGACAGTTTTACCGTCGCGATTGGAGGCTTCGGTCGGGCGTAGATCGGCCGAATTCAAGCGTGTAGGGTCAGGAGCGGCGCCGGAAGACCGAAAGTCGGGCCGCCAGGCAGCAGATTGTCGGTATCGAGTGGCCTCTTTGCTCCGCGATGACGGTAGTTTTACCCACGCTGACGGTACTGCGATCTGAGTCACCCTCGCCACTCGCATCCGCCTTACAATTCCGCTCCTTGTAAGGAGCATGGAATGGCTGAATCCACCATCACCGCAAAGGGCCAGACCACCGTGCCCGCCGACATCCGGGCTCTTGTGGATGCCAAGCCAGGCACGCGCCTGGTGTGGTCGGCGATGCCCGACGGCACCATCATCGTCCGGGCCAAGACCAAGTCAATCCTCGGCATGGCCGGCATGCTCAAGGCACCCAAGGGCAAGCATGTCAGCGTCGACGACATGAACCCCTGGCGCTGACTTCGGCACCGGTATGCCAGCGCTCGACACCAACGTCCTGGTGCGCTACATCGTCCAGGACGATGCATCGCAGTTCGCCGCCGCCATGCGTCTGATCAGCCGCTGTGTCGCCGAAGGCTCGACGCTGCTCGTCCCCGTGACGGTCGTGCTCGAGTTGGAATGGGTGCTGCGATCCAGCTTCGCATTCGGCAAGGACGACGTACTGAAGACCCTGTCCAGCCTATTCTCGGCGGCCGAGCTAACTTTCGAATCGGAGCGCGCGCTTGAGATCGCACTGCAGTTGTTCCGCAAGGGATCGGCCGACTTCGCGGATTGCCTCCATGTCGCGTTGGCCACGCAAGCTGGCGAACAGCCGCTGTGGACCTTCGACAAGGGCGCTGCCAAGATCAGCGGCGCCAAACTGCTGGCCAAGGCCTGAATCGGGATCGAGTCGCAGCCGAAGCGAATCCGATCCGCGGCGTCCTGCCATGGAACCTCTTCAAACTCGTCGTTGATCTCGGTGACCTTGGCTCGTCGCGATTCGGAGGCCTCTCGGCAGAACTGGACCCGGACCATACGCTCGAACGACAGCAATGCGGTGCGAGGCAACGCTCGGCGGTCAACTTGACTGACTCTGGTCGTCAACAGCTGACGGTCGCGACGGGCCGCCTTCGGGGCGTTCAGCGATGCGCGGCGCGCGGGCAAAGCTCCGCTTGACGCGGTTGCCCACACCTCCTACGTCACGTCAAACCCTCCTGCGGTGCAACGCCGCCGGAAGTCCAAAGGGGTGACGTCCTTCGCATTCACCGGGGCAGGCCGGCCTGTGCCGCGAGCCCGATTGCCTCGACCGTCATCGCCCGCAGCGCCTTGCGCGACCGGGTGCTGGTGACGGCCGCAGCCACCGTGACATCAATGGCGGGGCAATGCCAGACGTCGGTCCCCCAGAAGCCGCCGTGGCCGTGGCAGACGACGCCGGCGTGTTCGAGCCGCGCGATGCCCATGCCGTAGCCAGGTCCACCGCCTGCCAAGCTCTGCGGGGACACGGCCAGCATCGTCGCGGCGGTACTTGGTTGCGTGAAGATCTCGCCGCGAACGACGGCACGATAGAAGCGCGCCAACTCGTCGAGGTTGGACACCAGGCCACCGCCGCCAAACAAGTCGACCGATGGGTCGAAGCGCGCCGCATCGACCTCGTCGAACAACTGAAGCGTCCGGGCGGGCGCACCGGCAGGCTCTGGCTCCAGGGTCTCGAACCAGGTGTTCTTGATGCCCAGCCGGCGGTACACCAGCAATTCAGCCAGGGCACGTGGCATCGATTGCCCGGTGACGGTCTCGATCACCTCGCCGAGCAGGATGTAGCCGGTGTCGCTGTAGTGGAAGGCCGCGCCAGGGGGTGTCAGCGGCGGCCCGTCGTCCATCGCCAGTTGCAGCTGCTCGGCCCGAGTCCAGCGGTGAGCCGGCGCTGCGCTCACGCGATTCAGATACACATGCAGCGTCGCGTAGTCGCGCAGGCCAGCCGTGTGCTGCACGAGCATGAGCGGCGTCAGGCGATCCACGTCGTAGCCCGCTGCGCGCAGCGTGGCCACGGTGGCGGGCGGCGACAACCGGGCCAGCGGCGTGTCCAGATCCAGTGCGTCATCCTCCACCAGTCGCAGCACTGCGGCGGCCACGAAGGTCTTGGTGTTGCTTGCGATGCGCAGGCTCGGTGCGGGCCGCCCTGCCGGGTTGGCCGCAGGCCCTGCACCACCCTGCCAGCGCAGTGGCAGGCGCGGTGCTTGCACGTGCAGCCACACCGCCGGGGCACGGCTTTCAGCCGCTGCTGTGCGCCTGACCAGGTCTTCGAGAGCCGGCACGAGCTCATCCATGGGCGCGCCTTCCGGCGGCCGGTGTGTGCAGGCCGCCAATCCCAAAGCGCCCGCGACCCACAGCGCGGCCATCAGCGCAAGCCGGAGCGCGCCGTTGGGCCCCATATGCGCAGCAAGGCGCCTGCGCGCCAGGAAACTGATCGATCGCATGCCCAACCGTGCCCTCCCGGTTCTTCGCCAGCGCCCTCGGCTTGACGTGGCATTCTGGCGCTGGTGATCGGCCTCAGGGTCAAGACCGTGGCCCTGCCTGGCAAGATGGGGCCGCCGTACCGTTCGAGATCCTCGCGCCAAGCTCAGCCAGCCCTGCATGTCCCACGCATCCACCCGCTCCAGCCTTTGGCACCAAGCAGCCCGTCGCTGCGTGACGGCGCTTGGGTGCAGCCTGGTTACGGCGATCACGTGGGCGCAGCCGCCCGTGCTCGATGCCGCACTGCGCGAGCGCATCGACGCTTTCGTCGAACACGAGCGGCAGGCCTCAGGCATCCCTGGCATCGCGCTCGCGATCGTGCAGCTGGGCAGCCCGACGCACGTGCGCGGATTTGGCGACGACGGACGCGGCGAGGCGATCAGCGCGGACACGCCGTTCCCGATAGGCTCGCTCACCAAGTCCTTCACAGCGCTGCTGGTACGGCAGGCCAGCGACGCCGGCCAGCTCGACGCGGACGCGCCGGTGCAGCGTGTCCTGCCCTGGTTCCGTGTTGCCGATGCAGACGCGTCGGCGCGCATCACGCTGCGCCACCTTCTCAACCAGACCAGCGGCTTCTCGCGCGACGATGGCATCGCACCGCTGCTGCAAGGCAGCACCGCCAGCATCGACGAACTGGCGCGCGGGCTCGGCGCCGTTTCGCTCAACCGTCCGGTAGGCGAACGGTTCGAGTACAGCAACCTCAACTTCGTGTTGCTCGGCGCCGTGCTGCAGACGGTGACGGGCCGGTCGTGGCAAGAACTCGTTCAAGACCAGGTGCTGCACCCCCTGCAGATGGACCACGCCTACACCGACCATGCCGCAGCGCGGCAAGCGGGCATGACAGCCCTGCACCGCACGTGGTTCGGCCTGCCGGTGGCGCAGCACGTGACCGTGCCGCCGGGCTTCGCGCCGACCGGCAGCCTGGTGGCCAGTGCCAGCGACATGGCGCGCTATCTGCAGATGCTGCTGGCAGGTGGCATGGGGCCTGCCAGTCGGGTGTTGTCGGCCGACGGCGTGGCGCAGATGCTCTCGCCGGCCTCACCGCCGGGTCGTTCGCGGCTGCTGTCGGCCGACTTCCTCTTCCGCTACGGCGAAGGCTGGTTCGTCGGCCCGTTCGGCGCCGCCGCCGACGCGCGCTGGCACCTGGGCAACCTGGCGTCGTTCGCGGCCTGGATGGTGCTGCTGCGGGACACCGAGCAAGCCGTCGTGGTGCTGATCAACACCAACACCGAATTGCCCTTCAACGAAGTGAATGCCGTGATGAGCCGCTTGCCGATCGGCGTGGTGAACCTGCTGCGCGGTCAACCGGTGCCGCAGGGGCCGAGCCTGCGCCAGGCCTACCTCCCGTTCAATGCGGCTGCCGCGCTGGTGGTGGTCGGACTGCTTGCACTGGCCTGGTGGGCGGCACGCGCATGCCGTGCGCGCTGGTCCTTGGGGCTGCTGGTGGTCGCGATCGCCACGGTCATCGCGCTCCAGGCGATGGGCTTGAACGCGGCGATCCTCTTGGCCTTCGCACCCGACTTGGCAGGGGTCCTGGCCGCAGCGCTGGCTTTGCTGTGCATGCCTTCGGCGCTCCTTGTCTGGTCCTGGGCCCGGGCCAGGGCAGGCGGATCATCCGCCAGCATCCGCCAACGGCCACCATGAAGCACCAGCCCGTGCGGGTCGTCCTCGCCATCGTGATCTTGTTGGCTCTGGTCGCCGCGCTGGTGATCCTTGCCCGCTTCGAGGCCGATCTGGCCGTCGCCTCTGCGCGCGCCGCGCAAGGCAGCGAGATCGTCGCCACCCGCTGCGGCCCGATCGAAGTCCAGCAGACAGGCGATGGCATCCCGCTGTTGGTGATCCACGGCAGCGGCGGCGGCCACGATCAGGGCATGGCCTGGGCACGACCGCTGGTGCGGCAGGGCGTGCGCGTGATCGCGGTGTCGCGTTTCGGCTACCTGCGCACGCCGCGGCCCGCCGATGCCTCGCCCGAGGCGCAAGCCGACGCGCACATCTGCCTGCTCGACGCCCTGGGCATGGCCAGGGCGGCCGTCATGGGCATCTCTGCGGGCGGCCCGTCGGCGATGCAGGCGGCCATCCGCCATCCGAACCGTGTCAGTGCGCTCGTGCTTGTCGTTCCCATCGCCTACAAGCCCGGCACGGTGACCGACTCTGCGCCGCCCGTGTCGGACGACAAGGACGCGCTGCTGCTGCGCCTGCTCGGTTCGGACTTCCTGTTCTGGACCGCGTTGCACGTCGCCCGCGATCCGCTCATCCGTCACGTCCTGGCCACGCCGCCCGAGCAGGTCGCCACGGCCAGCGACGAGGAGCGCGCACGCGTGAACGACCTGGCCGAGCGCATCCTTCCGGTGTCGGCGCGCGCGGCCGGTCTGCGCGACGACACGCGCCTGGGCAAGCGCCTCGGCCCGTACGCGCTGGAGACCATCCGCGCGCCGACGCTGGTGATCAGCGCGCGCGACGACGGCTTTGGCACCTACGCTGCGGCCGAATACACCGCCAGCCGCATCCCTGGCGCGAGGTTCGTCGGCTTCGACCACGGGGGCCATTTGCTGGTGGGGCACGACGCTGCGGTGCGGGCCGACATCGTCAAGCTGCTGTCGAATCTGCAGTAGGCGGCGTGTCGCGGTGCGCGTCGTCTGGATCAACCGTCGCGCCATGCGCACGCGGCCTGGGGCAGTCACCGAGGTCTTCGCGCCTCACAAGCCAACTCGTTCATCACCATGATGCGCACGCTCTTAACCGGCACCGCCTATTTCGCCGCGGTCTTCGCTGCGGGCTTCGTGCTGGGCGTGCTGCGCACGCTGGTGCTGGTGTCGCTGCTGGGCGAACTGGCGGCGGTGCTGGTGGAACTGCCGCTGATCCTGGCCATCGCCTGGCTGGTCTGCACACGCCTCCTGCGGCGTTGGCCGCTGTCGCCCCCTTCGGCGCAGGGGATGGGTGCCGTCGCCTTCTTGCTGCTGATGGGGGCCGAGGCGGGTCTGTCGACGCTGCTGGCCGGCCGCAGCCTGGCGGAGCACCTGGCGCTGTACGCACAGTTGCCGCACCAGGTGGGATTGGCGGGGCAACTGGCCTTCGCATTGTTTCCCTGGATACAGGCGCGGCGTTCGCTCAGGCTGCCCAGCTGAGCGGAGTGTCAACTGTTGTCGCAGCCAAAGCGCGGTGACGCCTGTAGAACGGTCCCAATTCGCCTGCCCTGACATGGGACCATTCCCCAATGAGCAGTGCACATGACACGGCGCGCCCTTCGCGATTTCATGACGTCGTGACGAGCACGTCGGCCAACGGTCGACGCGGTGCCGGCGGCTTGACCTGCGTCGGCGTGCCGATCCTCAGCAGCAGTTGCGCGTAGCCTGGCAGGCCGGTGAGCTGCTGCAGCTTTGGCCGCAGCGCCGCCACCTGCACCGGCTGGTTCAGGTACGAGGCCTGCAGACCGCGCTGCACGCCCAGCAGCAACAGGCGCTGCAAGGCCTGCCCGGCGGCCAGCCAGTCGCTTGGCATGTCGCTCGCGGTGAACAACACGGCGAGCAGAGGCGACTCGTCGGCCAACTGACGGTCCTTGGCGGCCACGCCGTGGCCCATGTCGAAGGTGCGCACCACGACTTGTGCGGCGGGGATGGCCAGTGCCGGCAGCGACAATCCATCACCGCGGCGCCTCGGATGCATCCAGGCCGCCAGCTCGCGCCGCCAGCTCGGGTTGGCCCACAGCATCGCGTCGCCCTCGGCCACGAGGGCTGCCGCGCCCAGGCGCTGGTCGGCGGTGTCGAGCACGGCGAGCGAGGCTGCTTCTCGGTGCACCGCATCCACGAGGCTGCGCAGGGCCATCGGGTCGACCGCGGTGGTGGCAAAGCGCGCGCGGTAGGTGCGGCGCTCAGCCATGGCTGTCTGCAGCGTCGCGTCAGTCTCGTCAGCGCGGCCCGGCGCCAGGCGCACGCGGGCCAGCAGGTCGGTGTCGGCCGCGTCGGGCCAGGGCTCTACCCGGGCTTGCAGGCCTGCGGCCGCGGCTGCGACACGCAGATTGAGCAACGCGCAGCCGCAGCTGATGGTCAGCTCGCGGTCATCCGGGTCGTTGACCGGCAGGGCGCGCGTGCGGTCGGCCAGCAACTCGATCGCCTGGCCTTCGAGCCGAAACAGCCACGGCTGCGTGTTGTGGCTGGACGGTGCCAGCGTCGCCGCCTGCACCAGGGCCTGCAATTGGGGGACGGACAGGTTCATGGTGTTCTCCGGGTCATGGTTCGGCGGGGTAGGTGTTCGGTCGTGTGTGGGTCGCCGTGTCGAGTTCACGGCAGGCGAAAGCGGCACGGGCCGGTGAGCCGCACCAGGCAGGCCGGCACCTCGCCACGAGACCGGGCTTCGGGCGTGACCGTATTGGGCTCGTCCAGCACCACATGGTCCAGGTGGTCGGTGATGTGCACACGGCAGGCGCCGCAGCCGCCTGAGCAGCACGAGAACGGCAGCGCGATGCCGGCATTGAGCGCCGCTTCGAGCAAAGTGTCGCCCGGGCGCAGCGTGACCGTCAGTTCGCCGTCGGCTGACTCGAAGACCGCCACTTGCGCTTGATCGCTGACGGCACCGCGTCGCGGCGAGACGAAGCTCTCCTCGAACAGGCGGTCCGCCGGCAGGCCACCGGCGAGCAAGGCCTGGCGCACGGCGGCGCGCATCGCATCGGGGCCGCAGACCATCGCGCGATGGAAGCTGCGCAGGTCGGTGTCGCCCAGCAGGGCGGTGAGTGTCGGCGCATCCAGCCGGCCCACTGTGCACGCCGGGCCGGTGCCTTCAATCGGCTCAAGTGGCGCCGTCTCGAAGACCCAATGCAGACGCCAGCGCGGCGCATCGCGCAGTGCCTGCTGTTGCAGCGGCGCGGCGAAGATCGCGCGCTCGGGCGCACTGCTGCCACAGACCATCGTGATCTCGGCGTCCGGCTCGTCGTGCAACACCTGACGCGCCACCGCTTGCAGCGGCACGATGCCTGAGCCCCCGGCGATGAGCAGCAGTCGGCGCGGCACCTGCGCAGGCGGCGGCCCGGCCGTGAAGTCACCCGACGGGCCGAAGCAGCGCACCCAGTCGCCTTGCGACAACTGGTCGTGGATCCAGTTCGACATCAAGCCACCCGGCACGCGCTTGACGGTGATGGCCAGGCCGCCGTCACAGGGGGCCGTGGCCAGCGAATAGGCGCGCCGCACGCGTTCGCCATTGATCGTCACTTCGAGCGTGATGTACTGGCCGGCCTCGAAGTGCTCGGCGTGACGCGCGGGATCGTCGAACACCACGGTCACGGCATCCGCGCCCTCGGGCAGCCTGTCGACCACCCGCAGCGGTCGTGCGCGCGCCGGGCCAACGGCGGCCAGTCGCTCCCACTCGGCATCGCTCAAATCGTCGAAGGGCTTGGCCTGCACCTCCCTCGCGCTGAGGCCCTGAGCACGGCGCTTCATGTGCCAGCCCCACCAGCCGAAGAAGCGATACAGCACGCCGGGGGTGGTCTGAACGGCAGTGGCGGCGCAAGCCGCTTCAGGCAGCACGCTGCCGGCGAGCAAGGTCGGCATGCCGATGTCGATGGCGTGGCGCAGTGGTCGCGTCAACACGCCCAGTCGCTCCAAGTCCCGCCCGTTGATCGCCTCGCCGCCGGCGACGGGCAGACCGCCCGCCCATGTGTAGCCCGCCTCCTGTGCAAACTCACGCAGCAAGCCGAACGCAAAGCGGAACTGCTCGGGCTCGGCAAAGCCGCAGTTCAGCACGCCCACCAGCCGCGCTGGACCCGCGTCCGACGGCAGTCGCGCGGCGTGGATGTGTTCGAGCGCCAGCAGGCCGGGGTAGGGCAGGCTATCCCAGTAAAGCGGGCTGATGACCAGCAGCAGATCAGCCTGCGCGCACCGCTGCGCAGCCGCTTGCGCCACCGCCGCACCGCGAACGAACTCGGTCGCCGCGACGACCTCGACCTGCGCTGCCCCGGCTTCCATCAACGGCTGGAGATAGCGCCAGATCGCCTGCAACGTGCTGACCCCGGCGGGACGCGGGCTCATCTGCAGCACGGTGACCCTGGGCCGCGGCGGGAACGCCGAGGCGGCCGGCTGCGCGCAGACCGCGCGCATCAACTCCCCCCGCGCGGCCTGGAGCGCGCCGGATGCATTGCCCGGCGCAGTGGGCGTAGCCAGTGCGCTGGCGATGGCGGCGGGCCACGCCGCGCGGTCGCAGTCGACGACGGCAGCGCCCCAGGCCGGGCTGCCGAAGTTCAGCGCGTTGGTCTCGGCGAAGGCGCGGAACAGGCGCGCGCGCTCCGGCGTGGGCGATTCGTCCAACGCCACGGCGGCCCAACGGGCACGGTGCTCGTAGCGCATGGCATGGTGGGTCATGCCGCCCGCCTGGCGAAAGAACGGCGAGATCAGTGGCAGCAAGCGATCCACCGCCTTCTTCAGCTGCGCCGCATAGCCGCCGTAGTGCAACGGCGTCACCAGCACCACCAGTTCGGCGTCGTGCACGGCGCGCTCGATCTCCTGGCCTTCATCGTGAATTCGGCAACGGCCGGGCGTCTTCACGAAGCAATCGAACTCGCCCATGCAGTGGCCGATGTCGTAGCCGGCCAGGTAAAAGCTGCGCACCACGTCGAACCGCGCGGCGAGTTGACGCTCGACCTCGGCGCACAGCGAGTGGGCCGGGTCGGCGGGCGACGACGCCCCATTCAGAAGAACTGCGATCATGGCAACGCTCCCCCTCACAGGCTATTCATCTCTGCGCCTGTGGCCATTGACACGCGTCAAGGCGGGACGGCGGCAACAGCGCAAGATCGTCACCGACTTGCACAGGCATCGGCCGCCTCGGCCGCGCCTTGCCAGAGCCGTGATCGACAGGAGCACGCCATGTCACAAATCGTTGATGCGCCCTTCGCGCGCCAGTTTCTCGAGCGCCTGCATGGCGCGGCGAACGCGCATGACGCGCACGCCGTTGCTGCACTCTGCTGCACCGACGTGGTGTGGGAAGACCCCGCCGCACCGCACACGCTGCATGGCCGCGACGCCGTGCAGCGCTTTCACAGCGACATCATGTTCCCGGCATTGCCGGACGCCCATATTGAGCTCATCGACGGCCCCTACCTCGCGCTGGACGGCACCGGCGTGGCAGCGCGCCTGCGCATCAGCGGCACGATGACTGGCCCGTTGACGCCCCCTGGATTTGCGCCCACCGGTGGTCGCCTGAGCTTCGAGACAGCGGAGTTCTCGCACTTCGAGGGGGGCTTGCTGTCCCGCCATACCGTGGTGCTGAACATGCTCGACCTGGCGCGCCAGATCGGTGCCGTGCCACGGTCTGGCACGCTTGGAGACCGTGTCGGTGTCTGGATGCAGCATGTTGCCGCGTTCTGGGCGCGGGCACGCCAAGCCTGAGTGTCGTTGCGGCAGTACGCCTCTCGGGGAGATCGAGGTGGGCTTGCGCTTCACGTCGATGCGACAGTCGGCGAAGGCGCGTCGTGTCTGGTGTTCAGGATCAGGACGATGCCGCATGAAATGATGCGGCATGCCACTGAGTCCCGAAGACCTGCAACATATCGCCACGCGCACCCTGGCGCACTACGAGCAGCACGCCCAGAGCTAATGGGAAGGCACGCGCGACCACGACGTCAGCCAGAACATCGCGGCGCTGCTGAGGCACATCCCCGGGCCACCGCCCTTTGACCTGCTGGACTTTGGCTGCGGGCCCGGGCGCGCGCCTACAGCGGCGGCGAGGTGCTGCAGCAGAACTTCCTGCACCTCGAACTGCCCTCCCAGAGCTTCGACGGCGTTTTTGCCAATGTCGTGCTGTTCCATGGGCCGAGTCAGGTGCTGCCGCAGGTGCTGCGACAACTTCAGGCCTGCCTTCGGCCGGGCGGCGTATTGTTAAGTTCCAACCCGCGCGGCGATGGTCAGGATGGCTGGAACGGCGAGCGCTACGGGGCATTTCACGACTGGCCTAACTGGCGTGCCCTGGTCACGGCCGCCGGCTTCGACGAGTTGGATCACTTCTACCGTCCGTCGGGCCTGCCAATTGAACAACAGCCCTGGCTGGCGAGCGTGTGGCGCAAGCGCTGAGCCCTGGTGCCACGGCACTGCGTGAGGCCGCGGTTCCGCGCGATGCCGAGGTCCGCCGAACGGGCGACCGAGGCCTTCTGCTGCAGCATGCCGACAAGGACTGCGCTGTGAAGCCTTGGACGCTCGTTGACAATCCGGGCACATCATCAACGAGATTCGCAAGCCATTGATTTAGAAAGCTTTTCTGGCGACCCGTCATTCCCACTCGAACATTTCAGGCATCTCTAACCTCTTGTCAGCATTGGCTTAAATAACTAGAACCGTTTGCTTTACCGTCAGATTTACCGTCAAGTCGAAGATGCTTGGATTTCACCGCATCAGCACCACACTACCCCACCATCTGAGCGCCTTCGCCGACTATCGGGATCAATTGCAGGGCGCTGCACACGCTAAGGGCGCTAAGCCAGGACTCCCTGACGCAGGGCTTCCACGACACGATGCGGGACTTCGGGCTGATGATGAGCGTCACCCTGCAGGGCGACCCGTCCAACGTCGCGCGTCGAGAAGAAATCGTCTCCCTGCGCGACGGCATGTCGACGACCCTGCGGTCGGTCTCGCTGCCGAATCGGGTCTGCGACGCCGCCGACCTCACCAACTGGTGCTCCCTGTTCCTGAACCCCGACCGGATCACGAGCACCCACGCACCCGATCTCCACTGCGACGACGGCCGCGAGATCCGCGACCAGATCGTCGACCACGACACAATCCAGGATGCGAGGGCCAACGGCCTGCACCTGGCGCCGGGTATCACCGAGTTTCGGTCACGAGCGTGTCATCGTCATCCTTTCAGGCGCCGCATGGTCGTGGTCGGCCGCGAACCCCGCCTGATGCAGTGCCCGTGGCAGGGTAGGCCACGGCGCCGCGGTGGTTTGACGGAGATCGTCTGCGATGACCCGCCTGTTGCGCCATCGCCAGGTTTTCGGCATGGCGGGCGCACGGACCATGGGTAGGGATACCCATGGTCCATCAGCAGCTTGGCGAAAAGTCAACACCCTTTCCAGTTGCGCCTTGCGCACGCTCTGACAGCGTTGCCGAAGTCACGCGCAACCCGCTGGTCCTGGCCGGCCCCTGCCGCATCCTGATGCCAGCGGACATCTTGGATCGATTCACGCCATGAGCGGGTACTGGAGCGGCTTGCCTCGAGCGAAGTGCCTGGTCTGACCGGGCGTCGCCCTCACCCAAGTACGGTCACTGGGTTGAAACCGCGCCCTGTTCCGGGCGCGCGAACAGTCGCCGCACCCACTCGCGCAACCAGGCATGCGCCGCGTCTTTCGCCGCGCTTTCATGCCACACCATGCGTACGTTGTAGTGCGGCCCATGACCCGGCAGTTCCCACACCCGCACGTCGTAGCGCGTCGCCAGCGAACTCGCAAACATCTGCGGCACGATGGCCATCAGGTCGGTGCAGGTCACCAACTCCGGCAACGCGCCGTAGTGGCGCGCGCGCACGACGGCTCGGTCGCTCAGCTTGAGCCGCGTCAACATCGATTCGACGCTGCCATGAAAGGTCGCCGTTGGCGCCGCCACCGCCAGCGACGCGTGCGCGAGCTGCTGCGTGGTCAAACTTTTGCCGGTGCGTCCGACGGCAGGCCGCCAATGGCTGCCGGTGATGGCCACGAAATGCTCGTGGAACAGCGACTCGCTGGCGATGCCCGCGTGCTCGGGCAACAGGATGCCGATGGCCAGGTCGATGTCGCGCGCCTCGAGCGCCGCGCTCACGCGCGTGGCGTCGACCGCCACGTTGGACACCCGGCAGTGCGGGGACTCGGTGCGCAACGCCGCTGCCAGCGGCGGCAGGAACATCATCTCGCCCAGGTCGGACAGCGACAACCGCCAATGCACATCGGCGGTGGCGGGATCGAAGCTTTCGCCGCGGCACAGCAGCGCCTCCAGGTCACGCAGGTGCGCGGTCACCTCGGGCACGACGCGCTGGGCCAGCCGCGTCGGGTGCAGGCCGGTGGGCGAACGCACGAACAGTGCGTCGTCCAGGCTGCGCCGCAAGCGCGCCAGCGCGTTGCTGACCGCCGGCTGCGACATCGCCAGCTGGCGCCCGGCCTCGGTCACCGAGCCGGTGCGCTGCACCGCGCACAGCACGCGCAGCAGGTTCAGGTCGAGTTGGCGGAAGTTCATCGGCATCGGTTTGGTGAATGGGCCGGATTCTGACGATCAATTCGACGAATTCAAGTTCGAGGGCTAGATTGCGCCTCCATCACCCGGGCTGCCGGGCACGATCGGGAGACCAGGCGTGCTGCAGATCATCATCCAGGGCCGCGGCGGCCAGGGCGCGCAAACCGCGGGCCAGTTGCTGGCGATGGCCTTCTTCGCGCAGGGCAGGCAGGTGCAGTGCTTCGCCAGCTACGGCGGCGCGCGCCGCGGCACACCGGTGAGCTCGACGCTGCGCGTCGACGACCGGCCGGTGCGGCTGCGCTGCGACGTCGAGCGCGCCGACGCCATCCTGTGCTTCGATGCCAGCCTGCTCGAAGGCCGGCTGCTGGCCACCGCCGATGCCGACACCCTGATCGTCGTCAATTCGGCGCAGCCGGTCGAACACTACGCGCAGGTGTTGCCCGGCTACCGCGTGATCCCCGTCGAGGGCCTGGCCATCGCGCGCCGCCACGGCCTCGGCCGCATCGTCAATTCGGCCCTGCTGGGTGCCCTGGCCCGGGCGCTGGCGGCGCCGCCGCTCGACGTGATGGAGCGCACGCTGGTGGACAACGCGCCCAAGCTGCACGCGCAGAACATCGCCGCCTGCGAGGACGGTTTTCGCAGCGTCGACGAACAACTGCGCGGGGTGGCGGCATGAGTCCGCAGGGCCGTTCCCAAGGCGAATACCGCAGTGCGCAGCACGAAGGTTCCCCAGTCAATGCACCGCTGCCGACCCCTGCGACCTGGACCACCGGCAGCACCGCGGCCATCAAGACCGGCACCTGGCGCGCGGCGCTGGCGTTGCATGTGCAGGCGCCCTCGCCCTGCCACGCCGCCTGCCCGGTGCACGGCGACATCGCCGAATGGATCGGCCAGGCCCGCGCGCGTGATTTCCATGCGGCATGGCTGACGCTGTCGCGCCACAACCCCTTGCCCGCCGTCATCGGCCGCATCTGCCACCACCCTTGCGAAAGCGCCTGCAACCGCGCCGGCTACGACGAGCCGCTGTCGATCTGCAAGCTCGAGCGCTGCGTCGGCGACCTGGCGCTCGAACACGGCTGGGCCCACGCCCCGGCCGCCACGCCGCGCGTCGAACGCGTCGCCGTCGTCGGTGGCGGGCCGTCGGGCCTGTCTGCCGCCTACCAGTTGGCCCGGCGCGGCTTCGGTGTCACGCTGTTCGAGGCCCTGCCCGAACTCGGCGGGCTGATGCGCTACGGCATCCCCGCCTACCGGCTGTCGCGCGCGGTGCTCGACGCCGAGATCGCACGCATCGTGGCCCTGGGCATCGACGTGCGCTGCGGCCAGGCGATGGACTCGCCCCAGGCGCTGGCCGAATTGCGCGCCAGCTTCGACGCGGTCTACCTGGCCTACGGCGCGCGGCGCCAGAAGCGCCTGCCCCAGCTCGACTACAGCCGCCCCTGGGCGGTGGACGGCGCCGACTACCTGGCGCGTGCCAGCGGCGGCGCGCCACCGGTGCTGGGTGCGCGCGTGGTGGTGGTGGGCGGCGGCAGCGCGGCGCTCGACGTGGCGCGCAGCGCGCGGCGCGCCGGCCATCAGGTGACGATCCTGGCGCTCGAGGCCGAGGCGGACTTGCCAGCACAACGCGACGAGGTCGTCGAAGCCCGCGAAGAAGGCATCGCACTGGTCGACGCGGCCCTGCTGCGCGGCGTGGTCGAGTCGGCCGCCGGCTTGAGTCTGGACTGCGTGCGCGTGCGCTCCGACGCCGGTGCAACCCGGGGCCGGTTCACGGTGACGCCGCTGGACGGCACGGCCTTCACGCTCGAGGCCGACGCCATCGTCAGCGCGATCGGGCAGGACCCGGACCTGGCGCCGCTGGCCGGCGCCGTTGAATGCACCGACAGGTTGCTGCGCACCGATGCGGCCGGCACCACCAGCGCCGCGGGCGTGTGGGCCGGTGGCGACCTGACGAGCACCGCGCGCTTCGTGTCCGAAGCCATCGGCATGGGCGAACGCGCCGCGCTGGCGATCGAGCGTGAGCTGAATGCACGCGTGGGCACCGACACCATCCCCGCGCCGCTGGACGTGCAAGCGCTGGTCGGGCTGGCGGCCATCAACCTGCATTACCACCCGGCGCAGCCGCGTGCTGCCGCACAGCGGCTGGCCGTGACCCAGCGCCTGGCCGACGGCGGCGAGGTGCAACTCGGCCTGGCCATCGAGCAGGCGCTGGCCGAGGCCGCGCGCTGCTTTTCCTGCGGCACCTGCACCCATTGCGACCAGTGCATCACCTACTGCCCCGACATGGCGGTGCAGCGCGTCGGCAACGGCTACACCGTGCTCACCGACTACTGCAAGGGCTGCGGCGTGTGCGTCAAGGAATGCCCGACCGGTTCGATGACGATGCAGGAGGAGTTGCGATGACGGCTGACGACAGGCCGGTGCTGCTGACCGGCAACCACGCGGTGGCCTGGGCCGCGCGGCTGGCGCGGCCGCAGGTGGTGCCGGTGTACCCGATCACGCCGCAGACGCCGGTGCTGGAACTGCTCACCGACTTTCAGGCCGAAGGCTGCTTCGACGCCGAGATCATCACGCCCGAGTCCGAGCATTCGGTGATGTCGGCCTGCATCCCGGCGTCGCTGGCGGGGGTGCGCGTGTTCACCGCCACGGCCTCGCAAGGCCTGCTGCTGATGCACGAGCTGCTGCATTACGCCGCGGGCGCGCGCACACCGATCGTCATGGCCAACGTCAATCGCACCGTGGCCTCGCCCTGGGCCTTCTGGCCCGACCAGACCGACAGCCTGGCGCAGCGCGACACCGGCTGGGTCCAGTTCTACGTCGAAAGCGCGCAGGAGGCGCTGGACACCGTGATCCAGGCCTTCCGCATCGCCGAGCAGGTGCTGCTGCCGGTGATGGTCAACCTCGACGCGTTCTATGTCTCGCATGCCCTCGAGCCGGTGAGCGTGCCGGCGCAAGCGCTGGTCGATGCCTACCTGCCGCCGTTCAACCCGGCGCAGCGGCTGGACACGGTCCAGCCGTCGAGCTGGGGCAACGTCGTCACGCCCGACATGTTCAACCGACACCGCCAGGCGCTCGAAGCGGCGATGGGCGGCGTGCCCGCGCTGGCGGCCGAGGCCGACCGCGATTGGGGTGAGCGCACCGGGCGCAGCTGGGGCGTGATCGAGCGCTACCGCTGCGACGGCGCGGCCACGGTGATCGTCAGCATGGGCAGCCTGTGCGGCACCGCACGCGAGGCGGTGGACGCGCTGCGGGCCACCGGCGAGGGCGCCGGCCAGGCCGTCGGCCTGCTCAAGCTGCGGCTGTTCCGGCCGCTGCCAGCGGCGGCGCTGCGCGCGGCGTTGACGGGGGTGGCCGATGTGATCGTGCTCGACCGCAACCACTCGCCCGGCTGCGGCGGCGTGCTGCACCAGGAGCTGCGCGCCGCGCTCTACGGCATGCCGGATGCGCCGCGCATCCATGGCTACCTGGCGGGGGTGGGTGGCATCAACGTCTCACCCGAACGCATCACCGCCTTCGTGCAACGGGCGCAGTCCGAGGCGCCGCAACCGCATTCCGAATGGGTCAGGTAGACGCTCATGCAGACGATCACGCTTGCCCCATCCGCCACTGATGAGTGCCCCCAGGCCGACGACCTACGTCGTCCGCCCCCCGCGGGGGTTGAGCAAACTTCGGGCGGCCGTGCGCATGCTCAAGAGCCGCTGCTGTGCTCCGGCCATGCCGCCTGCCCGGGCTGCGTCGAGCCGCTGACGGTGCGCCACATCCTCGACGTGCTCGGCCCCGACACGATGGCGGTGATCCCGCCGTCGTGCATGGCCATCATCGCCGGGCCGCAGCCCTTCAGTTCGCTGCGCATCCCCGTGTACCAGCCGACGCTGGAAGCCAGCGCCGCCGCGGCCACCGGGCTGCGCCGCGCGCTCGACGCGAAGGGCCAGCGCGACACCCAGGTGATCGTGCTGGCCGGCGACGGCGGCACCTACGACATCGGCTTCCAGTGCCTGTCGTCGGCGGCCGAGCGCAACGAGAACATCCTGTACTTCTGCCTCGACAACGAGGGCTACATGAACACCGGGGCGCAGAAGTCGTCGTCCACGCCGCACTACGCCCGCACCGGCTCTACGCCGGCGGGCAAGACCTCGCGCAAGAAGAACCTGCTCGAGATCATGGCCGCGCATGGCATCCCCTACGCAGCCAGCGCCAGCATCGGCCACCTCGCCGACCTGCAGCGCAAGGTCGAGAAGGCCAAGGCGCTGCGCGGTCTGCGCCTGATCACGCTGCTCATTCCCTGCCTCGACGGCTGGGGCCTGCCCGACGACGCTGCGCTGGGCACCGCGCGTGCGGCGGTCGAGTGCGGCGCCTACCCGCTCTACGAAATCGAGGATGGGGTGCGCTACACGTTGAACCACACGCAGCGCACCCGCCCGGTCGCCGACTACCTGGCGCTGCAACGGCGCTACCGGCACCTGTCGGCTGACCAGACGCTGGCGTTGCAGTGCGAGGTGGACGAAGGCTGGGCGCGCCTGCTGCAGCGCGTGGCCGCCAGCGCGCCAGCCTGACCCGAACCTGCGGCGGCGAGCTGACAGCGGCCAGGCGCCGCGAACAGCCTTCCAAGCGGATTGAACCAGATCAAGTCTTTTATCGTATTCCGGTACCACAATTCGTTTATCGGACCACATCGACCCGCCAAGTGCGGTGGCCACAGCGGCGGCAGCCCCGAGGAGTGCAACACCGTGAGCAAGCGCCTGCTGAGCCTGAACGTCAATCACCGGACCGAGCAGCACGCGGTGGCCGACAACGCCCTGCTGCTCGACGTGCTGCGCGACACGCTCGGCCTGACCGGCACCAAGCAGGGCTGTGATGGCGGCGAATGCGGCGCCTGCACGGTGCTGGTCGACGACCAGCCGCAACTCGCCTGCCTGACGCTGGCAGCCACCTGCGCCGGGCGCCGCATCGAGACCATCGAGCACCTGGCCGAAAACGTCAGCATGGGCAGCATGGGCCGCATGGGCCGGCTGCAACGCGCCTTCCACGAGTCGCTGGGCACGCAATGCGGCTTCTGCACGCCCGGCATGATCATGGCCAGCGAGGCGCTGCTGCGCCGCGTGCCGCAGCCCAGCGAGGCGCAGATCCGCGAAGCGCTGGCCGGCAACCTGTGCCGCTGCACCGGCTACGTGAAGATCATCGAATCGGTGCAGGCCGCCGCTGGAGTGGTGCGATGAGTGCGGGCCGAGGCGCTCCAGCCACCCGCCCTGTCGGCGCAGTCGGCCAACGCACACCGCTGATCGACGGCGTCGACAAGGTCACTGGCCGCGCGCGCTACACCGCCGACCTGCCGCTGGGCCCGGCGCTGGTCGGCCGCATCCTGCGCAGCCCGGTGGCGCACGGCCTGATCCGCGGCATCGACACCACGGCGGCACGCGCCCTGCCCGGCGTGCGCGCGGTGATCACCGGCGCGGACTTCGCCGCACCCTACGGCGTGATCCCGATCGCGCAGAACGAATGGCCGCTGGCGCGCGACAGGGTGCGCTACCGCGGCGAACCGCTGGCCGCGGTGGCGGCCGTCGATGAAGCCACGGCCGAAGCCGCGCTGCGTGCCATCGTGATCGACATCGAGCCGCTGCCGGCGTACTTCAGCGCCGACGACGCACGCGCCGACGACGCCGTGCTGCTGCACGACCACAAGGGCGACAACATCGAACGCCGCGTCGAGCAAGAATTCGGCGACGTCGATGCCGGCATGGCCGCCGCCGACCTGGTGCTCGAACGCCGCACCACCTATGCCGAGGTGGCGCACGGCCAGATCGAGTTGAATGCCGCGGTCGCCTGCTACGAGCCCGAAGCCGGGCGCCTGACCACCCATTCGGTGACGCAGGTACCGTACTACCTGCACCTGACGCTGGCGCAGGTGCTGGGCATGGACGCCTCGCGCATCCGCGTCGTCAAGCCCTTCGTCGGCGGCGGCTTCGGCCACCGCGTCGAGCCGCTGAACTTCGAGATGGTCACCGCCGCGCTGGCGCGCGCGGCCGGCGGCACGGTGGCGATGCAGCAGACCCGCGAAGAAGCCTTCCTCACGCACCGCGGCCGGCCGGCCACCGACATCCGCCTGAAGATCGGCATGAAGCGCAGCGGTGAGATCACCGCCGTCGATGCCGAGGTGGTACAGCGCGGCGGCGCCTACGGCGGCTACGGGCTGGTGACGATCCTCTACGCGGGCGCGTTGCTGCACGCGCTGTACCGCGTCGGCGCGGTGCGCTACCAGGGCTTTCGCGTCTACACCAACCTGCCGCCCTGCGGCGCGATGCGCGGCCATGGCGCGGTCGATGTGCGCCATGCCTTCGAGGCGCTGCTCGACGAGCTGGCCGGGCAACTCGGGCTGGACCCGTTCGCGGTGCGCCGCGCCAACCTGATCGATGCACCCTACCGCTCACTGAACGATCTGCAAGTCAATTCGTGCGGCCTGCCGGCCTGCCTGGACTGGGTCGAACAGGCCTCGGGCTGGGCCGCGCGGCGCGGCAGGCTGCTGCAAACCGGCGGCGTGCGGCGCGGACTCGGGCTGGCCTGCTCGCACTACGTGTCGGGCTCGGCCAAGCCGGTGCACTGGAGCGGTGAGCCGCACGCGGTGATCAACCTGAAGCTCGATTTCGACGGCGGCATCACGATCTTCACCGGCGCATCCGACATCGGCCAGGGCTCGTCGACGCTGCTCACGCAGGTGGTGGCCGAGGTGCTGATGCTGCCGCTGGCGCGCATCCGCGTCGTCGCCACCGACAGCGCGCTCACGCCCAAGGACAACGGCTCCTATTCGTCGCGGGTGTCGTTCATGGTCGGCAACGCGGCGCTGCGCGCGGCGGAAGAGCTGAAGCGCATGCTCGTTGCGGCCGCGGCAGGCAAGCTCGAGGTCACGCCCGACGAGATCGACTGGGCCGGCGAATGCTGCGCCGTGGTCGGCACCGACAAGACGCTGAACTTCGCCCAGGTGGTCGAGGCCGCGCTGGTGGACAGCGGCACGCTCACCGTCAAGGGTGTCTGGTCGACGCCCAAGGAAACGCAGGGCGGCAAGTTCCGCGGCGCGGCCGTCGGCTCGACCGCCGGCTTTTCGTATGCAGCGCAGGTGGTCGAGGTCAGCGTCGACGAGGACACCGGCGTGGTCAAGGTCGAGAAGGTGTGGGTGGCGCACGACTGCGGCTTCGCCATCAACCCGCTGGCGGTCGAGGGCCAGGTGCAGGGCGCCGTGTGGATGGGCATGGGCCAGGCGCTGAGCGAGGAGACCGACTACCACGCGGGTCTGCCGCTGCGGCCGAACTTCCTCGACTACCGCATCCCGACCATCGCCGAATCACCGCCGATCGAGGTCAAGCTGGTCGAGAGCAGGGACCCGCTCGGCCCCTTCGGCGCCAAGGAGGCCAGCGAAGGCGCGCTGCACGGCTTTCCGCCCGCATTGACGAACGCCATTTGCGACGCCATCGGCATCCGCCTGCACGAGTTGCCGGCCACGCCCGACCGCGTGCTCGAGGCGATGCAGCAACGGCGGCGCGAGCAACGCCTGCAAGCGCGCCGCGCAGCGGCTGCGGCAGGCGCGGCAGTCGGCGCGCCGGCCACCCCTGCCGAGGCCCAGTGACCATGGAACGCATGCCCGAGTTCCGTCTGTCGCGCCCGGCGAGCTACGCCGAGGCGGCAGCGCTGCTGGCCGCCGATCCGAACGCGCGGCTGCTGGCCGGGGGCACCGACCTCGTGCCCAACCTGCGCCGCGGGCTGGAGGCGCCGTCGCTGCTGGTCGATCTGGGCCGGGTGCAAGGCGCCGATGAGGTCGAGTTCGGCGCCGCCGAGTTGTGGCTCGGCGCCGGCGTCACGCTCGCCCGGTTGGCGGCTGACCCGCGCATCGAGCGCGACTACACCGCGCTGGGCGAAGCAGCACGCGCCGCCGCCGGCCCCAGCCACCGCAGCGTGGCCACGCTGGGCGGCAACCTGTGCCTGGACACGCGTTGCGTGTTCTACAACCAGAGCGCGTGGTGGCGCCAGGCGAACGACTTCTGTCTGAAGCGCGGCGGCAGCGTCTGCCATGTCGCGCCGCAAGGCGCGCGCTGCCATGCGGCATTCAGCGGCGACCTGGCGCCCGCGCTGATCGCCCTCGGCGCCGAGGCCGAATGGCTGTCGGCCCGTGGCACACGCCGCCTCGCGCTGGCCGACTGCTATCGCGACGACGGTGCGGCGCACCTGGCGGTCGAACGCGATG